>Ga0209270_1001882_pt1 | contig 25236 bp, 22 predicted proteins | sample MTBAKSrepl1MetaG_FD_187456 | JGI IMG/M metagenome (GOLD analysis project Ga0209270, IMG submission 187456) | Enrichment culture microbial communities from Arthur Kill intertidal strait, New Jersey, USA, that are MTBE-degrading - MTBE-AKS1... | ecosystem: Environmental > Aquatic > Marine >...
TGGTGGGCTTCGTGCCCACGGTTACCGAGCAGGTGGCCCCCAAGCCGGACAATGCGGTGGCCCTTATCTGCGGCCCGCCGGTGATGATCCGTTTCACCCAGCCGGTTTTCGACAAGCTGGGCTGGCAGCCGGAGCAGATCGTGATGAGCCTGGAGAACCGCATGAAGTGCGGTATCGGCATCTGCGGGCGCTGCAACGTGGGCCCGGAGTACGTGTGCAAGGACGGCCCGGTGTTTACCAAGGCACAGCTGGATAAGCTGCCGAAAGAATACTAGAAAACAATTTCCTTTCAGCGCGGCCCCTATGTTCTTGCGCGCCGATAGGGATTGGGATAGGCTATCGAAAACCCCGTTTAGGTATAGGAATGGGGACAGCCGAAGGCTCCAAGACAGGAGTCCGGTTGCCCAGCGAATAGAGATTTGGGGAGACAACGAATGAGTCAAGAGCCGATCAAACTGGGCAAACGCGAATCAAAGCTTCGCGTAGACCCCAAATGGGCCGATGTGTGCCTCACTTGCGGCACATGCGCCGGAGGCTGTCCGGTCACCGGCGTGGACGGCATGGACCCCCGCAAGGCGGTGCGCATGGCCGCCCTGGGGCTGGATGACGAACTTATCAACTCCCGCTTCCCCTGGATCTGCACCCTCTGCGGCCGCTGTGAGCGCGCCTGCCCCATGGGTGTGGAAATCCTGGCCATGATGCGCACGGCCCGCGGCCTGCGCGAGCGGGACAAGGTGCCGGGCCCCATCCACAAGGGCACCATGATGTCCATGGAGCGGGGCAACAACCTGGGCATCCCCCACGACGACTGGCTTTTCCTGCTGGCCGACATGTCCAAGGAAATGGAAGATGAGGGCTTTCCCGGCTTCTACGTTCCCGTGGACAAGGTGGGCGCGAGGGTGATCTCCACGGTCAACTCCAAGGAGCCCTTCGGCGAACCGGACGACATGAAGTTCTGGTGGAAGATATACTACGCCGCCCATGAAAACTGGACTGTTCCCAGCGAGAATTGGGAAGGCGTGACTTGGGGCCTGTTCGGCGGGGACGACGAGTCCATGAAGGAACAGGCCCGGCGGGTGGTTGAAAACGCCCGCAAAGTGAAGGCCGAGGTCCTTCTCTTACCCGAGTGAGGCCACGCATATTATGGAACTAGGCTTAGTTTCAAAAAGTGGTTTCCCGAGGTTTTCGAAGAGTTCAAGGTGATGAACATCTTCGAGTTGATGATGGAATACATCAAAGAGGGCCGGGTCAAGATTGATCGCGAAAAGTTCGCGGGCAAGCTGGCCACGGTGCACGACCCCTGCAACTACGGCCGCAAGAGCGAGAAGGCCTTCGGCAAGGCCTACTACGACGAGATCCGCTGGATCACCGACCAGATCTGCGACTCTTGGGTGGACACCTATCCCACCCGGGAAAACAACTTCTGCTGCGGCGCCGGCGGCGGTGCCTGGGCCATGCCCTACACCAACGAGCGGCTCTACTACGGCCGCAAGAAGGCCCAGCAGATCGAGGAAACCGGCGCGGAGTTGGTGATTGCCCCTTGCCATAACTGCCGCGACCAGATAATGAAGGCACTTACCAAGGAATACGACCTGGAGATAGAGACCTTCTACCTTTGGGAGCTGCTGTCCGAAGCCATCATCGTCGAGCCCTGGAGCGAAGACGAGGTGGAAAAGGCTCACGCCGAAGCGGCTGAGCAGTGGGAGCGCCTCGGCGTCGAATTGGAAGACGAAGACGAGTGGACGCCGCCCGAGTAGGCAGCTTTGATAAGCAAGCCAAGGGGCCGCCTCTGTGGGGCGGCCCCTTTCATTTTGGAGGATCGCAATGGCCGAAGTTAAATCAGCCCTGGAGATAGCCATGGAGCGGGCCGCCGCCCTGGGAGCGGGCGAAGACGACAGCAAGCGCCAGGCCCAGGAAAAGGGCCAGGTTCTGGCCCGCCAATGCCTGGAAGGGGATCTGAGCGCCGCGGACATGGCCGCCCAGTTGGCCGGGTTGCCGTCGGACAGTGTCGCCTCGGCGGCCCAGGCCCTGCTGGAGGCCCTTGAGGGGGACCGCCAGGGGGCGCTGCCCGCCTTGGAGGCGATGTGCTCCCAGGGGGCGGCCAAGGGGGCCTACGCCGAGGTGGTCCAGGCCCAGGCCCGGCGGGAGAAGGCCCGTCAAGAGCTTGACAGCGAACTGACCCAGGGTATGCTAGCCGACCTGGCCGCCAAAGGCATCAGCGGCAACGCGGTGCGGCCCAACCCGGTGGCCCATCCCGACTACGAGGCCCGTTGCGCGGCGGCCCTGGCCGGGGCCGAGGCGGAGCTAAAGGCGGCGGGCAACCAGTTGATCAAGGCGCTGGCCTGATCGCGCACAATTTTGGAATGGCCCATGGGCCCGGGGGGAGTGATGGCTATGCTTCAAGGGCAGGATCTTTTGAAAAATGCCGCTGAGCTGCAAGAGCGTGGCTGGGAAGTGGTGCGCCGCCTGGGCCTACTGGAGCGCTGGTCGCGGGTGGGGCGTCCGTTGCTGGTGGGCTCGTTGCGCTTTGGTCTGATGCGCCACCCCAACCTGGACCTGGAGATTTACACCGAGACCCCCCAAGTGGCCGACGGATTCGCGGTGGTCGGCGAGTTGGCCCAGGTGCCGGGAGTGGTGCAGGTGCAGTACTTCAACGCCATGGACACGTCCGATCAGGGCTTGTATTGGCGGGTGGACTATAAGGATGAGCAGGGCGACATCTGGGACATCGACAACTGGCTGGTGGCCCACGACCACCCCAACGCCGGGCTGGCCGACGGCCTGGCCACGGCTCTGGAGGCCAAGCTCACCCCCGCCCAGCGCCTGGCCATCCTCACCATAAAAGACGCCTCGGACCGTGAGAACAAGGCCCGAGGCGTGGATATCTACAAGGCGGTCCTGGCCGGCGGGGTGGCCACGCCCCAAGAGTTCGAATACTGGCGTTCGGCCAACCCGCCCGCCGAGATCGAGCTATGGCAGCCCTAGAGCTATAACATCGGGAAGTAGAACTTCTCGATCAGGGCGAAGTTCTTGTCCACCTGCCCCTTGCCCTTGACGATGGGCCCGTGTCCGGGCAGCACCAGCTCGATGTCCAGGGCGGCCACCTTCTTGATGGAGTCCTTGAGCTGCTCCCCGCTGCCGCCGGGGAAGTCCACCCGTCCCACCCCCTGCGCGAACACCAGGTCCCCGGCGATGAGCGCCTTGTGGTTGGGCCAGTAGAGGCACACGTGGCCGGGGCTGTGGCCGGGGGTGTGGATCACCTGCAGGGTTTCCTCGCCCAGGGTCAACTCGCCCTCGTCCAGGATGATGTCCATGGTGAGGTCCGGGAAGTTCATGCCCAAGGCGCTGGCCAGGGCCCGGCCCTCGCCGTTCATGTAGGCGATCTCGTCGGGGTGCATGGCCAGCTTGGCCCCCTGGCGCTGCAACTGGGCCGCTGCCTCCAGGTGGTCGGGGTGGCAGTGGGTCATCACCACCAACTCGGGCACCTCGCGAAAGCCGTCACCGGCCAGGCCGTTTTCCACGTGGCCATAGAGTTGGCTATGTCCGGGGTCGATGAGGGTAAGCGGTCCCCCGGAGATGAGCACGCTGTTGCAGTTGTTGACCGTGGTCTGGGTCCAGGGGTAAAAGTACAGTCCTTGGGCTAGTTGCATGTCCACTCCTTGGGGCTGGGGTTGTCTTCGGCGTCGGGTTTGCCGGGGAAAGGGTGCACGATCAAGAAGCGGCCATAAGGATTTGACCCCAGCGGCCGGCCCCTTTATGCTCAATTATACCCGAGTGCGTCCCCGAGGGGACGCGGTGGAGAAGCGATGAGCGATTCCAGCCGCCCTAAATGCTTCGGCGATCTGGAGCGGGTTTTCCCCTCCGAGTCCGGCGGGCTGCGCCAAGTGGCCGCCGGTTGCTGGGACTGCACCCACCGGGTGGACTGCCTGCGGGCGGCGGCCTCGGGTCAGGGGCGGGAGACCCTGTACGAGGAGAAGGCCCTGCGGGGCGACCCCGAGGGCATGGTGGGTTTCATGCGGCGCTGGTCGCGGCGCAAGGCGGCGTCCCGGCGGGAGGAAAGCTGATGGGAGTCTTTTGCCCCTTTTGCGGCAGCGACGTGGACCCGGAGCAGGCCCAGCCCGGCTCCCTGCCCGGAACCGCCCACTGCCCCACCTGCCGCCAGGAAATAGACCTTCCCGGCCCGCCGCCCCTGAGCCAGCCTCCCTTTGCGCCGCCGCTCATGCCACCCCCCCAGTTGGCAGCCCAGCCGCCCCGTCCCGGCCCGCCCTGGGAAGGGGAGGGCGGCTTTTTCTCGCGCCTGCTGCGCACTATCGGCCAGGTGCTGTTTCACCCGGTGCGCTTCTTCCGGGCTCCGGCCCGCCCCGGCTATGCCTGGGCCCTCAGCTTCGGCCTGATCCTGGGCACTCTGGGCCAGGCCTGCAACGTGTACTGGGGCCACGCCCTGGGCAGCGACTATCTGTCGTTCCGCTCGGCCATCCTGGGCCTGATCTTCTCCCCCTTCATGGTCATCATTTCGGTATTCCTCACCACCTGGGTGGTGCACTTCTGCCTGTGGATTTTGCGGGGGACCCATAACGGAGTGCAGGCCACTTTCCGGGTCATGGCCTATGGACAGGCCACGGGTCTGTTCATGGCTCTACCCTACGTAGGCATGCCCCTGGCCGCGGTGTGGGGCCTGGTGGTGGCCATCGGAGGCCTGGCCGCAGCCCACGGCACCGGACGCTGGCGCACCTTCTGGGCCCTGTTCCTGCCCTTGATCTTCATCTTCGGCATCATCATCACGGTCGTCGTGCTGATGCTGGCCGTGGGGGTGGGCTCGGTTTTCCTGGAGCATCTGCGGGGATTTCCCCGCCACATCTAGACTTCGGCGGCGAAAAAGGCGGCCACTTCGGCCAGGTCGTGGGTGAGGGGCACCGGAGCCAGGGCCTTTAAAAAGCGCCTGCCGTAACCCTTGCTCACCAGGCGCACGTCCAACACCGCCAAGAGCCCCCGGTCGGTGGGGGTGCGCAACAGGCGTCCCAGCCCCTGCTTCAGCGACAAGATGGCCTCGGGCACCAGCAAGTGGGCGAAGCCGCTCTTGCCCTCCTCTTCCAGGCGCTGGCAGCGGGCGGCTACCAGGGGATCGTCGGGCGGGGCAAAGGGCAGCTTGTCCACGATCACCGCGCTGAGCGCCGCGCCGGGCACATCCACCCCCTGCCAAAAGCTGGCCGTGGCCAAGAGCACGCTGGGGCTCTCCTCCACGAAACGCTTGAGCAACTCCAGGCGGGGGGCCTGGCCCTGCACCAGCATGGGGTAGGGCAATTGGCCTTCCAGCATGGCGCTGACCGCCTCCAGATTGCGGTGGCTGGTGAACAGCACGAAGGCCCGCCCCCGGCTGTGCTCCAGAAGCTGGACCACCTGTTGGGCCACCGCGCCGGGGAACTTGCCGTTGCCCGGGTCGGGCATCTGGCGGGGCACGTAGAGCAGGGCCTGGGAGGCGGGGTCAAAGGGCGAGTCCACGATCTTCTTGCGGGTCTCGGGGGGCAGGCCCATGCGGCGGCAAAAGGGCTCCAGATCGTCGGTGGGGGCCAGGGTGGCGCTGGTGAACACCAGGCGGCCCTGGTGGGCGTAGAGGGATTCTTGCAAATGCGGCCCCACCTCCACCGGCGACAAATGCAGGCTGGCCCCGCCCCGGGCCTCGGCCCAGGCCACGCTGTGCCCGGCCACCGGCTGGGCCGCCGCCTCCAGGTCCAGGGCCAGGGCCTGGGCCCGCTGGGCCAGGGCCTCGGAGGTCTCGTCGCTGCCCGGCAGGCTCTTGGCCAGGGCGTCCAGGGAGTCCTGCAACTCGCCTCCCGCCGGGGCCAGCTTGGCCAGCTCCTCGGGGCTGAGGGTCACCCGGCCGCCCGGACCCAACATGCGGCGCAGCTTGCCGAAAAAGCCCTTGCCCGCCGCTTCCACCCGCGAGGCGGCCTGGGCGGCGGCGGCGTTGCCGGGGATCTCGCGCAGCAGGTCGCGCAGGAGCAAAGACAGGCGCTGCTGGCTGAGGCCCACCCCGAAGGCCTGGGTGGCCACCTCGGGTAGAATGTGGGCTTCGTCAAAGATCGCGGCCTGATAGCGGGGCAGAGCCTCGCCGTGGCCCCCGGCGCGGAGCACCAGGTCGGCCAGGAACAGGTGGTGGTTGACCACCACGATCTGGGCCTCGGAGGCCCGGCGGCGGGCTTCCATGAGAAAGCATTCGTGGCGCAGGGGGCAGCGGCCCCCCAGGCATTGCTCGCTGTTGGCGCTGACCTCGGCGGCCAGGCTGGGGCTGAGCCCCTGGCCGCGCACCTCGTCCAGGTCGCCGCCCGGGGTGTCTTCCAGCCAATCCTCCAAAAAGGACAGGGCGCTCCTTAGCCCCGGCAGGGACAGGTCCGGCTGGGCGGCCAGGCCCATAAAACGCCGCCTGCACAGGTAGTTGGTGCGCCCCTTTAGCACCGCCCAGGTGAGGTCCGGGGCCAGGGCCCGACGCAACAGGGGCAGCTCCTTGCCCTGCACCTGGTCCTGCAAGGTGCGGGTGCCGGTGGAGACCACCACCTTGAGCCCAGAAGCCGCCGCCGGGGCCAGATAGGCCAGGGTCTTGCCGGTGCCGGTGCCCGCCTCCACCACCAGGGGAACCTGCTGGCGCAGGGCCTTGGAAACCGCCGCGGCCATCTCTATCTGGCCGGGCCGGGGGGCGAAACCGCTTATGAATTGGAATAAGGGGCTGCCCGGGCCCAACATCAGTTGGGCCATCATGGCGTCGTCTGGCGTTTTAGCTTCGTCCGTCACTGGGTTATCATATCCAGCCGCTTGAAAAAACTTGACAACCAACTAGGGCGGGATTGTATCTTGGGAGAGGCACAGACACAAGTTCTGGACTATAATTCCGTCCGAAACGGGCCGCAGGGTATCGGTCCCAACTCCATATTCGCTCCATATGTTCTCCAAAGCTGGGAGGAAATTAAGATGCTGGTCAAATATTGGATGACCTCCGATCCCGTAACCGTCACTCCGGACACTTCGGTGATGAAGGCTTCGCAGTTGATGAAGGAAAACAACGTGCGCCGCCTGCCGGTGATTGACGATAAAGGAAAGCTGGTGGGCATCGTCAGCGATCGGGACCTGAAGGAGGCCAGCCCCAGCAAAGCCACCACCCTGGACGTGCATGAGCTTTATTACCTTCTCAGCGAGTTGAAGGTTAAGGACATCATGAGCCGCAACGTGATGACCATCAAGCCAGACGACACGGTGGAAAAAGCGGCGGTGATCATGCTGGAGCACAAGATCACCGGCCTGCCCGTCGCCGAGGACGGCAAGGTGGTGGGCATCCTGAGCCAGGGCGACGTGTTCCGGGTCTTGACCAGCATCACCGGCGTTTACCGGGGCGGAGTGCAGTTCGCCTTGAACCTGGAGGACCGGCCCGGCTCCATCAAGGACGTGGCCGACGTGATCCGCAAACACGGCGGGCGCATGGTCTCCATCCTCACCTCCTACGACATGTGCGAGGAGGGTTGCCGCAACGTGTACATCCGCATCGCGGACATGGCCGAGGACAAGCTCAAGGGCCTGGTGGACGAGCTGGAAGGCAATTTTACCGTGGTGCAAGTGAGCAAGGAGCAGCTTAGCGACATCTAAGCTCGGCTAGACAACCGGCAAAATATCACGGCCTCCCGCATGGGAGGCCGTTTTTTATGGCGGGTCCCCGGCCTAGTCCTGGGCGCCCGTAGAGTCCAAGGGCTGGGGCGCGGGGTTGGGCTGCGGCGTGGTCGGGGCCGGTGGCGCGCCAAAGGATTCGCTCTGCAAGAAGTCCTTGGGCTTGTCGCCCTGGCCGCCGGGCAGGGAGCCTCCGGGAGCGGGCTGGCGGCCCTCCTTGAAGGACTCGAAGAAGCCGCCCTTGCCCCCGGCGGCGATGGGCTGGCCGCTATTGCGGTCCACCTTGGCAAACACCACCCCATCGGGCACCGGGAAGTCCTCGGCGGGCTGGCCCTCCAGGGCCTGGCCCATAAATTGGCGCCAGATGGGCCCGGCGGCCCTGGCTCCGGTCTCCCGCTTGCCCAGGGGGCGGTTGTCGTCCTGGCCCACCCACACCCCGCAGATGAGTTGGGGGCTGTAGCCCACGAACCAGGCGTCGCGCAGGTCGTTGGTGGTGCCGGTCTTGCCCGCCAGGGGCCGCTTGAGTACCAACATGCTGCGGCCGGTGCCGTCCTCGACGACCCCCTTGAGCAGGTGGGTGACCAGATAGGCGGTCACCGGCGAGAGGACCCGCCGCTGCTGGGGAGCGGAAGTGTAAATCTCGCCCCCCTCCCGGTCGGTCACCTTCTCCACGAACACCGGGTCCATGAGGATGCCCTGGTCGTCGAACACCCCGTAGGCCAGGGTGATCTCCAGCAGGCTCAGGCCGCTGGTGCCCAGGGCCAGGGAGAGGTTGGGGGCCAGCGCGCTGGTTATGCCCAGGCGGCGGGCGTAGTTGACCACGTAGCCGATACCCAGGTCGCTTAGTAGCTTCACCGTGACCACGTTGCGCGAGTGGGCCAGGGCCTGGCGCACCGTGGTGGGCCCGTAGAAGCGGCTGCTGTAGTTCTTGGGCCGCCACTTTTCGCCGGGGTTCACCGGGTCGTCGTAGGTGATGGGCGCGTCCAAAATCTGGGTGGAGGAGGTGTAGACCTTGGTGGGATGGTCCAGGGCGGCGGCGTAGATCAGGGGCTTGAAGGCGCTGCCCGGCTGGCGGCGGGCCTGCAGGGCCCGGTTGTACTGGCTCTTTTGGAAGTCCGAGCCACCGATCATCACCCGCACCCGGCCGGTGTGGTTTTCCAGGGCCAACAGCGCCGCTTGGGCCACCGGCTCCTGCACCAGGTCCAGGCTCCATAACTTGGCCTGGGGCGAGTACCTCACCGGGCGCACCATCACCACGTCGCCGGGAGAGAACACCTCTTGGATTTCTTTGACCCGCGGGGTGGGGGCGTCCAGGTCCTTTACCGGCGGATGGGCCCATTTCACCTCGTCAAAACTAAGGTAGCCCCTGGCCGCTCCCAGGCGCAGCTCGGCCCGCTGTTTGCCCTGGTCCACGGCCACCACCACCGCCTTGACCTTGATTCCCGGCTCCAGTTCGCCCGGCCCCACCGGCTGGTCCTTGGCCTGGGCCAGTTCCGCCGGGTTCAGGCGGGCCAGGGGCCCGAAATAGCCCTGACGGCGGGTGAGCGTGGCCAGCCCCGAGGCGATGGCCGCCTTGGCGGCCACGGTCATGCGCGGGTCGCAGGCGGTGCGCACGGTGAGGCCTCCCTCGTACAGGAGCTTGCGGCCGAAGCGCTCCTCCAGCCACTGGCGCACCGTCTCTTCGTAGTAGGGAGCCATCACCGTCTTGGGGCGGTGCAGCTCGACGTCCACCGGCTGATTGAGGGCGGACTTGGCCTGCTCCTTGGTGATGAAGCCCTCCTCGGCCATGCGCTCGATGACGTACACTTGGCGGGTGCGGGCCCGGCGGGGATGGCGTAGGGGGCTGTAGCGGCTGGGGGCCTGCACCAGCCCGGCCAACAGCGCCGCCTCGGCCACGCCCAGGTCCTTGGCCGATTTGCCGAAATAGGTGCGCGCCGCGGCCTCCACGCCGTAGGTGCCGTGGCCCAGGTAGATCTGGTTCAGGTAGATGTAGAGGATCTCCTGCTTGTTGAGGGCCTGCTCCATCTTCCAGGCGAAAACCATCTCCTTGAGCTTGGCCATCCAGTCCTTGGCCGGGGTGTGCAACAGCCCCTGGGCCACCTGCTGGCTGATGGTGCTGGCTCCCTGCACCACCCGCCCGGCCCGAAGGTTGGCCAGGGACGCGCGCAAGATGCCCGTCAGGTCGATGCCCTTGTGCCGAAAGAAGTTGCCGTCCTCGGCGGCCACGAAGGCCAGAATGACGTGACGGGGCACCTGGGTCATGGGCACCACGAAGCGGCGTTGGTGGTAGTACTGGGCCATGAGGGAGCCGTCGGCGGCCAAGACCTGGGTGACCGTGGGCGGGCGGTAATCGGTGAGGCTCTCCACCCGGGGCAGGTTGTCGGTGATGTAGAACCAGCCCACCACGGCGGCCCCGGCGGCCAAGATGGCCAGCACCAGGACCAGGCTGCCTCCCCAAATGAGTGTGCGCTTCAACCAACTTTTGCGGGGGCGGGTCGGTTTTGTCTGAGAGGATGGCAACTTATCCCTCCAAGGCCTTTGTCAGACGAGTCTACCAGACCCCGGCGGCCCAGCCAAGCCGGAGGATGGGCCGCCTTGACCCCCGCCCGCGCCGCGTGCTAGATTCAAAAGCCCCTTAAAATGCCCAGCTTGCGGGAAAAATCGTGCACGAACTATCCATCGCCCAATCGCTGCTGGGCATCGTTCTTCAGGAGGCCGCCCGCCACGGGGTGAGCCGCGTGACCAAGGTGGCGGTGAAGATCGGCGCCCTGGCAAGCGTGGTGCCCAGTTCGCTCACCTTCAGTTTCGACCTGATCAAGGAGGGCACCGTGGCCGCCGAGGCGGTGCTGGAGATAGAGCAGGTGCCGGCCATGGGGGTTTGCCACGCCTGCGGGGCCGAGATGGACATGAGCGCACTGGTCGCGGCCTGCCCGGCCTGCGGTTCCAAGGACATCGAGTTGAGCTCCGGCCAGGAGCTGTACGTGGATCACATCGAGGCGGAGTAGAACGCCGGGAGGACAGGCATGTCCGAGATCGAGGTGGGGCGCAACATCCTGGAAGCCAACCAAACCATGGCCGACCGGTTCCGGCGGCAATTCGCCGCGCAGGGGGTCAAGGTGCTGAACCTCATCTCCAGCCCCGGCGCGGGCAAGACCAGCATTTTAGAGCAGACCTTGAGGCGCCTGGACGGGCGGCTGAGCTGCGCGGTGATCGAGGGGGATATCCAGACCGACGAGGACGCCCAGCGGGTGGCCGCCTGCGGGGTGCCCGCAGTGCAGATCCAGACCCAGGGCGCCTGCCATTTGGACGGCCCCATGATCAGCGAAGCCCTGGAGGCCCTGGACCTGGGCAGCCTGGACCTGCTGATCATCGAGAACGTGGGCAACCTGGTGTGCCCGGTGGATTTCGACCTGGGCGAGGACATGAAAGTGGCGGTGCTCTCGGTGACCGAGGGCGACGACAAGCCCTCCAAGTATCCGGCCTTGTTCCGCGCGGCCGGGGTGCTCTTGGTCAACAAGATCGACCTGCTGCCCTACATCGACTGCGGCCTGGAGCGCATCCACGACACCTGCCGCGCCCTCAATCCCAAGCAGAAGGTCTTCGACATCTCCTGCCGCACCGGGGAGGGGCTCAAGGATTGGGTGGCCTGGCTGGAGAGCTGGGTCAGGGGTTAGACATTGAACTCAGGGCGGGCGCGCAGCCAAGCCCAGGTGAAGGGCGTGGTGCAGGGGGTGGGCTTCCGCCCCTTTGTCTACAACCTGGCCCGGGGCCTGGGGCTCACCGGTTGGGTGACCAACACGGCGGCCGGGGTGGAGCTGGCCGTGCAGGGGCCGCCCGAGGCGGTGGAGGAGTTCTTCTCCCGTCTGGTTTCCCAGGCTCCGCCCTTGGCCGACATCCACGCGGTGCATCAGCGGGAGATAGCGCCCGAGCCCGGCGAGAGCGAGTTCCTTATCCAGGCCTCCCAGGCGGGCAGGCGCTCCACCCTGATCAGCCCTGACGTGGCGGTGTGCGAGGCCTGCCTGGCCGAGATGAACGACCCCGATGACCGCCGCCACGGCTATGCCTTTATCAACTGCACCCACTGCGGCCCCCGCTACACCATCATCGAAGACCTGCCCTACGACCGGCCCCAGACCACCATGCGCGCCTTCACCCTGTGCCCGGCCTGCCAAGCGGAGTACCAGGACCCCACGGACCGGCGCTTTCACGCTCAACCCAACGCCTGCCCGGTGTGCGGCCCCCGTCTGTGGCTGGCCGACGCCGCCGGGCGGGAGCTGGACGAGCCCGAGCCCATCGCCGCGGCGGCTCAGGCCCTGGCCGACGGGCGGGTGCTGGCCGTAAAGGGGTTGGGCGGCTTTCACCTGGCCGTGGACGCCAAGAACCCGGCGGCGGTGGAGCGCCTGAGAAGCCGCAAGCACCGCGAGGAAAAGCCCCTGGCGGTGATGGTGGCCGGCCTGGCCTCGGCCCGCGCCCTGGCCGAGCTGGACGACGACAGCGCCCAGGCCTTGAGCAGCCGGGAGCGGCCCATCGTGCTGGCCCCCCTGCGGCCCGGCTCCGGGCTGGCCCCAGGGGTGGCCCCGGGAAACCGCCTGCTGGGGCTGATGCTGCCCTACACTCCGTTGCACCACCTGCTGCTGGCCGAGGCCAAGCGCCGTGGCATGGACGCCCTGGTGATGACCAGCGGCAACATCAGCGACGAGCCCATCTGCCTTGACAACGAGGAGGCGGTGTGCCGCCTGGGCGGCGCGGCCCCGCGCGGGGCCATCGCCGACCTCATGCTCCTGCACGACCGCGACATCTACCTGCGCTCCGACGACTCGGTGGTGCGGGTGGTGGACGGGGCCTTACGCCAGATGCGGCGCTCGCGGGGCTTCGTACCCTCGCCGCTTATCCTGCGGCCCGAGTTGGCGCCGGAGGGCTGCCCGGCCATCCTGGCCGTGGGCGGGCACCAGAAGAACACCCTGTGCCTGCTGCGGGGACGGGAGGCCTTTGTCAGCCAGCACGTGGGCGATCTGGACGACCTGCGCACCCTGGAGTTTTTCGAGCTGACCGCCGGGCATCTTAGCCGAATTCTGGAGGCCAAGCCCAAGGTGGTGGTCTGCGACCTGCATCCCGACTACCTATCCAGCCAGTGGGCAGCGCGCCAAGGCCTGCCCCTGGTCAAGGTGCAGCACCACCACGCCCACGCGGTGGCGGTGATGGCCGAGCACGGCCTGAGCGGCCAGGTGTTGGGCCTCAGCCTGGACGGCACCGGCTTCGGCGATGACGGCACGGTGTGGGGCGGCGAGTTGCTCCTGGCCGGGCTGGCGGGCTATAGCCGCTTGGGAAGGCTGCGGCCCTTTTTTCTGCCCGGCGGGGAGGCGGCGGTAAAAGAGCCCTGGCGGGTGGGCCTGGCTCTGCTCATCGAGGCCCTGGGCCTGGAGGAGGCGGTCAAGCTGGACCTGGAGCTGATCCGCGCCCACGGCGACAAATTGGAGCTGGTGGGCAAGATGATGGAGCGCGGCCTCAACACCCCGCGCACCTCCAGCATGGGGCGGCTTTTCGACGGCGTGGCCGCCTTGTGCGGCCTGCGTTTCAGCGTGGCCTACGAGGGCCAGGCGGCGGTGGAGTTGGAGCAGGCCATGGAGCGGCCCGCCGAGGAGGGCTACGACTTCGGCCTGCGCGAGGACGGCGGCCTGTTGGAGTTGGACTGGGTTTCGCTGGTGGAAGAGATCGCGACCGACGCCTTGGCCGGTGCCGACCCGGCCCGGGTGAGCGCCCGCTTCCACGCCGGGCTTCTCTCTTCATTGTCCACCTGGGTGCTGGCCGGGGCAGAGTCCAGCGGCCTGGACCGGGTGTGCCTGGGAGGGGGCTGTTTCATGAACGCCGCCTTGCTGGCCGGGCTGCCGCCGCTTTTGGAGGCCGCCGGGCTGGAGGTTTACTCCGCCGCCCAGGCCCCCAGCAACGACGGCGGTCTGAGCCTGGGCCAGGCCGTGGCCGCGGCCGCCGCCTGGGGGCGGGACAGGCTCACCGGCGATGTAACCACCTTGACCCACGGGGAGGGCCCGGCGTGAAGCACGTTGACGAATACCGCGACCCGGCCATGGCCAAAGAGCTGGCCGCCCAGATCCGGCGCACCAGCAAGACCCCGGTGCGCTTCATGGAGCTGTGCGGCACCCACACCATGGCCCTGGCTCGCCACGGCCTGCACGCCCTGCTTCCGCCCACGGTGAGCATGGTCTCGGGCCCCGGCTGCCCGGTTTGCGTCACCGCCACCGAGGAGATCGACCGGGCGGTGAAGCTGGCCCGGACCCCCGGCGTGGTGGTGGCCACCTTCGGCGACCTGGTGCGGGTGCCGGGCAGCCAGGCCTCCCTGGCCCGCGAGCGGGCCGCCGGCGCGGCGGTGGAGGTGGTGTACTCGCCCCTGGACGCGGTGGCCCTGGCCGAGAGGCGCCCGGAGGAGCAGGTGGTGTTTCTGGGCATCGGATTCGAGACCACCGCTCCCACCGTGGCCGCCGCCCTACTCATGGCCCAGCAAAAGGGGCTCGCCAACTTCAGTGTGCTCAGCGCCCACAAGCTCTTGCCCCCGGCCTTGGCGGCCCTGCTCTCCGGGCCGGACCTGGGGCTCAGCGGCTTCTTGTGCCCCGGCCACGTGACCACGGTGATCGGTACGGCCTGCTATGAGCCGGTGGCCCATGAACACGGCCTGCCCTGCGTGGTGGCGGGCTTCGAACCGGCGGACGTGCTGGCCTCCATCCTGATGCTGGTCAACCAGGTGGAACAGGGGCGCAGCGAGGTGGAGATTCAATACAAGCGGGCGGTGCGCCCCGAGGGCAACCCGGCGGCCGTGGCCCTGATGAACCGCTTCTTCGAGCCGGTGGACGCGCCCTGGCGAGGCCTGGGGCCCATCCCGGCCAGCGGCCTGGCCCCGCGCGCGGAGTACGGCCATTTGGACGCGGCCAAGCGCTTCGACGTGGCCGTGCCGCCCGCCAAGGACCACCCCGGCTGCCGCTGCGGCGACGTGCTGCGCGGGCTGATCACCCCGCCGGAGTGCAAGCTCTTCGCCGGGGTATGCAACCCATCCGCGCCGGTGGGGCCCTGCATGGTCTCGGCCGAGGGCACCTGCGCGGCCTGGTACCGCTACCGCCGCGAGGATTAGTTGATGGCGCGAATTTTGGACCACCCGGCAAGGCAAAGATTGGACGGCACCCATGACTGACCAGCAACCCCCGGTCCTGCTGCTGCATCCCGACGATGACATCCTGGTGGCCCTGGGCGACCTGCCCATGGGCGCCAGGCTGGAGCCCTACGGCCTCACCTGTAGGCAGGACATTCCCGCCGGGCACAAGGTGGCCCGCCGCGACCTGGCCGCCGGGCAGACGGTGCGCAAGTACGGCCAGATCATCGGGGCCGCCTCCCAGGCGGTGGCCGCCGGGGAGCACGTGCACTCCCACAACCTGCACTTCGAGCAGTTCGCGCGGGACCTGGCCATCGGCAGCGAGACCAGGCCCACGGCCTACGTCGCGCCCGAGGAGCAGGCCACCTTCCAGGGATACCTGCGGGCCGATGGCCGGGCAGCCACCCGCAACTATCTGGGGGTGCTGGCCACGGTGAACTGCTCGGCCTCGGTGTGCCGCTTAATCGCCGATGCGTTGGGCCCGGAGCTTTTGACTCATTACCCTCACGTGGACGGGGTGGTGGCCTTAGGCCACGGCACCGGCTGCGGCCAGTCCGCGGCCGGCGTGGGCTTTGACTATTTGCAGCGCTGCCTGGCCGGTTACGCCCGCCACCCCAACTTCGCCGGGGTGCTCTTGGTGGGCCTGGGCTGCGAGGTGAACCAGCTCGGCTCGCTCATGGAGAACATGGCGCTCAGCGAGGGGCCTTTGCTACGGGCCATGAACATCCAGGACGCGGGGGGCACTGCTCAGACCGTGGCCTGGGGCGTGAACATATTGCGGGAGATGTTACCCGCCGCCGACCAGGCCAGACGCCAGACCCTGCCCGCCAGCCATCTCATGCTGGGCCTGGAGTGCGGTGGCTCCGACGCCTACTCCGGGCTCACTGCCAACCCGGCCCTGGGCGCGGCAGTGGACCTCTTGATGGCCCATGGCGGCACGGCGATCCTCAGCGAGACGCCCGAGATATACGGTGCCGAGCATCTGCTCACCCGCCGGGCGGTGAGCCGGGAGGTGGGCGAGAAGCTGGCCGCGCGCATCCGCTGGTGGGAGGACTACACCAAGCTGCACGGGGCCAGCCTGGACAACAACCCCTCGCCGGGCAACAAGGCCGGGGGGCTCACCACCATCCTGGAGAAGTCCCTGGGCGCGGTGGCCAAGGGCGGCACCACCAATCTGGTGGAGGTGTACGAGTACGCCCGGCCGGTGAGCGCCAAGGGCATGGTGTTCATGGACACTCCCGGCTATGACATGCCTTCCATCACCGGCATGGTGGCGGGTGGGGCCAACCTGGTTTGCTTCACCACCGGGCGGGGCACGGTGTGCGGCTCCAAGCCCACGCCGAGCCTCAAGCTGGCCACCAACAGCCGCATGTACGAGCGCATGGCCGAGGACATGGACATCAACTGCGGTATCATCGCCGACGGCCAGGCCACGGTGGAGGACATGGGCCGGGCCATATTCGAGCTGATACTCGTAACCGCCTCGGGGCAGGCCACCAAGAGCGAGGCCCTGGGTTTCGGCGATCAGGAGTTCGTGCCCTGGCAAGTGGGGGCCATGCTGTAACCGCGCCCCATGGGGGCAGGCTGGAGAGACGACATGCCCATGGAGGGTAGCATCCTGTTGGATCACGGGGCCGGGGGCAAGGCCAGCGCCCTGCTGGTGGGCGGCCTGTTCGCCAAGCACCTGGGCAACGAGGTGCTGGGCCAGATGGACGACGCCGCCGTGTTGCCGAGGCCCACGGGCCGCCTGGCGGTGAGCACCGACAGCTTCGTGGTGGACCCCATCTTTTTCCCCGGCGGGGACATCGGCTCTCTGGCGGTGCACGGTACGGTCAACGACGTGGCCATGCGCGGGGCCACCCCCCTGTACCTCACCGTGGGCTTCGTTCTGGAAGAGGGCCTGGCCATCGCCGACCTGGAGCGGGTGGTGGCCTCCATGGCCCGGGCCGCCAAGGAAGCGGGGGTCAAGGTGGTGGCCGGGGACACCAAGGTGGTGGGCCGGGGCCAGGCGGACAAGCTGTTCATCAACACCACCGGCATCGGGGTGATCCCCGAGGGCCTGACCCTGGGCGCGGCCCAGGCCCAGCCCGGCGACGCGGTGTTGGTGTCGGGCACGGTGGGCGACCACGGGGTGACCATCATGGCCTCCCGGGAGGGCCTGGGCCTGGCCGCGCCCATCGCCTCGGACTCCGCCCCGCTCAATCACCTGGCCGCAGGGCTCATCGCCGCCTGTCCCGGCCTGCGCACCCTGCGCGACCCCACCCGGGGCGGCCTGGCCACGGCGCTCAACGAGATAGCGGCCCTGAGCGGGATCAGCATCGAGCTGGACGAAGCGGCCATACCCATCGACCCGGCCGTGGGCGGGGTGTGCGAGCTGTTGGGCCTGGACCCCCTGTACCTGGCCAACGAGGGCAAGCTGATCTGCATCGTGGAGGCGGCGCAAGCCCCGGCGGCCCTCAATGCAATGCGGGCCGACGCCCACGGCAAGGGCGCGGCGATCATCGGCCGTTGCGGCGGCGAGAGGGCGGGGCGGGTGTGGATAAACACCAGCGTGGGCGGTCGTCGCATCCTGGACATGCTCTCCGGCGAGCCCTTGCCGAGAATTTGCTGAAAAGAAAGGGGCGGGGAAACCCCCGCCCCTGCTTGCAAACATGCCGTTGGTGAGAGGCTAGCCGCCCAAATAGGTGGCCCGGCTGTCGTCCGACTCCCAGGCCGAGACCGAGTGCATGCGCACGTGTTCGGGCAGGCCCTTGGCGATGGTCGTGAAAAGATGCTTGGCGATCTGTTCGCTGGAGGGGTTCACCTGGTCGAAGGGGGGCACCTCGTTGAGATGGCAATGATCCAGCTTGTCCATGGCCTGGTTCATGAGCTTCTTGAGTTCGCCGAAGTCCATCAAGAGGTCGGCCTTGTCCAGCTTTTCGCCTTCGACCACCACTTCCACCCGCCAGTTGTGGCCGTGCAGGGCCTCGCAGCGGCCCTTGAAGTTGCGCAGGGAATGGGCCGCGGCAAAGCGGCCGGTAACCATGAGGCGGTACATAAGCCTGAAGCCTCTACTCGGCCGGGCCGGTATAGGGCTGGCCGCACTCGGTGCACTTGCCGTCCGGGCCGATGATGCCGATGCAATTGCCGTCGCTGCAAGCGGTGCGGTCGCTCAGGTCGCCGAAGTCGATGGCGCCTTCCATCAGCTCGTCGTCTCCCTTGAGGGATTCGCCGCATTGGGCGCAGTAGTTGGCCGACTCGGGGGCGACGTGTCCGCAGGAGGCGCAGGTCAAAAGCTTGGGCGGCTCGCCTTCCGGGGCGGGCAACTGGTGGCCGCAGTTATGGCAAAATGCCGCGCCGGTGAGGGCCTTTTGGCCGCAGTTGGCGCAGGGCAGAGCGGGTAATTCCTGTTGGCAGTGCGGGCACTCCATGCCGGGCTCCCTTGTTACTGGTAAACTACAAACTTGTGCGCCACGGTGGGGCGAGGCGCGCCATAGCTGAATTGTGGTGCCCTGGGCGGCTTGTGTCAAGTAATTGGGGCCACGGCCCTTTTCTTGACGCTGAAGCCCAGGCCGTGTTACAGCTTGGCAGTCCATGCCATAGCCCCGCCCGGTAGGGTGGTGTCGAAGTGGGAGGAGTATTTTTTATGAAGCGCAGCCGTGTATTGTGGCCTGTGGTGGCCTTGCTGGCGGTAATGAGCATTTCGTTGACCGCCGGCGTTGCCAGCTCCGCCGGCCCCAACCGCGTGGTGATCTTGCCCTTCACCGCCAACAGCCAGGAGGACATCTCCTTTTTGACCAAGGGTCTGCGGGACATGCTGGCTTCCCGCCTGCCTTGGCAGGACAAGGTGACCGTGGTGGAGCCGGACCTGGTGGCTCCCCTGCTCAAGAAAGTCCCCCCGCCTTACAACGAGGCCAAGGCCCGCGAGATCGGCAAGGAGCTTTCCGCCCAGGTGGTGGTCTACGGCTCCATAACCAAGCTGGGACAAACCATCAGCGTGGACGCCCGCGTGGTCAAGGTGGATGAGCCGGGCCAGGCCCTGACCGCCTTTGTGCACGCCAAGGACCTGGACGCGGTGATCCCCCAGATCAACCAGTTCGCCCAGCGCATCAACGCCGAGATATTCAAGCGGCCCGACGCCATCGCCGCCCAGAACGAGGCCAAGGAGGCCACCAAGACCGCCGCGGTGGGCGGCTCCACCGGCTCCGGCAACCTGGACAAGTTGCCCGAAAACATCAGCCCCTTGAACCCCCTGTTCCTCAAGGAGCTGTCGGGCGTGGAGAGCGACCGCTACTGGCGCAGCCCCCGCCTCAGGGGCATCATCAACTCGGTGGCGGTGAGCGACATCGACGGCGACGGCAAGAACGAGCTGTTGATCCTGTTCCCCAACTCGCTGCGTTTCTACCGCCTGACCGGCGGCGCCTTCCGCCTGATGTACGAGTTCAAGAATGGCCCCAGAGGCGACTACCTGTTCGTGGACTGCGCCGACATCGATGGCGACGGCCTGCCTGAGATCTACGTGTCCAACCGCCTGTTCGAGAGCACCGAGAGCTTTGTCCTGGACTGGCGCGAGGGCGGCCCCCACATGCGGGAAAAGGGCATTCCTTATTACTTCCGCACCCAGCCCAACCCCCTGGGCAAGGGCGACTGGCTCTTCGGTCAGGGTTCCGCCGTGGACGCCCCCTTCTGGGGTCCGGTGTACAAGATGCACTACAAGAACGGCAAGCTGGAAACCGAGCGGGAGATGAACCTGCCCGAAACGGCCATGATCTTCAACTTCGTGCTGGTCGACCTCAACGCCTCGGGCCGCCTTTACACCGTCCTGATCGGCCCCACCATGCATTTGAGGGTGTACAACGACAAGAACCAGCAGATGTGGATCAGCGGCGAGACCTACAACGCCTCCAGCAAGTTCCTGAAATACATGGAGTTGCAGGGCACCGACTACGAGTCCTCCTGGTGGTATCTCTATAGCCGCCTGTATCTGACCGACCTGAACCAGGACGGCCGCCACGAGATCCTGTGCCTGCAGGTCAAGGGCCGCTTCGGCATGGTCATGGAGCACACCCGCATGATCTACCAGGGCACCATCTACGGCATGAGCTGGAACGGGCTGTCCATGGTGGAGGACTGGCGCACCCCGCGCATCCAGGGCGATGTGACCGACTACGTGATCGGCGACGTGGGCAACGTGGGCCGCCCGGCCCTGGTGCTCAGCTTCACCCAGCAGGTTTTCGGCGGCATGATGAACAAGGGGGTTAGCAACGTGGTTGCCTTCACCCTCAAGCCCACGGTGTCCAAGAAGAAGACACCGGTGAACAAGGGCCTCTAGGCCCGGCCCGCGCCGCCAGGCGGCCGGCTTCACCGCCGGCCAGAGCGGCGCCTCCGCGACTGAAGGAAATAACCGGGCCCAGCCCGGTCGGGATGAAAAGCAGAGCCCGGCGCCTAATGAACGGCGCCGGGCTTTTTCTCGGCGTAAAGGGGGCTGCGGAAGGCTTCCTTGAGCATGCGGCGCGCCAGTTTCTTGGGGTTGGCGTAGCGCACCTTGCCGTGCACCACCAACACCGCCACCGCCAGGGTGCGCCCGGTCTCAGGGTCGCGGCCGTATCCCGCGAACCATTCGAACAGCTCGGTGCGGTCCGGCCCCCTTATGGTGCCGGTCTTGCCGCCCAGCTCCAGGTTCTTGAGCACCTTGTCGCGATTCAGCCGCCGGAAGGCCTTGCGGGCGGTGCCCATCTCCACCGTGGCTTCGAACAGAAGCTGCATTTGGTAGCAGGTCTCCGGGCTTATGATGGCCGGGCCCAGGTGGGGCTTGCCCAGATAGTAGATCATGCCGTCGGAGCGGGTCAGGCGCTTGACGATGTAGGGCTCGGGGAGATGGCCTCCGTTGATGAAGGCCGACACCACCAGGGCCGCGTGCAAGGGGCTCATGGTGGTGATGCGGTTGAAGCCGCTGGCCATCTCGCCCACCCCGTAGGAGTTGGCCGGCTTGACCAGGCAACTGGACTTGAGGGGCAGCTCAAAGGGCATGCGCTTTTCAAAGCCCAGGGAGTGAGCGTAGCTGGCGAGCATGACCCCGCCCACCTGGAAAATGCCCAGGCGGGCGAAAACCGGGTTGTTGGAAGAGGCGAAGCTTTTGGCCAGGGTCACCTGCTGGGGCCGGTAGCGGGGGGTTTCCTTTAGCTGGAAGCGGTAGAGGGTGTGGGCCCGGCCCACGTAGCCCAGTTGGCTGTCCGCCTCCAGGCTCGTTTCCTCCAGGGCCGCGGCGGCGGTGACCATCTTGAACAGGCTGGCCGCGGGGGACTTGGAGTCCAAAGCCACTCCTGGGTCCAGGCGGCCGCGCCTGAGACCGGCCAGCACCAGCACCTTGCCGCTCATAGGATCCACCACCACCATGGCCGCCCGGCGGCTCTTGAGGGGCTTCAGCCAGGCCTCGGCCTGGGCCTGCAGGAAGGGATTGATGGTGGGCTCCAGGCGCATGCGGCCCAGCTTGTCGTGTTTTAGCTCCAGGGTGTATCCGGCGGCCAGGCGGGGCACCCAGCTTCCGCCCAGCAAGCGGGCCAGTTGGGCCTTGTCCAGGGAGGCGGGCTCGGCCGAAACCGGCGCGGCCGGTAAAAGCGGCAAGGCCAGGGCCAAACAAAGCGCCGCCACCCGCCAGGGGCGGCAGAGCGAGGCCTTCCAGCTAGCCAAGCACGTCTTCACCGGTGTAATCAATCCTCCGCAGTGATCACTTGTTTGCCGCCCATGTAGGGAACCAGGGCGGCGGGCAGCTTCACCGTGCCGTCGGCCTGCTGGCCGTTTTCCAGGATAGCCACCATGGTGCGGCCCACGGCCAGGCCGGAGCCGTTCAAGGTGTGCAGCAGGGTGGTGCCCTTGGCGCCCTTTTCCTTGAAGCGCAGCCCCGCCCGCCGGGCCTGGAAGTCCTCGAAGTTGGAGCAGGAGCTTATCTCACGGTAGCGGTTCTGGCCGGGCAGCCACACCTCCAGGTCGTAGGTCTTGGCCGCCGAGAATCCCAGGTCGCCGGTGCACAGCACCACCTTCTGATAGGGCAGCTCCAGGCGGCGCAGGATCTCCTCGGCATTGGCGGTGAGCTCCTCCAGGTGCTGGTAGCTCTCCTCCGGCCGCACCAGGCGCACCAACTCCACCTTGTCGAACTGGTGCAGGCGGACCAGGCCGCGCACGTCCTTGCCGTGGCTGCCCGCCTCGGCCCTAAAGCAGGGGGTGTAAGCGGTGTATTTGAGCGGCAGGCGCTCGGCCTCCACCACCTCGCCCATGTGCAGGTTGGTCACCGGCACCTCGGCGGTGGGGATGAGCCAATAGTCGGTGCCTTCCAGCTTGAACAGGTCCTCGGCGAACTTGGGCAGCTGGCCGGTGCCGGTCATGGCCTGGCTGTTGACCATGAACGGCGGCAGCACCTCGCGGTAGCCGTGCTCGGTGGTCTGAATGTCCAGCATGAAGTTGATCAACGCCCGCTCCAGCCGCGCTCCGGCCCCCTTGAGCACCACGAAGCGGGCGCCGGTCATGCGCGCGGCGGCCTCGAAGTCGATGATGCCCAGGGCCTCGCCGATGTCCCAGTGGTTCAGGGGCTCGAAATCGAACTTAGGCGGCTCGCCCCAGGTCTCCACCACCGGGTTGTCTTCCTCGCCCTTGCCCACCGGCACCGAGGGATGGGGCGGGTTGGGGATGGTCATGAGCACCTGCTTGATGCCTTCATCCACCCCGACCAGCTCGCCTTCCAGCTCCTTGATGCGCGCGCCCACCTGCTTCATTTCGGCGTACATGCTCGAGGGGTCGCCGCCCTCGCGCTTGACGCGGCCCACTTCCTGGCTCACCTCGTTGCGCCGGGCGCGCAGGTTCTCCAGCTCGGGCAGCACCTGGCGGCGCTTGGCGTCCAGGCCCTCGAAACCGGCCAGGTCCACCTGGGCCTGCCTGCGGGCCACGGCGGTTTTTACCAACTCCAGGTTTTCGCGGAGGAATTTGAGATCGAGCACGGGGTAGACCTCCCAAGCGGTCCGGCCCGCCATTCCGCCGCCGGGGGGGACGGGGAACAAGCAGGGCCTATATTTATGCCCAACATGTTGGGCTAAAAAAATTTAACACAACTACATAGGGGGTGTCAAAGGGAGCCGATATGCCGGAGCAGGTGGCTGCCTCACCCGCCTGATTGGATAAATCTAACGATTTTTCGGTTAATTACCAGGGGTTTTTAGGCCGGGGACAGCCCCGGCGGCGGGGTCGGGGAAATACTCTGGATAGAGCTTGTGGGCGCACTGAGGGCACATGCTGTGGCTGAACTCGGCTTGGGAGTGCTTTTCCACGTACTGCTCGATTTGGCGCCAATAGCCCGAGTCGTCGCGTATCTTTTTGCAGTGGGAGCAGATGGGCAGCAGGCCCGACAGGGTCTTGACCTGGGCCAGGGCCTCTTGCAGGGATTCGATGAGCTCTTCCCGCTCCTTGGCGTATTTGATGCGCACGGTGATGTCCAGGCCGCTGATAACCAGGCCCAGCGCCTGACCATGATCGTCTTCAAGGGGAGTGCAGTTCCAAAGAATGTGGTGGGCCTGGCCGCCTTTGTCCAGCATCACCGTATCCGCTTGCCTCAGGGGCTGCCCGGCCAGGCTTTGGCGCAGCAGGTTCTCCACGGCTCCCGCCTGCTCAGGGGGGATCAGCACGCTCAGGAAGTCCCGGGCCAAAACCTCCCGCCGCTGCCAGCCGAATATCTCCTCGGCTCCCAGGTTGAACTCGTGCATCTTCCAGTCCGGGGCCAGGAAAATCACCAGGGCGGCGGCGTTGCCCAGGATGGCCCTGAGGCGGCCTTCGCTTGCCCTCAGGCGCTGCTCGCGCACCCCCAGGTCGCGGAACAGCACTTCATAGGGCCGCTTGAGGCTGGCCGACACGCTGGCTCGATAGATCAGGTAGAAGGAGATGATCTTCAGGTAGTGGCCGATCTGGTTGGCCACGCCGTAGGCGTGGATGTACAGGGTGAAGGACAGCTCCGAGGCGATGGTGCAGGCGATGGAGGCCAGCACCAAGTTCAGCACGGTGCGGTCCAACAGGGCCGCCCGCCGCCAAAACACCACCCCGGCCGCCATCAGGATCAGGCAGATGAGGTACTCGCTCAGGACCTTGAAGGTGGTCAGGCCACCGGTGGGGGTGTAGCACACCGGAAAGCGGCCGCTGAAGATGAGCACCAGGAGCAGGGCGGTAACCACCGCGTAAACCGCCAGGAGGGGCTCGGCCCTCACCCGCCGCATGCCCAGCAGGGGGGCGATGAGCAGGGAGATCGCCTCCAGGTAGCGGGAGGTGATCCAGAGCTGGGTGGCAAGGTCGGCCCCCGGTGATCTGAAAATCCCCATGCCCTGGTAAGCCAGGGTGTGCAGCAGATCCAGCCCGGCCACGAAGAGGTAGGCCACGCCGATAAAGGTGAGGTAGGGGGTGCGGTTGAAGTCGCGGGTGTTCCAGGCCACCATGAAGATGCCGCAGGCCACCACCACCGCGAACATCTCGGCCAGGCTGTGAAAGAGGTTGTAGGAATACAGGACGCTCAGGTGCAGGCCAGCGAACAAAAGCAGCCAGGTCAGCGCGATGCCTATAAGGCGAGGGGAACCGGTTTTGGCCGTCGGCATAGGCAGGCCTTTCTAACCAGTAAGACCGCACCGAGATGGAGAATCAACGCACGCGGGGTCAGGATAATCATTTTCCATACCATATCACAGGCGCCGAAGCCTTGGCACCAGGCCATGGCTGTGGTTTTTCTTGTGCTGCGGCAAAAATTACACTATGCTCCAGCTATAATGCAGCTATTAAGTGACGCCGGGCCGCCAGCAACCGTTCCCGGCAACCTGGTTAAAAGGAGTTAACTATGCCCAAAGTTGCCGTAATCGGAGTGGGGCAGTCTGCCTTTGTGCGCGGCTATCCCGGCTCCATCCGCGAACTGGCCTTCGAGGCCTACGCCGAGGCCATGGCCGACGCCGGGGCCAGCAACAGCGACATCGGGGCCACGGTGATCTGCTCCAGCCCGGAGTATGACAAGCAGCGCTCCCCGGCGGGGGTCATCGCCGAGTACTGCGGCCTGAACCCCCAGCCCACCTTCTACGTGGAGACCCTGTGCTCCAGCTCCTCCACCGGCCTGAAGCTGGCCTACTCACTGGTGGCCAGCGGTCTGCACGACAGCGTGATGGTCCTGGGCTTCCAGAAGATGAGCGAGATATCCAGCGCCGAGAGCCAGGAGCGCATGGGACGCGGGGCGGACATCCAGTTCGAGAGCCCCTTCGGCACCATGATGCCGGCCTACTACGCCATGCACGCCAAGGCCTACCTGGACCACTTCGGGGCCAGCGAGGAAGACCTGGCCCGCATCCGGGTGAAGGCGGCGACCTACGGCCAGATCAACGAGAAGGCGGTTTATCGCAAGGGGGTGGAGCTGGAGCAGTGCCTGGCGGCGGACCCGG
>Ga0209270_1001886_pt1 | contig 25195 bp, 23 predicted proteins | sample MTBAKSrepl1MetaG_FD_187456 | JGI IMG/M metagenome (GOLD analysis project Ga0209270, IMG submission 187456) | Enrichment culture microbial communities from Arthur Kill intertidal strait, New Jersey, USA, that are MTBE-degrading - MTBE-AKS1... | ecosystem: Environmental > Aquatic > Marine >...
TGATTCTTTCAGGACCGCGCCGTGTGCTAAATGATTAGAATGTCAAGCAAAATATGTAATTTCATCCTCAAATTTTCAAAATTATTTCATCACGAAATTATGCAATTTCTAAACCGGACATTAGTGAAACAACTTCAAATACCAAATGTTCCAAATGATTGAAACATAACATGACCACTAAATACGATGGACTTTTTAGGCTCATTTGAGTTTTGGTCATTGGGGATGTTTCGAATTTCGAACTTCGTGCTTCGGATTTGGTGCCTAATGCTATAGGTAAAGCCAATAGCCTCTGACCTGGCCACAGGACCAGGTTTCCAGCGAAGCAATGAAATCACGGTATGGTTCAGAAACCAAACCTTATCTGTGTGGACGTGGACTACCGCGACTCGATCGCAGTGGCCGCTGGAGTACTCTTTCACGCATGGAGTGATGAGTTACCGGAAAAGGAGACGGCAGTTCCCATCAGAGAGGTGCATCCGTACCAACCTGGCCAATTCTTCAGGCGCGAGCTGCCTTGCCTGGTACGAGTGCTCGATGCGATGGGAACACGGCCTGACACGGTGATCATTGACGGGTATGTCTGGCTTGGGTCAAAGGATCGGCCCGGCTTAGGCGCATTCCTCTTCGAAACATTGTCCCGGGAAGCTGCGGTGATCGGGGTTGCAAAAAGACGTTTCCGTGATTGGAGCTCCTCGCAGCAAACTGCGGGGAATCTCCCACCTCACGAGGACTCTCCATCTGTTTTGGCTCGCTCGCTAACCCCCGCAGCAACCTGCGGGGAATGCGCTCGCTGCTTCGGTTCAACCAATGCAGTGGAGGTATTCCGCGGCAGGAGCCGATCCCCCTTGTATGTAACGGCAGCGGGAATGGACTCCTCTGAGGCAGCCGGGCACATACGGTCCATGCATGGCAAACACCGCATTCCGACTCTATTGAAGCGGGTGGACCGGTTGTCCAGAAGCTGAACGGTCTATCGCTGTCTTTTCTGGCAACGCGGACAAAGGTAAGTGCCGCGTCCATTGACTCTGATCTTTTCGATGTTCCCTTTGCACCTGGGGCAGCTCGCGCCGGATCGACGGTTTGGCAGGAGGAAATCCTTGGGAAACTTTTCGGCGTCGGCACCGCTTCTGATTGCGGTTCGCAAGACCCTCTGCATAACGTCATGCAAATCCCGAAGCGTCCTTATATCGAGACTTCGTGGGAAAAACAGGTGACGTACATCAGAATATAAATGGGGCTGGAAAACGAGATTTTCAGTTTGCTCTCAATTTAATGTTTTGATGCACGTCCCCTATATCGTCGAGGATTGGAGAACCGTTGGCTTGTTGAATATTGAGACCTGACACCTTTCTTTTCTCGCAAAGAGGTTGAAAGCCCCTCCGCCATTATCCGCAGTCGCCGGCGCTCCACGGCTTAGCGAGTCGAAAACGAGGAGATGAGTCCCGGTGCGGCGATGAGTGGGGTCGTGCGGGGAAAGGGGAGGGAAAGGGGATGGTGTAGGTATTTCAGATTTCTATCAGCCAGCAGTCTCCGCGGGTAACAGAAGCGCACCCAAGGAATCGAGAATCTCAGGGTGTAAGCGCCGTTTAACTCAGGAAAACGGCAGGCCCAAAGCGAGAACTGTCGCCTCCCGCAGAATGCCCAGTTCATGGGGACTAAGAAATGAATGGGCCTGGTCGTCTACCCGATCAAGCCCATTCATTTTCTCGCCTTACTTTGCGGGAATGTAAGGAACGGGAATTCCCCACCAGCCCTCATCAACGGATTTCTTACCGGTTTCGGCGGTCGGGCTTTTGTATCCGGACATACTGAAGCCCATGTGATCCCAGCTCTGATACATGGAAGAATGTTTCCAAAACTCGGATTCCCGTCCAGCGGCGCCACAGCCAAAAAGGAATAGACTCAGTAAAACCAAAACAATCAGTCGCTTCATAACAGTTTCCTCCTTCGTAGAAGTATCCTATCCATTCTCATTATCCTCAGCCCCAAGTCACTGAGCCTTTTACAAAGGCACGATCCAATTTACCGATCCGTTTCTTCTATCGCAAAGTGAAGTCCATGGCAAAAGAATTCATGCTGTGTCTAAATAGCACAAGATGTGACAAAATAATACAATAAGAAGGCATGTCAATGGTCCAATGCTTTCCCCGGCATCCTCTCGACATTGCGGCACCCCATCCCGTATAATGCCCGCAAAGAAACAGGGGTGAACCATGAAAAGAATCATCTGGTTGATGCCGGTTCTTCTCGTTTGGGCCTGCGCCACGGCTCAAGTCGCGATCGAGTGTGATCCGGAAAAGAGAAACTTCTCCGTTGAAATTCCGCAGGGTTGGAAGCAGTTAAGCTCGTCTGAAGTCTTCCTCATAACCCGAGAGGATCCATACTCACAGTATATCCTTTTCCGGCAGCGCCACATCGATGAGCATTTCACTCACACCACCAAGCGCCTTTACAAAAACATGCCCCCGCTGGAGGCAGCAAACGTGATCATCGACGAAATGAAGAGCGATCCCTCCGTCCTGAATCTTCATGTCGTTCAAACAGCCGCCGCAGTGGTGGGTTCTTATCCAGGATTCAAGATCGTTTTTGACTATGGCATCAAGGAAGGTTATTCGTTCAGCACGATCTACTATGGTTTTCTCCAGGGCGACTGGCTTTACAGCATCCGCTACAATGCATCGCCGGATGCAGTCGGCGAACAGGACGCGGAGGACTTCCAAAAAGTTCTGAAGAGTTTCCGATGTAAAGGATGACCGATCCGCCAAACTGCCGGCAGGCAAAAACCTCCACCTCCGTGGAGGACCCGGAGAGGTTCTACCGATCCGGTGTGAAATCATGGCTTGAATTGCCTGAGGCTGCGCGCCTGTCCCGTAAAGCGGGGCTCGGCGGGTGGAGACTCACTCCTTTTCCACCCTGCAGAGCAGTGCAGTGTGAGGCCAACTGCCGATCTCCGGGCTGCAGAGTTCCGAGTCATCAGGGCAGAGGATGTTGGCGTTCGACTCGAATACGTCGAAGAGCTCCGCTTCTTTCCGCTCCGGGAACCACCAGCCGTGGTCTGCGTCGGCCATGCGGGGGTCCACCATGTCGGAGATGTGAAGCCGCATCCGGATCGCCCCCTTGGGCGTGGAGACGCGCGTCCAGTCCCCCTCCTGCAGCCCCAGTTTCGCCGCCGTCTCCGGGTGGAGGGTTACTAGTGGGTCCGGCCGCTTCTCCCGCGCAGCCTGGATCTGACGCCATTCGGAGTGGTACATGGGCGTGAAACGGCTCCCCGTGATGAGGACGAGCGGGTACTGCCTGTAGATCTCCTGGTCGCCCTGGGGGCTCAGCACCATCTCGCGAAAGACCGGCAGCGGCGCGCACCCCAGTGCCTCGAAGATCGAGGAGCGGATCTCCACCTTCCCGGAGGGGGTGCCGAACCCGAGCTTTTCATAGCGCTTGTACTCGCGCCTGCCGAAGATGCCGTTCTGCTCCACCAGCTTCTGGAAGGTCAGCCCAACGGGGGCCAGGCAGTAGTCCCAGACCTGCTCGACGTTCTCCCAGGGCCAGTGCTCCTTCTGGCCGAGTCTCACCGCCAGCCCGCGCCAGAAGTCGTACGTGTTGCGGCGCTCGTAGAGCGGCTGGATACCGGCGGGGCAGGCCACGCAGAAATCCGTCCCGTGCCAGAGCTCCGTCGTTTCCACCGTCGTGCAGATCGGGAAGACGTAGTCCGCGAGCGCCGCCGACGGGGTGAGGTAATACTCGGCCACCACGTACAGGTCGAGGGAGCTGAGCGCCTCATAGGTCTTTCGCACGTCGGCCAGGGAGAGGAGCGGGTTGCTCGCCACCGAAATGGCCGCCTTCACCGGGTAAGGCCTGCCGGTCCGCATGGCGTTGAGGACTGCGCGGGCGTGCCCCACGCATGTCTGGCCAGCCCAGGGGGGATGCATGTAGTCGTGGGGGAGCCTTCGGTTTGCCGCGTCGTTTCGCTCCCAGCCGGGGTAGCCGAAAAAGGGGTATTCGTCCGCGCCCAGCTGCTTGGCGCGCTGAGCAGGGGGCAGCGCCTCGTTCATCTCCAGCTTGTTGAAGGAGAGGATCTTCCCGATCGGGTCGGCGTAGCCGAGAGGCTCCCCGCCGGCCACATCGAGATTCCCGGACACAGCACGGAGAATTGATCTCGCCCGGGCGGCCTGGGTGGCGTTCAACCCCTGCTTGTCGATCCCGAAACCCCAGGTGATCATGGAAGGGCGGTTGGCCATGTACATATGGACCGAATCCTTTACTTGCTGGGGGGTGAGCCAGGTGATCTCCGCCACCCGTTCCGCAGAGTAAGGTGCGACGGCCTTCTTGAGATCCTCGAACCCGACGGTCCACTTCTCCACGAACTCCCTGTCGTAGAGACCCTCGTCGATCAGGATCTTCAGCCACCCGAGCATCAGCGCCACATCGGTCCCGGGCCGGATGGGGAGCCACAGGTCCGCCATCTCCGCCTCCCGGATGCGCCGCGGATCGACGACGATAAGACGCGCCCCGTTCTTTTTCGCCATCATGATCTGGCCGAATATGCCGGCGCTGGACTGGGAAGGGCCCATGCCCCAGAGGACCAGGCAGCGGGTCTGGCGGATGTCCCCCCAGGAAAAACCGCCGTAGGTGGCGTACTCCACGGCCTGGCTGGGGCACATGCAGACGTTGTTGGCCCCGCAGATGTTGGGTGTCCCGAAGAGGTTGTTGAACCGCCGCTCATCCCAGTGGTAGGTCCGCTTGGTTCCGTGGGTGAAGGCCAGTGTCTCCGGGCCGAACTGGCGGCGGAGTGCGTCCAGCCGGCCGGCCACATCGTCCAGCGCCTCATCCCACCCTACCCGCTGGAACTTGCCGCTCCCCCTCTCGCCTTTTCGCTTGAGGGGGTAGTTGATGCGCTCGGGATGGTAAAGGTGATCGACCATGAGCTGTGCGCGCTGGCAGATCATGCCACGGGTGACGGGGTGGCCCTTGTCGCCGCGGACCCCGACCGCCTTGTCCCCCTCCATTTCCAGGAGCAGCCCGCAGCGCGGATGGCACAAGCCGCAGTAGGTCTTCCTGAACTCCTTCATCGTTACACCTCCTTTAGAGTCTTAGCCTGTGACTTCTCTGCAACTTGCGAAGAAGATCTGCCACAAAGGCACTAAGACACAAAGAAAGCCACAATGTTTTTCTTGGTGTTTTGGTGTCTTCGTGGCGAGATTTGGTTGCGGTCGCAGGCCTGCATTGGGTTATTCCAGAAGAGACTCGACATTTGCAATGATATGATCATGGATCCGTCGCAATTCGCGGACCTCTCTTTTCGACAATCCGGCGAAGGCCCTCTCAAGCAGATCGATGACGATGGAAGTGAGTTTGTCTTCGATGTCACGGCTCCTTTTGGTCAAGAAGATGTTGAATCGTCTCATGTCGTGCTTGTCCGGCACCCTTTGAACATACCCGTTTTTCTCCAATCCGTTCAGAATCCGAGTGATGTTATGCCTGTCTTTGCCTGCTCGGGCTCCCAACTCGCTCTGGTGAATGCCTTCCTTTTCGTATAGCCTGAGGAGCACCCCCCACTGTTCTGCGGTAAAATCGAATCCCTCCGATTGGAAGGCGCGTTGGAGCGACAGTTTCAGCAGGGAATCCAGACGATGGATGATGTATCCGGGAGAGTTGTCTCGCTTGAAGGTTTCTTTGTTGAAGTTCATTGTTCCTCAGGTTGTTGCCAGAACAACGTTGTCACGACAACATATAACGACCTGCATCCGTAGTCAATGATTTTGGGAATGGGTGCGAACAGGCGACTCCCCGAGTGCAGACAGGAGCAGGGACCGTGATGAACTCGCTGAAGGTCACGGCGGGATCGAGTATCGCCATATTCGGTACCGGGTCGGTCGGTCTCTCGGCAGTGATGGCTGCACGCGTGGTAGGCGCCGACCCCATCATAGCCGTCGATGTCAAGCGGAAGCGTCTCGAGCTCGCTCTGGAGCTGGGTGCCACTCATACTATCCTAAATCGTCGTGCGAACATCCCGGCCCGTATAGCAAAGATGACCGGGGGCGGTGTCGATTACGTTCTGGAAATCACGGGAAGCCCTGAGATGTACCAAGTCGCCGTTGAAGCCCTAAAGCCCCATGGCATCGTGGCGACATTTGCCGGAGGGAGCGCAACGGGCTCCTTGCCCGGGGGCAGGAAAGAGATCAGCATCATCCAGGGAGACGCCGTGCCCCAGCTCTTCATCCCCAGGCTGATCAAACTCTATCGGGAAGGACTGTTTCCTTTTGACCGGCTGGTGAAGTTCTATGACTTCGCTGCCATAAACAAGGCCATGTCGGATTCGAGAAAAGGCCGAACGGTGAAACCCGTGCTGAGAATGGAAGAAGGAAACCCAAATTCGAAATCCGAATTTCGAAATCCGAAACAAATTCCAATCTCAAATGTTCCAATGACAGAAATCGAACCTTTTCACCGTTCCATTATTTGATGATTTCGTAAAAAGTCGGGAACGCTCCTTCCGTGAAAACGGGAATCCAGAAATTTCAAAAGTTCCGGACTCCCGCCTTCGCGGGAGTGACGACTAAGAGTACTTTTACGAGCGCATCAATTTTGATGGCCTCGTAGAAAGTCGTCATTCCGGCGCAGGCCGGAATCCAGATATTCTGCAAGGGCTCGAAAATACTGGATCCCGGCTCCCGGCCTTCGCCGGGACAGGCTTCATTCAGCCGGGATGACGAAAAAAGGGTACTTTCGACTTTTTACGAGATTGTCAATTTTGGTCATTCGGGATTGTTTCGGATTTCGGATTTCGTGCTTCGGATTTTCGGATTTGATGCTTCCAAACACGTGCCGGGAATCACTTTGCCATTCGGGTCGCACGCTCCGATAGGGCAGGGGATTCCAGGTCTATCTCCGCTCTCAGTGCCTTGAGTCCCTGGACCCCTGGAAGCTCCTCTATCTCCAACGCTTCTGTCTCTCCCTTGAGGAACCCCTGTGTTCTCAGGAAATCGATATAGCGGCGGATTTCTCTACCCTCTTGAGGCTGGGAGTAAACGACGGCGACTTTTCCGGGCTGGGTGAGCCGCTCTGCACTGCCCTTCACCCTTGCTTTGTCTATCCTGGACTTGATGATCTCCTGCCGCACATCATAGGCTCCGTCCACATCAAATCGTTTCTCATCGAAACGGAACCGGATGGATAGAGGCGTGTGATTGACGAGAATGAGATGGGCCGTGTCGAGCGGAACTTTCATCTCGTTCTTCAATTGTTCGGTGTGCCACGCGATTCCACAAGAAACCATGAGCTGCCACAAACGGAGGTTTTCCAGGTACAGCTCATTGAAAAGGCCTTTCTCAGTAAGGCTGGGACCCACGTAGATCAGGTAATCCACCCCATCCGTCTGGTGCTTCTCAAAGTAGTGGGGGAACACGGACTGCGCCTCGATCTGTTCCCGGTCCAGATAAAGGGAGATGCGTCGATTGAGAAATGAGACACTCTCTTCGAATTCCCTGCGCTCGCGATAAACCGTTCCCAGCCTGGAGTCGAGAGCGGACTGGTATGCGTCGATGGCAGGTCCGACATCCGGGTTGAAATCCCGAAAATGGATGAAGAGGGGCTCCACATCCGTTCTTAGCATGTTGATCACGGAAGCTTCGTCTCCGGAGCTCAAGCCTGCGCGTATTTGCTCCAGTTGTTTTCCAATCCGGTGGCCGAGCTCTTCAAGAATGGGCATCGGCCTTGCCTCCCTTGCCAAATCGATCACCCGCAGGGCCAGGTCCAATTGTTCTTTCAAGTCGGCCTGCACCGACCGGTTTCTGGCCTCTGAAGAGCCGCGGATGTCGGAGATGGCAAAAAGCGCATAAACATCGCGGAAAACAATCGACTCAAGATCAGAGGGTTGCCCCATCCTGATTCGGTCGAGATGCTGGAAGGCCGCCTTGTTGAATCTCCATTCCACTGTCGGATGCACGGCCGTGCATTTCTGCTTGATCACACATTGAATCTGGTGATCGATTTCATCGAGAGCTCTTTTGACGGCCAGGGAGAATATCGGAGTGATCTGGTTCATCAACATGAGGTCTTCAGGGCCGTACTCCCCGTGGTTCGGCGAAGTGATGTCCAGAGTGCCTATAAATCTGCCCTGGTAAGTCAGAGGGGCAATGAGCATTGATCTGACGCCGTTCTGAAAAGCGGCCTCTTCTGCTCTTGATCGATTCGGCACTTCTTTGAGATCGCGAATGACGATAATTCTGTTTTCCACAAACGCCTTTTCATAGCAGGAGCCCTTGAATTCCTGCATCGGCAGGTGCATGGACCCGGAAAAAACAGAACTGCTGGACATGTCGCAACCCACATTCAGGAGCATGACCTGGTCGTCCCTGATAGCCGCCAGGCCCGCCACCAGACTCGGGCAGCAAAAAAGGGTGCGCAGCCTTTGCTGCAGTAATTGAAACCCGCCCTGCGAAAAAATGGACTCCTGGTCGATCAGGTTCCTCTCCAGCGCAGAAAGGACTTCGGATTGTGTCACATCGAAAACCGTGAAGGCCGCAAAGCCGTGAAACTCGAAATTTTCAGGAGGAAGAATCTCCCCGAGCACATCGGGCGAAGTCAAATTCTCCAGAACGCGGTCTATTTCTTTATCCTTGAGCTGCTTGAGCTTGCCTTTTGTCCGCACTTCCACAAATCGCAGGTTGGGCTTGATTCTGAGATAAAGGTCGAGATCAGTTTTAGGATCAGGGACGATGCGGATGATCGGATAGTCCATTTCCTGCTGAACCCCGTAGAACTTCTCCAGAATGAAAAGATAGGACCTGAGAATTCGCCCCATGAGGTAACCCTCTTCCCCCTGGAGCGGCCGACCTTTGAGAGACCCGTCTTCATTCAAGAGCAGACGCTGAAACGAAGGAGAAACGCAGACCGGCTGCAGGTTGAAAGGGACGAAGGCACCCACCAGATCGCTCTCCCACAATGCCGGAGGAAAGATCATGCTCATGAGAGCCTTGAGAATGCCCCGGTGGCGGTCCAAAATGGAAAGGTCTTCAATCGGCTCGAAAAGCTCCACAGCCTTCTCGAGTCTCCCCTCGAGGCCTTCGGTCAGACAGGTCCCGTATTCGGGATCGGCGGCCACGTTGTTCCGCCAGAAATCGATGAGGGGTCTGAAACTCAGAACGGTACGGAACGGATATTTTTTAGGGGTCGGCTGCATAGTATCATCCAACACAATGTGACGACGCTCCCCCACGGATCGAGGTAAAGCATTTCGAAGTGGGTTTCAAGGGGGTGGAAAATGAGACTTCCATGGCTTCCTCATGTGATACAAGTATAGCACGAAAGAACCACGCCGGGATAGCCGCAGAAACCGAGTATCGCCACAAGCTCTCTCGCGCCTTCCCTTGACAACGCGCTGCAACGCATGATGATGAATTCGTGAACCGAAACAGCGAGCGCATTCCCCCCGCAGCTTGTTGTAGCGTAGCGGAAAATGGGGACCCACCGAAGGGTGGGGTGTTCGAACGTAGCGAAGAAAAATCCCGGGAAAGCCACCATTCCGGTCAAGGGCCTGCTCGGCACTCTGAAGCGTCTCGAGCGACCCCATCCGGAAGAAGGATTCGACCCCCTTTACAATGTGCATGTGGATAAGGCAGGGGAGTTCATGGTGGAAGCTTGGAAGCCTCCGGCGTGACCTCATGCCGGCTTTACAGCTTCAGAGAGGGATAAAGACCCGGTCATCAGGGTCTCCTCAGGGGGATCCCCCACTTCTTCATGTACTTCCATATGGCTGTGCGGCTGAGGCCTACTCTTCTACCCGCCTCCGCTTTGTTCCAACCGCATGCGTCCAGGAGGTGGAGCAAAGCCTCGCGGTTCGGTTTTGCCGCTTTTCCGGACCCTTTATCCCAAGGACGGGTAGCGGCATCATTCATGGGTCCTTGCCGTAATTCCAGGGGCAGGTCCGAAACTCCGATTTCCTCGCCCGTGCAAAGGACAAAGGCATGCTCAATGGCATTTTCGAGCTCGCGCACATTGCCAGGCCAGGGATAGTCGAGAAAAATCTTCATGGATTCCGGTGATGCCCCACGGATCTTCTTTCCCTCTTTTTCGTTCTGTGCCCGGATGAAGTGCGTGACCAGCAGGGGAATGTCTTCCCGCCTCTTTCTCAAGGGAGGGAGTTGGATGGGAAACACCTTGAGCCGGTAATAGAGATCTTCCCGAAAGAACCCTTCCCGGACCCGCTTGTACAGGTCCCGATTGGTGGCCGCAATCACCCGGATGTCGACTTTTCTCTTCTTTGACTCTCCCACCCTCTCTATCTCCTTTTCCTGGAGGACGCGAAGGAGCTTGACCTGAATCAGAGGACTCAGCTCGGCGATTTCATCCAGGAAGAGAGTCCCTCCCTGCGCCTCCTCGAAGCGCCCGATGCGATCCCGGATAGCCCCGGTAAAGGCTCCCCTCACATGACCGAAGAGCTCGCTTTCCAAAAGGGATTCCGGAAGGGCCGTGCAGTTGACTGTCACGAGGGGTCTCTCCGCCCGATAGCCGGAGGCGTGAATGGCGGCGGCCACCAACTCTTTTCCGGTGCCGCTTTCTCCCTGAATGAGAATGGTTGCATCGCTCAATGCCGCCGACCGGATCGTGGAAAAAACCTGCACCATGGCATCGCTCTTTCCGACCATGTTTTCGAACCGGTACTTTTCTCCAAGCCTCCTGGCCGCCTCTTCGGCGAGCTGCCTCGCTTTCTTCAACTCGGTCAAGTCCATCAAGGTTTCCACCACACCCATCACTTCCCCATCACTGCCCTTGATCACCCGGGCATTCTTTACCACAGGCACATCGTGCCCGTCCTTGTGGCGGAGGGAGCACTCTTTGGGCGTGCCGGTCCCTTTTCTGAAGATCCCACAGTCCAGAAAACCGGAAGGACAGCTCCGTGTAATGCAGCGGTTGAAGCTGAGAATCGAACAGGCCTTGCCCAGCACTTCGTTCGCCCTGTAGCCGGTGATCCTTTCCATGGAAGGATTCCACGTGGTGATCTCTCCCCGTCGATTCAGGGTGAAGACACCCTCGGCCATGGATTGAAGAAGGAGTTCTGCAAAAGGCCCATCCAATATCTGTTTCTTTTCCATAAATTCCCTCTGGAGCGTTACTGTAGCGTTACCGTTAACGTTACATCAAGATAAGAAACGCTGACGGGTATTGTCAACAGGGGACGTAGAATCAGATAAGTCGTTCAATAACTTTGGATTGTCTTGACTTATCCGATTCCGACTCCTGTGGCATGGCTCTTGAAATAACTTTTGCCCGATCGCGTTTAGCGCCCCTTTTGGAGGAGAAATCAACCATGTCTCAGAACCTGTCCCGTCGATCGTTCCTGAAAGGAACCCTTGCCGCAGCGGGTATTTTGGGTGCATCCGCCATCCCTGCGCAGGCACGGAGTGGACAAATCAAAGAAATGGCCACCCTCATCGACATTCAGAAATGTATAGGGTGCGAGGCGTGCGTGGAGGCTTGCCGGGAGGCAAATCAATCCAAGTTCCCAAGGCCGAAAAAACCTTTTCCAAAGATGATTCCCACCTCGAAGGTCAAGGTATCCGACTGGTCGGGGAAAAAGGATGTAACCAACCGGCTTACCCCTTACAACTGGGTGTTCATCCAGGAGGCAAAGGTAGAAGTCAACGGGAAGCAGCAGACCTTCACTTTTCCCAGACGCTGCATGCATTGCCAGAACCCGCCTTGCGCCAACCTTTGCCCCTGGGGTGCGGCAGGAAAGGGGGAAAATGGAATCACGCTGATCAATCCGGAACTCTGCCTGGGCGGATCCAAATGCCAGGCTGTCTGCCCCTGGGCTATTCCCCAAAGACAGACCGGTGTAGGCCCTTACCTGGACCTCATGCCTTCATTTGCTGGAAACGGGGTGATGTACAAGTGCGATCGGTGCTTCAACCGGATCAAGGAAGGGAAGGTGCCGGCCTGTGTTGAAGCCTGTCCTGAAAACGTTCAAAAGATCGGGCCCAGGGAAGAGGTCGTGAAAGAAGCCCATGCGATTGCCTCAAAGATCGGGGGCTACATTTACGGAGAGAAGGAAAACGGCGGTACCAACACCATCTATGTTTCGCCGGTTCCATTCGATCTCCTGGAAAAGTCCATGAAAACGGGACCGGGCAGACCCCACCTGAAAGCCGTCGCCAACAGCATGGGCCAAGCGGAGAATATGGGAAAAGCCATGCTGGTCGCGCCGTTGGCCGGGATTGCCGCCGCCGTCGGGAAATTCTACGGGTTCACGAAAAAGCTCCATCAGTCGCAGGAGGATAATCGATGAAATCGGAAAAGAATCGCGCACTGCGCTGGGCATACGGGGTTACGATCGCGGTGATGGCCTTCACAGGTTTCGGTCAAATGCCCATCTTCAAGCGATACGGCATCTCGGCCATCCCCGGCATGGCATGGTCGGCCGATTTCTATGTCACCCTCTTCATCCATTATCTCGGGGCCGTGCTCCTCTCAGGGCTGCTCGCTTATGCAATCGCCGATCATGCGCTTATGCGGAGAAAGTTCGCCCGCATTACCGCCGCAGGCTATGTGCGCGCGGCCATTCTGGCGTGCATCGTGGGGACCGGAATCTTTCGCGTCCTGAAGAATCTTCCCGACGTGGATTTTTCCCCCGCATTCACCAAGTTCGTGGATATCTCCCATCTCGGCTTCATGATGGCCTATGGGGCGGCAGCACTGCTGTTCTGGCGACTGCGGGCCCGCTGGATCACTGAAAGGGTCACAGCGAGAAATTAAAGGGAATGACGATGGATCAGGGGTGAGGGATGGCTGTCAGTGAAAGGGGGGAATTCTAAGTTCTCCGACCCATACGTGAATATCTGATTCAGCGTATGCACCCACTCTTGAATCGTGACTGGTTTGGTGAAGATGGGTCTTAGACGGATCTTCGCTTCCACACAGCCAGCTGCTCCGGAGGCGATGACCAAAGGTATCGTGTTCAGCTGTGGGTTTTCCTCTATAGCGGTTATCACTTCACCACAGCTCATTCCAGGCATCTTGAAGTCCATGATAATCAGGAAAGGTCTTGGATTGCCCTCATTGCGGAGATAGTCGAGTACTTCCTCACCGCTTCCGACAAATACACATTTAATCTGGTGATTGGTTTGCTGGAGGGCTACCTCGTATAGCAGACGATCATCAGAATCATCCTCAGCTATCAGGATGAACTGTGAGACTTCCTGTGACATCCCTCTTCCTCACTTTTTTGGGGGTGACAGGTTAAACCCAGACGTATTTCTCAAAAGAAATAAGATGTGTCAAGAAGAAAAATAATGTTTTATTTGCAATTACGGAGGCTTATAGATGAGCTGTCGGGAGTTTTATATGTGGATATTGTCAGGAACTCAGCTATGGATCCGATTCTTGAAGGAAAGTTATTGACAAGGCTTTGTCAAGAACTCCTGAAAAAGCCACGCTTGCCAAAACGCAAGTGAGCAACGCGAACGAGCGAAGGATGGGGAGGCGGGGGGAGTCGAATCAATTTCCCGCGATTTTGCTGGCCAACCGATCCCGGGCAATCTGTCCTTGGTGGCACAACGGTAATGGAAAACACCCCGAGCAGCGGGGAATGCGCTCGGTAATTCGGTTCACCTTGTGATCTTCAGGCCTTCTGGATCTTGGTCTTGGAGCCTTCCATACCCAGGCGCAGTTTTTCATTAGCTCCGGGAATTGCCATTTCAAATATCGAGTCGACGAACGAATAGTCATAATATCCCAGTCGCGCAAGAGGCCTCATTTGGAGGATGTCCAGTTTCCCGTCCGCCCGAATGAATTCGTCCTTGATGTGAACGCCCACCACCTCGCCGATCACGATATCCACCGTGCCCATGGGGCTGCGACCGGGCAGCCTGATGGTCTGGCGATAAAGGCATTCGAACTGGACCGGGGATTCGGCAACCCTGGGTGCACGCACGATCCTTGAAGGCGCCTTGGTTACTCCGGCCAGTTCGAACTCATCCACATCGGGCGGCACCTGCTGGGCGGACAGGTTCACGGCATCCTTCAGTTGGTACGTTGCCATGTTGTACACGAATTCGCCAGCTTGTTCGGCATTGTTTGTGGAGTCCTTTCTCATCCCATCAGTATTCTGATTGGCTGAAAACATGACGTAGGGCGGGTCATAGGTGATGTTCTGAAACTGGCTGTAAGGGGCCAGATTGGCCACTCCGTTGGTCCCCAATGTTGATATCCAGCCGATGGGTCTTGGGACAACGCATGACTTGAAAGGATCGTAGGCCAAACCATGATTGGCCTTAACCGGTTCGTAGAACATGGTTAATCTGCCTCCCTGTCGAAGAAATTGGATGCACGACGACTATTTGGCTACTTGCCGAAGTATTTTCTGCGGACCTGGTCTTTCCCAAGCAATTCGGACGCCTTTCCCTGGACGGTGATGTTGCCCGTTTCCATGATGTAACACCGGTCTGAAATGCTCAGAGCTCCCGTCACGTTTTGTTCTACCAGCAGTATCGATATCCCCTGAGAGCGCAACCGCTTTACCACCTCGAAGATGCTCTTCACGACAATCGGAGCCAGTCCGAGGGAAGGCTCGTCAAGCAGGAGCAGTTGGGGCCGCGACATCAGCGCCCTGGATATGGCCAGCATCTGCTGCTCTCCGCCGCTCAGGGTGCCCGCTTTCTGCTTCAGCCTCTCCTGCAGCACAGGGAATAGTTTGAAAGCCATGTCAAACATCTCCTTCGAGTCCGCTCGTCTATTTTTCCGGGTATAGGCCCCGAGGAGAAGGTTCTGCATTACGGTCAGCTTCGCGAATATCTGTCTTCCTTCAGGAACCTGGCTGATGCCCAGCCGGACGATATCATCCGGCCTTTGATGTGTGATCTCTCTTTCCTGAAAAGTTATTCTACCCCCCAGCGGCCTAAGAATGCCGGATATGACCCTCATCAGCGTCGATTTCCCGGCGCCGTTTGCCCCAAGCAGGCAGACGATCTCGCCCTCACTGATGTCGAGTTCTACACCTTTAAGGACCTTGATATCACCGTAAGCTGCATGGAGGTCATTCACACGAAGGAGCATTATGAACCCCTCCCGGCCCGGGAGTAATCAGATCCTAGATATGCTTCTATTACTCTCCGGTCGCAACAGATCTCGTCGGCACTGCCCTCCGCAAGCTTTTGACCGAACTCAAGAACGATAATTTCATCTGCAATATCCATTACCAGCTTCATATTGTGTTCCACCAGGAGTGTCGTCAAACCCCTTGCCTTGATGGCGAGCAGAAGTTCTCTGAACTCTTCCACCTCCGCGTCGTTCAAACCCGAGGCAGGTTCATCGAGAAGAAGGACGTCGGGTTCCGCCATCAGCGCCCGTGCGATTTCCATCAGCCGCTTGTTCCCGAAAGAGAGGGCCGAAGGGGAGTAATCCTTTGCCCATTCCATGCCCACAAATTTCAGCGTCTCAAGGGCTTTCTCGCAGACCTCCCTTTCCTGTCTCCTGATGGAACCCCTCATGAACAGTGACTTGGCGACTGAGGGCTTCAGTCTTAGATGGGCGCCCATCAGCAAGTTATCCATGACGGTTGCATGGTTGGTGGTAAACAGCCGGACAAGCTGAAAGGTTCTGGAAATGCCCAGACCGGCTATCTGGTGCGGTTTCATGGTGAGTAGATCATGGCCTTTGCAGTAGATGTGACCTTCCTCCGGCTTCGAGAGCCCGCTGATGACGTTCAAGAGGGTTGTCTTCCCGGCGCCGTTGGGACCGATCAAGGCCTTGATATGACCTCGCCGGATGCCGAAACTAACCCCCTTGAGGGCCGTCAAACCCGAAAACCTCTTTGTGACCTGCTCTATTCTCAGCAAGAATTCAGCCGGAAGCAGGCTAGGGCTTTGCGAGACCTCGTTCACCGAGTCATCTCCGGGGAATCTTCTTTTCGCCCCTGCTTTTTGCACACGTGTAAACCTCGTACTATTTCGATCAGTAAGGCTGTGACTGAACCCTTTTCTTCATGACCAGCCGGGCCGAGTCCTTTAGAACACCGAGAATGCCCCTCGGTAGAAAGATGATTACCAGGATCAGAATGAGTCCATAGGCGAAAAGCTCATAGTCATGAAACTGATACGTGATTTCAGGAAGAAGTTTTAGAAAAGCTGCGCCAAGGGCAGCCCCGTAAATGGTCCCCACCCCCCCCAAGAAGAGCATGACCAGAAGCAGGATGGAGGTGGAAATGTCAAAATCGCTCGGAGCGACAAAACCCATGTAGTGGCAGAAGAGGGAGCCGGCCAGTCCCGCAAAGGCACTCGAAATGATGAAGGCATGCAATTTGTAGCGCGAGGCATCGATGCCGAGAGTGCTCGCCGCCGTTTCATCACTGTGGAGGGCGGTCAAGGCGCGGCCGAAAGGGGATTTTATGAGGGCCAGGGAGCCAGACATGACCAGGACCACCATGGTCCAGACAAAGTAGTAGTAGTGGGAATGATCTTCAAGGGATATGCCGAAGATGTTAAAAGGAGGAATTCCCATGAGGCCTGATGCCCCCCCGGTCAGGGAGGAAAATCCGGTGATGAGCTTTACCACGATGGCATTGAGCCCCAGGGTTGCCATTGCCAGGTAGTATCCCTTGAGTTTCAACACGGCGCCGCCTATGGCCCATGCGACCAGACCGCTCAAAACCAGGCCGCAGACAAGAGCGACAAGGGGAGGAATTTCGCACTTCGCCGTCAGGATGCCCGATGTGTACGCTCCGATAGCGAAGAAGGCGGCATGTCCGACCGATATCTGGCCGGCAACCCCAACCAGCAAATCCAGGCTAACCGCAAGGATGATGTAGATTCCTACGAGGATCAAAACGGTGTTGTTGTACGGGCTGATTCTGCCAAGGGTCGGGGGGCAAAGGGCGATTGCTAGAAGGATCAGACCTATGAACAGGTTTTTTTTCACCTTCACATACCCCCGTCTTCCGAGCTTCCTAAAATGCCGTAAGACCGGGCGAGCAGAACCAGGATCAAGATCGTAAAGACAATTGCATCGGCGAATTCAGACGACACCAGCCCGATGGTATATGCCTCCAACACGCCCAGCAGAAGCCCGGCAATCACGGATCCAACCGTCGTCAATCCCCCAATAGCCATTGCGGTGAATCCCTTCAGCATGGGCATGGTTCCGCTTACGTACTGAACGTATATCAGTGGAGCGATCACCATGCCGGCCAAGGCGCCGAGTGCCGCTCCCCAGGCCCAGGCAAAGATCGTCGCTTTCCATGTGCTGATACCTACAAGACTGGCGCCCAGGCGATTTTCGGCGCAGGCTCTCAGGGAGAGACCATAGATCGATTTTTCAAAAAAAAGCCATATGCCGATCAGTGCCACGATCACGGCCAGGGCGATCCAGATGACCTGAATGGGAAGAAAGGCGCCCAGCACACTCAAGGCCTCGCCTTTTGTGAATGGCGGCAAAGGGTGGGCTTCTCTTCCTGCAACAAGCAAACCCAGACCGCGCAGGCAAAGAGAAATGGCTACCGTCATGGTGATCAGTGTTCCGACGGAGGCGTCACGGATGGGCCTGATCAGGAGTCGCTCTATGGCCATCCCGAGACCGCCGACGATGAGGAGGGTCAGCAGGAAACCGATCGGCATCGGTACGCCCACAGAGGTCAGCCCGATCATGGTCAGTGCCCCGTATACAAAGAATTCACCCTGTGCAAAACAGAGGACCCGGGAAACGTTGTAAACGATCACCAGGCTGACGGCTATCAGGGCGTAAATGCTGCCCATGGTGATGCCGCTGAACAGGAACTGAAGGAGGACGGATATGTCGGCCAAAAAGGAAGCTCCCTTCAGGAATGGTTTGGGCTCAGAGTCGGGGTTCGCAGCTCCGTTACGAGGGAGCTGCGAACCCCGCATTGCGATTGGGTAAACTCCATGCCCGATTGTCTATCGAAGCAGTTCCCACTTGCCGTTTTTGGGGCTGATATTCACCATATCATCCAGGACGGTGCCGTGGTGGTCCTTGGGGGAGAGATTGTAGATGCCGTTTTTCCCTGGAAAGTTCTTGATCGTCTCCAGAGCGTCACGCACCTTCACGGGATCGGAAGTGCCGGCGATCTTCATTGCCTGCGCGAGCAGCGCGACCGCATCTGCCAGTTGACCGGCATAATAGGTGGCTGGCGCTTTGAAACGCGCGGCGTATCTTTCGCTGAATTGCTGCAGTCCTTTCTTGGCCGGGTCACTGTCCGGAAGCTGCTCCACCACGGTGATCTTTCCTGAGGGTACTATGATCTGTGTCGGCAGCTCACCGACCATTTTCAGAAACCCCGGTGTTGCATTCCCGTGGCTCACCAGCAGAGGAATGCGCATGTTCAACTGGCCCATGTTTCGGGCGACCATCGCCGCAGGCTCTCCGGTCGAGAAGGAAAAAATCGCTTGGGGTTTCAACTGCCTGAGTTTTGTGAGCTGAGGGGTGACATCGGCAGCCTGGGTCTCGAATTTTTCTTCACCCACAACCGTGAGGCCATACTCCTTTGCCACATTATTGCCGATTTTGCTTCCCAGCTCGCCGAGGGGTCCCACAGTCATCAGGAAGGCGATCCGGGTGATCCCCTTTTCCTTGAAATACTTGAATGGCCGCTGGACCGCGAACTGCGTGCGGTGGGCCGTGTTGAAGGAAAAAGGTTCCTTTGCAGGATCGACGGCGTACCCACAGGAGAAGAATACCGGCAGCTTCTTCTGGTTTCCGAGGGCGAATACCGGCATTGCAAGGGGCACAGATCCATCGCCCAGAATGGCGACCACCCTGTCACGGCTGATCAGTCTGTGAGCCGCTCGGGAAGCTTCCTCCGGGGTAGACTGGGAGTCGTAGGTCACAAATTCAATGGGATGACCGTTGACACCGCCGGCTTCATTTATGATCTCCGCCTGCAGGCTCGTACCCTGCTCATCCAGGGTGCCAACCCATGACGCATACCCGGTCAAAGGAAGTATGCGACCTATCTTGACGGGTTCCTTTTTCTGTGAAAAGGAGGTCCCCGGATTCAAGAGAAGCAGCAAAGCAAATGAGACTAGACCGATTACCAGTTTTTTCATGGCGCATCCCCTTTCCTGATTTTGTGTTTGGTCCATGGTGCCGTCTGACCGTTTGAACTTCCATCCCCCAAGGGGGATCCCATTACCCGGATAGGAAGATAGCCCCTTCCCGGGTGCCCTATCTTGCACGAAACGGTCTTTTCTTGGCGTAAAACGGCTGAAGATGGGAGGCTTGGCCCGGGTCAACCGCTCGCCGCAATCAGAGAAGCGTCCCGATAAGCCTTGGGGGTGAAACCGACGTGTTTTCGAAAGATCCTGGTGAAGTGACTCTGATCCCTGTATCCCACATCCTGGGCAATGGCGCCGATGGAGATATCCGTATCCCTCAGAAGCGCTTTTGCCTTTTCCATCCTCACCCGCACAATGCAGCTCCCTAGAGTGGTATTATACTCCCTCCTCATTCGATGGATGAGCCGCGATGGACTGAGGCAGACCTCCTGGGCGATGCGCTTCACCGGGAGATCCTCGGAGAAATGGACTTCAATGAAGTCCAGCACTCTCTTCAACAAGTCGCTTCGCGAACCTCGATCCGAATGGGCTATCCCTCTCAGACGGTCGAATACCCGGACTACCCATAAGCATAATGATTCAGGGTCCTCGAGGGTTTCCCATTCCGCGGTAAACCTCTGGTCCAGACCGGCAAGATCCTCAATATTGCCTTCCTCTATGGCCGAATGGAAGAGGAGAAGGAAAAGCTCCAGAACCGCCAGCTTGATCTTGTCCCTTCTCTCGAAATCCTGCACGAGGACAACGGAGAGCATCTTGAAAACGAGCTCACCGGCCCTACGGAAATCCCCCTCCCGTATGCTCCGGCTTAGTTCACGCTTTCTCTGGCAGGAAAGCCTGGAGAGCAGGTGCGTGCCACGCCCGGGATCTTGGGAATGGTTTTCCGAGCCGGAGGCAATGAACCCGAATGGAGATTTCCTCCCGTTCCACGGGCCACCCATCGAGGGCGAAGTCAGCAGGTCTGCCAGCACACGGACGAGATTTGCTTTGCGGCCCACGTGAACATCCTCGAAATGGTCGCTCCTGGGAAAGGCCATTTCCAAGCGCCATGCACCGTCTCCGGCGGTGAGGAGAACCATCTGTTCCATGGCCGTTCCGTAATGATCCACGGGGGACAAATTATAAATGCCTTGCATCCCGTTGAAATTTCGGATTGATTCGACGGCGTCCCGGAGTTCTTCGCCATCTGCCTCCCCGGTGCGTCTCAACCCTTCGGCTATCAGATCGATCGCGTCAGCCGACTCAGCCGAGGAGTAGTTGACCGGCTCTCCAAACCGTTCCATATGCAAAAGGCTGAACTCCCTGGCACCGTTTTTAAAGAGAGCCGTTTCCTCCATCCTGTCCATGGCCATCGTCTTGCCTGTAGGCAAGATCAGCCTGATGGGAGCTCTGCAGATCATTTTCAGCAGGCGCGGATTGGCATTCCCGTGAGATACCAGGAGGGGCAGGCGCAGTTCGAGCCTTGCCATGGCGGACGAGACGATAACCGTGGGCTGCCCGGTCACGAAAGAGAAAAAGGCTAAGGGTCTGAGGTCCCGCAGACGTTTCAGCTGGGAGGTGACATCGGTTGACGAGAGTTCAAACCTCTCTTCCCCTACGATCCGGATGCCCATCGTTCTGCTCAGGTTGCGAGCAATGCTGCTTCCAAGATCGCCAAGGGGGCCGAAAGGCATCAGGAGGGCCAGCCGATTCATGCCATGCTCGATGAAGTACTGAAAAGCGCAGGCCACAGCGAACTCGGTCTTGTGGGCCGTATTGAAGACGAAGCTGTCCTTCAGGGGATCGATGGCGTATCCGGAATTGACGAACAGGGGAGTGCGGTATCGATTAGCCACTGCTGCGACCGCTTTGGAAATAGGCAGAGAACCTGTTCCGGCCATCGCCACTACGCGATGCTTGAAGATCAGTTTTTCGGCAATCAGGGAGGCATGGGCAGCACAAGATCGGTCGTCATAGGCAATCAACCTGAGCGGAAGGCCATTGATCCCGCCGCATCTGTTGATCATTTCGACCTTCAGTTCGGCGGCCTTTTTCTTGTATACCCCGGACCAGGAGAGATAGCCGGTGACAGGGAAGATTCCTCCGATTCTCAACTCCCTCTGATGGGATCGCATTCTATTCAAAGGTATCTCCCCTCAAAGGTGGGCTGGGTCTAGGTCGAGTTATAGGGGATTCAGGATGGCATGTCAACATCAGGACTCTCGTCCTTTCGTATCCAAGCCTGGCTAACCAATTAATCACTTTGCAAAAACCTACCCCAAGAGTACTGTACGACAGCCATTGCAGTCATTGGTGGCGGCTGGCTGCTACTTACGGTGGGGGGATTTCCTGGATCGGCTCTCGACCTCCTGCCTGGACGCAGATTTGATGATATGAATGGGCGATTCTTCCAAACCACGTGCACTTCAGCTGCCGAATCGGCGGATGCTCCAGAATCTTGCCGACCCAAAACCGCTCGCTTTTCCAGTAGCGCATTGTAAATTTAGCATGCATGGCAATACCTCTTCTGAGGGAGGAACCCTCCATTTTCTTGAGACGTTTCTTTGCGAACCCTCTGCCGGAGGGCGACTTCAAGTGCAGTTCAAAGGCAAGTGCCTTTTGGCGGTCTGTAAGGGCAGGCAGTCTTGATGCGCCAGGGGCGGTGCTCGGAGGTGTGAGGGAATACTCGTCTTAGGACCAGAAATGCCGATTCGCAAATGCATGCCCTGAGCCTGACTTCAAATAGCGCTCAAAACGATGCGCTTGCTCCGTTACCCCGGCACTCCTCGCAGATCACAAAGATGATCCGAAAATTCATTCCCACCCGTGCGCTGCGGCAACCTTTGAGGTTGAGTTTGCCCTTTTTGCCGAGTTTCTCCGTCCCCGCGTACGGATTGGTGAGCACTTCAGTCACCACCTCTTTGATTCGAGAACCCAGACTAGGGTAGGCTTGATTGCGTTTGCTGAAACGAGCTGTGTAATGGCCTTGATAGGTCATTTCCCAAAAACCTGTTCGTGAGTGAACAACTGGACACGACCTTTTTTGGCCTCCCCTCGCAGTTCAATGAGGTCCTTCCATAGTGGGGATCCTTCCTCAATCTCCCACTCCTCCCCGGACACTACTTAGTCCATAGTGTCGTAAATACGATGACGTATTTTAGTTGCAATTCGAAGCTTTTTAAGGCATGCTTTCCCTCACGAAAAGGGGGTGAAGTATGCCTATAAAAAGCCCATATGCCCTCCTTCTGGAAGCTGGAGAAAGGGAGCAGTTGGAGGCAATCACTCGAAAGTATACGTCACCGTATAGAGACGTCATGCGAGCCAAGGTTGTCCTCCTTGCTGCTCAGGGCTTGTCCAACAAGGAAATTGGCATGCGCCTGGACTTGCCTCGACAGATCGTGTCGAAGTGGCGCAAGCGCTTCTTCGACCAGCGCCTTGCCGGCTTGCAAGAGCAGTCAAGGCGCGGACGACCACGCATTTTTCCCCCCTGAGATCGTGGTCGAAATCAAGGCCCTGGCGTGCCAATTGCCGAAAGACTTGGGCCTGCCCTTCTCGCGCCTGACTCGGGATGACATTGCGCGGCAGGCAGTACAGCGCGGCATTGTCGCTTCCATCAGTGGGGCAACGGTGTGGCGCTGGCTCAGCGCCGACGCAATCCGCCCTTGGTGCTATCGGAGCTGGATCTGGCCCCGTGACCCTCATTTCGAACAGAAAGCAGGATGTATTCTGGATTTGTATCACAGGACTTGGAATGGCAAGGCTTTGGGCGATAACGACTTCGTGATTTCCTCTGATGAGAAAACCAGCATTCAGGCTCGGCGACGGTTGGTACCCACTACTCCCTCCACCCCTGGCCGTGTAGCCCGTGTCGAACATGAGTACGAAAGAAAAGGCGCTTTGGCCTATATCGCAGCTTGGGATGTTCATCGTGCAAAGCTTTTTGGTCTCTGTCGGGCAACCACCGGCATAGCCGCGTTCCATGATGTAGTCGAAATGGTCATGAGCCAGGAACCATACCGCTCCGCCCATCGTGTCTTCTGGATCACCGACAACGGGCCTTCCCATCGGGGGACAAAGGCCATTGATCGCCTTGGCCATTGGCATCCTAACGCTATCCTGGTCCATACACCCGTACATGCCAGTTGGCTCAATCAGGTCGAGATCTTTTTCTCTGTCCTTCAACGAAAGGTCCTTACACCCAACGATTTCGAAAACCTTGAGGAATTAGAATCCAGGATCATCTCCTTCCAGTCGCTATATGAGGGCAACGCTAAGCCCTTCGAATGGAAATTCACTCGTGATGATCTCAAAACCCTGCTTTCCAAGCTTTCAACTCGGGAGCAGGAGTACAAAATGGCAGCATAAAATACGTCACCGAATTTATGACCCAGAGTACTTAGAATCAGCACGGACTTGGATTTTTTGCTGAAGCTTGAGCAAAAAGAGCACACGATAAAGGTAAGACCGCGCGCCGATAGCATTTAGGATCTATGTTGAAACACGGAGTGTAAGCGTGTTCCCAATTCCCAACCCATCTCTCAAAAGCCTTCCTCAAATTCCTACCCCTTATTGTCGTCCATATGGCCGGACGCTCGAAGATTCTGTGAGGATAAAACGGAGTCTGGTTTAACCTAACGCCGGTCGCGTTTTAAAGGGCGATGGCAGCATGATCACGCGAGATAAATCGGCGCGATAGGAACAGTTTTCAAAGTGCCATTCTCTTCTCTATACCACCTAAGATTTATTCACAGTGAGGGCTTATCTTTCCAAAGTTCCTCCTCGAAATCTCTAAAGAAATTATCTTTTTCTTTCCAGTCCGAGCCGAAATGGGTATCGAAATAGGAGATGAGTTTACCATAAATCCTCCTCCAGATCTGCTTTTCTCCTTTCACTGCTTCTTCCAGATAGGTCTTTAAGTCGCCTATCTGATCTTTTGGAAGGAAGGAAATTGCCCCAAGTTTCATGGATTGCTTCAAAGCTTCGGGAGTGAGAGCATGCGCGGTAAGCATTAGGGTCGGAAATCCCCTGCATACAGACTCCCTTAAGAGCGCGAATCCATTCACGCCCATGATGTCAAGGATTACAAAGTCGTAAGTATAGCTGAAAAGGTATTCGTGAGCGGTGTTGAAATCAGCGGCCTTATGGATGATCGCCATATCCAAGAGTTCAGCAACGATTGCAAGTATATCCGGATCATCATCGACGACCAGAATGATCTTCCCCTTCAAAACACTCTCTTCAATATTTTTCATGCCGTATTCCTCTCTCAAATCAACTTGTTTGTGAAGAACTCTACTAGCACCATGTAATTTAAATCTTTCGTATTTAAGCTCCATGCGACATAATGGTGGCATCTAAACCAGGAGGCCGTCATGTCACCAGGATATCGAATCACACTGACCGAACAGGAGCGTAGTGAGCTCGAGACCTTAACACGACGTGGGAAGACCCACGCCAGAAGATTTGCCCATGCGTGCATTGTTGCTTTGTGATGCCGGTCCCCATGGCCCAGCGTGGAGCGTTGCCGACGCCACTGAAGCGCGGGGAATAACCAGCCGGACCATTGAGCACCTCAAAAAGCGCTTTGTAGAGGATGGACTCGAAGCTGCTCTGGACCGTAAACCACGAGAGAAACCTCCAGTGCATCCGAACAGGCCGAAGCAATCAGTCTTGCTTCAAATGCTCCATCAAAGATCAATGGCGTGGCGGAAATATTCATGGAAGTGGAGCCGTTGACCGGCAAACGACATGTGACGGTGACGGAACACCGTACCAAAAAGGGTTGGGCGCTCCGGATCAAGCAGATGCTTGATGAACGCTATCCTGACGCCATTAAGGTACGGACTTCGCCGATCATTTGCTTGCAAGACTCGTCCAATGCACACTACTGGATAATCGGGATCATAGGGCAGGTGCGGGTCTGGAGTGCTTTCGGAATTCGGCCACATCGTCAGAAGCACTTCAAACTCTCCACCGACCCTTTCTTTATAGAAAAAGTGCGAGACATTGTTGTTCTCTATTTGAATCCTCCTCACTAATGTCCGGTTTAGAAATTGCATAATTTCGTGATGAAATAATTTTGAAAATTTGAGGATGAAATTACATATTTTGCTTGACATTCTAATCATTTAGCACACGGCGCGGTCCTGAAAGAATCA
>Ga0209270_1001887_pt1 | contig 25184 bp, 25 predicted proteins | sample MTBAKSrepl1MetaG_FD_187456 | JGI IMG/M metagenome (GOLD analysis project Ga0209270, IMG submission 187456) | Enrichment culture microbial communities from Arthur Kill intertidal strait, New Jersey, USA, that are MTBE-degrading - MTBE-AKS1... | ecosystem: Environmental > Aquatic > Marine >...
CTGGGGGTGGACCGCAGCAATGTCGGCCGCTCGCTCAAAAAGCTGGAAAAAACTGGATACATCGTCAGGAAGAAAGATGACCAAGACGGACGCGCCTTTCGTATTCTTTTAACTGAAAAAGGGCGGTCCGTCCGGGACCGGCTCCTTGAAATAAGAAGGAAGATCCAAAAGACCTTTTCCATGGGGATGACCCGCCATGATCTGAGCCATCTAGTTAAGATATTGGAAAAAGCCGACCGCAACCTGAACGGGGCGGACTATCTTCACGTCAAGGATTCCGAAAACAAGGCCTCATGGCCCGATGACGACCGCGTTCGGGAAGTAAAGGAACCGACCGGGTTTTAGGGCGAGGCAGGAAAAGAAACATGGCTACGGGAAAATCAAAAAAGCCGGTCCATTCATCCGGCGATGCGCCGGGCGGCCATGATAATGGACACCACCGGGGCGGACACGGTCCCAGCAGCTTTCGGATGCACGATCCGGAAGTCGTCTTCAGCGAACTGAATCTCCAAGACGGGGATTGCTTTCTTGATCTGGGCTGCGGGCCGGGGGATTATTCGATGCGGGCCGCTACGTTTATCGGGGATTCAGGCACAGTATACGCGCTGGATAAATGGAGGACCATGGTCGAAGATCTTGGGCGGCTGGCTGAAGATCACGGATTTAAGAACATCAGGCCCATGACCGCCGATATTACGGGTCCATTGCCCCTCGAGGACCATGGCATCGATGTTTGTTTGATGGCGACCGTCCTCCATATCATTAACCGGCCGAACGACCGGAAAATACTATTTGAAGAAATCCGTCGCGTTTTAAAACCAAAGGGACGCCTGGCGATAATCGAATGCAAAAAGGAAGACCAGAACTTCGGTCCGCCGAAACATATCCGGTTGTCGCCGGAGCAGGTTGAAGAAGCTATTATAAAATACGGCTTTGAACGGCGAAGCTATGCCGACCTTGGGTACAACTATATCATTCAATTCGGCGTGACCATGGACGACCCGGTTTAAATTCACCGGACCGACAGTCGCCATTATTTTTTTATTACCCAACAAAGACGGTCATTTATCGGCATAAAACCAATAATCCTCAGGGTCGCTCACCCCCGCGCCGGTCCAGGCCGCGATCATCATTACGATAAAAAACGATCGTAACCATCTCCCAAATCGAATCGCCTCCCGCATAAGAATTTTTTTATTTTAACCTTCCCGGCGGCTATACTTCAAATGACAACATATTGAATATTTTGATAAATTTTCTGAATATTTGGAGAGGGCCCATTAAGGGTCTTACTCGAAAAAAAACTTGACAGATATGATTGTTTATCGATAATAAAATATAAAATCTAATATGATATTAGATATGATCGTTAATCAAAAAGGCTGAAAAAGGACCTAACCCATCAATAAATCAAATTTAAACCAATAAGTCGAACGGCCGGGCGATTTTTTATTTTTAACTTAAATGCAACTTGTCCCTTGGGGTTCAAAGCCTCGAAAAAGAGGGGATAAGAAAAGGAGACCGGATAAGACCATGAAGAGGTTAAATTATTCGGCCATTCACGGAGAGAGGTGCTGGCCGGGTGTCGACAGGATTTCTCCCTGCGAAATGGAATGTCCCATTGGTATGGATATACCCAGCTACCTCGTGGCTATATCCCAAGGCCGGTTTCGGGAGGCCTGGGCGGTCATCCGGGAGACCAACCCCTTGCCTTCGGTGTGCGGCCGGGTCTGCCACCATCCTTGCGAACAGGCCTGTAACCGCAACGTCCTTGACGCCCCGGTGGCGATCAGAGCCCTGAAGCGCTTCGTCGCCGACTACTGTGAATCGAACCTTAAAGAACCAATAACCCCGTATGAAATAACCAGAACCGAAAAAGTGGCCGTGATCGGTTCCGGACCGGCCGGGCTGACCGCAGCCCACGACCTGGCCAAACTGGGATTTCCGGCCGTAATTTTCGAAGCCGGTTCGACTCCCGGCGGTATGCTGACCAGATGCCTGCCGGAGTTCATCCTGTCACGCCGGGCGGTGGAAAGGGACATCGGCCATCTAGTCAGCCAAGGGGTTAAAATCAAGACCTCGATGGCCCTGGGCCGGGATTTCGATCTGGATGATTTGAGGGACCGGGGCTTCAAGGCCGTTTTATTGGCCGTCGGGTCTCAGACCAGTCTGGACCTGCCTATAGAAGGCCGTGATTTGAAGGGCATGGAGGGGGCCCTTGATTTTTTAAGTCGTGCCAAGACCGGTGGTCGAAAAGGGATCAAAGGTGATTTGCTGGTTATCGGCGGCGGCAACGTGGCCTTGGACGCGGCCCGAACCGGCTTGCGGCTGGGCTACCAAACGGTTCGACTGGCCTGCTTGGAGCGACGAAGCGAGATGCCGGCCTTCGAATGGGAGATCGAGGCGGCCGAAGCCGAGGGCGTGGTCTTCCACTATGGGCTGGCCCCCCAGAGGTTCCTTGGAGAAAACCGGGTCGGGGGCGTGGAGTTCAGGCGGGTCAAATCTTTGACCAGAGACCCGCAGGGAGGACTGTCGTGGAGTCTCTCCGAAGGTCCAGGGGCTGAACAGACCCTGAACGCGAACCGGGTTGTTGTGGCCATCGGCCAACGTCCCGATCCGGGCTTTTTGAAGGGCCTGGGGCTCAATATCAGGGACGATCAGACCTTCCTGGCAAATGCTCGATGCCATTTGGAGGGGGACGTTTTTTACGCCGGGGATATCAGCAATCCGCGGGGTACGGTCGTGGAGGCCATCCGGGACGGTCGTCGGGCCGCTGAAGCCATCACCGCTTTTTTGTCAGGCAAGGGCCTTGGTCAAAACGAGCGGATTCATCCGACCAAAGAGCCTTTTCTGCTTAATAAAAAGGACAAAAAGAGGCTGCGGGATTTAATCCCGGTCAGGGAGCTTTGGGAGGTAACCAGGCTGCCTTTGAAGACGCGTCCGCGGAGCCTGGAGGAAGTGGAGGTCGGGTACAGCGTTTTTCAGGCGGTCCAAGAGGCCAAACGGTGTCTTAATTGTCGAACCTGCTTGAATTGCATTCTGGAAAGGAACCAGGTCTGCTTCGAGCAGAGCACCCGTTTATTGGCATAAACGAGGAGGAGAGTCGAAGAATGTGTCAATACTGTGAACAGTACGGAGACGGTGGAATCTGGTATCTCAATCCGAAAAATTTCGGACGGCAACTTTACCGGCGGAAGATGCCCGGCGAAAAATATGTGCCGGACGCCATTTCCTACCGTAAGACCAGGGAGGCCGTGGTCAGTGCTTTCGACGAGGCCAGACTGGCTCGGGACGAGGAGAAGATCGTCGACCTGAAAAACCAGGTGGACAAGCTTTATGAAGAGAACGAGCCTCAACAGGTCCTGCCCTTGAAGGATGCCATTAAGGTGGCCCGACTGGCCAACCCGGTGACCACCATGTCCTGTATCTGCCGCAAGATGCTTCGGGCCAAGGACGAAAGGTCACCGGACGAGTATTCCTGCACCGGCCTGGGCGTGGGCATGTTCAAGTGGGAGCGTTGGCCGGAAAGGTACAGAGGCGGGGTTAATTTCACCAGTAATGAAGAAACGGCCGAATGGCTGACCAAGTGGGACAAGGCCGGCATGGTTCATATCATCATGGTCTATGGGACTTCCCACGGCGGACGCCCTTTTGTCGGCGGAATCTGCAACTGCGATTACCCGGTTTGCGAACCGATCCGGCGACGGCTTGACTTCAGCATCCAACACGCCCTTTTAAAAAGCCATTACGTGGCCAAGGTGGACTACGATCTTTGTAACGGGTGCGGCATTTGCGCTCAGCGCTGCCAGTTCGGGGCCATCAAGATGGAAATCACCCAGAAAAAGGCCAACATAGACATGTTCAGATGCTTCGGCTGCGGCGTTTGCGAGACCGGCTGTCCGCGAGGGGCCATAAGTCTGCCGCTGAGAACTGAAATTCCGGCTTTGGCTGAGGAGTGGTGAGCGATGCATGTAAAAAAGATTGAGATCGACCATCAGAAGTGTACGACCCCTTATGCCTGCAAACTCTGCCTCAAGGGGTGCACGCAGTCCGTTTTCGTCGTCTTACCGGTCAAGATGGAGAAGTTCAAGGAAACGGACCCTCATGAACCTGGGGCCTGGAAGCTCTTCGCCAAGTACGCCGATCACTGCGTGGCCTGCAACGATTGCGTGGAGCTGTGCCCGGTCAAGGCTATTAACATCATCATTTAATTGATTGAACAGATGGAGACGACTATGAGCGGAGCAACTAGGACCAAGCCCCAGTCTTTTGAATTGGATGAGGAAATGTTAGGTCTCATCGCCCAGGAGTTCTCGCCTGAAAGCATCGCCGCCAAGTTTTGCCAGGCGGCCAGCGGCGGGAAAGACGAGGCGGAAATCCAGGAGACCGGCCGGGAAATCTTTTTCGATTACGGTCGGTCCTTGATGCGACGGACGCTGCAACTGGGAGAAGAGTATCCCGACCGGACTTATGAAGTTCTTCGGGAGGCGGCCGACCGGACCGGCGAATTGACCTTTCCTCTTATTCCCCAGCGCTTCATTGAGATTGCTTATCTGAGCATTCAAAAGATCGTCCTCCTGCCGGTCATCGAAAACAGCGAACGCCGATTGATTTTTCTGGTGGAAAACTGCCGTATATATGACCAGATCAAACAGCAGTGCGGAGAGCAAACCGCTCAGGCCTTGGTCTGCCGGCATGGCTGCCTGGAGGCCATTCGGACAGCCTTTGACGGATTCGGCCTTGATATCGACGAGATGAAATTCGATCTGACTGCTTCCACCAACAAAGAGGGCTATTGTGAATTCGTCGTGTCTCGGGGCAGCGGCGAATTCGAATTTTAAATCGGCCGTCCCGGGTGAAACAAGACTTGATGCTGCTTAAAGGAAAAGTAGCCTTAATCACCGGAGCCGTCGGAGGGTTGGGCCGGGCCGTGGCGGAACGTTTCCTGGCCCAAGGGGCCAAGGTGTCGGTTAACGACCTGAACCCGGCCAGCGTTAGGACCTTGAGCGCCAGGTTGAAAAAATCCGGGGGCGAGGTTCTGGAAGCGCCGGGGAACGTGAGCGTTCAGGCCGATGTCGAGGCCGCCTGCTTAAGGACCCTGGAACGCTTCGGCCGGTTGGATATATTAGTCAATGCCGCCGGGATTCGGGAGGAGGCCGCGTTTACGGAGTTGTCCGGGGCAGAATGGGCCAGGGTGATCGAGACCAACCTCAACGGCGTCTTTTACTGCGCCAAGGCGGCGCAGACGTACATGGTCCGCGCGGGCCGGGGCAAGATCATCAATATAGCCGCGGACGTCGGCGGCCTCATCGACCGGGACCAGAGCCATTACCTGGCCGCGGGTTACGGGGTTCAGGGCCTGACCAAGGCCTTGGCCTCGGAACTGGGCCCTTACAACATCAATGTCAACTGCGTAGTCCCGGATTTCATCTATACGGAAATGACCCGCCGCGTGGCCAAAAACCACGGCATGTATGTCAACGAACTGCGCCACGCGGCCGCGGCCCTGGTCCCTCTGCGCAGGTTGGGCAGACCGGAAGACGTGGGTAACCTGGTCCTCTTCCTGGCTTCGGAGTGGTCGGACTTTATCACCGGCCAGATCATTCACATCAAGGGCGGGCCTTGAGAAGAAGTCCCGGGCGGATGTCATGCATGACGTTTTGGATACCGAGCGATTGGACTATGGCCGGGAAATACCCTGGCCTCAACATTTCAAGGCGGAAATAAGGAAGAGGCTGGGAGCTTATTTAACCGAGCAATTCATCCGGGAAAAAGGTTTCGCAAGCTTGTACCAAAAGGCATATCAGGATATTTGGCCCGACTATCGAGCCTTCGTTCAAGCCATGGCCAACGCCACGGTCATCGGGGCCGAAAACGGGGCCGATCGGGCCTTGGAGAAGATGGCCCGGACCCTGGACGTGGGCGAGTCTCTGCCCACCCTTGGTTCGTACGTCCATCATCTCTGGCCCTTCCCTCTTCCCGACGAGGTCAGGGAGATCATTAACTCGGCCATCGTCGAGGAGTACGCCAGGGAACATCTGCTTGAACATGCCTTCGATGATCATTACCGGGACCGATGGCCGGATTTCATGGCTTTTATCACCGGCATGGCCGACAACATGGTCCAGGGGCTTTTGAATGGGGCCGAGGACATGCTGGCCGCCTTTTATGGTTCTTTTTTGAAAGGGGCACCCCTGCCCGTGGCCAGACGTCGCCCTCTCCTTTTGAAAACGTGGTAGGTGAAGACATTATGACTCAATGGTTCAACGATCCTTATGAAATGTTCAGTTTGCGGGGCCGGACCGCCGTGGTGACCGGGGCGGGCCAGGGAATCGGCGCGGCCGTGAGTCAGACCTTGGCCCGAGCCGGGGCCAAGGTCGCAGTTATTGACGTCAAAGAAGCAGAGGCCCACCGAACCGCCGAAACGATTTTAAAAATTCCGGCTGTCTCCCTGGCCGTCCCGGCCGACGTAACCAAGGAAGATGAAATCGAAGAGGCCAACCGATTGATTCTCGAAAACTTCGGTTGGATAGACATCCTGTTTAACAACGCCGGAGTCCAGGTGGTTGGGCCGGCCGAGGACATGTCCCTGGCCGATTGGCGAAAAGTCCTGGAAGTCAATCTAAGCGGCATGTTCCTCTGCTGCCGCATCTTCGCCGGGGACATGATCAAACGCCGGGCGGGCAAGATCATCAACATGGCTTCGATTCACGGTCTGACGGCCAGCGGGTTGCACCCGGCCGTGTCCTACAACGTCAGCAAAGCGGGCGTGGTCAACTTAACCCGCTCCCTGGCCACGGAATGGGGCCGATACGGCTTGAATGTCAACGCCATCGCTCCGGGGCTGATTAAAACCGAACTGACCGAAAAGAGACTCAACGACCCTATCTTCCATCAAAAAGTCATCGACCGGGTCCCCCTTAACCGGGTACTCTCTCCGGGCGATCTAGTCGGGGCCGTTATCTTTCTGGCTTCCCGGGCCTCGGACATGATCACCGGCCAGACCTTGGTCATAGACGGCGGCTGGCTGAGCCATAGTTGACGATTGGCCGTAGATCGGCGGAAAAATTATCAGATCGACAACCAGTTGACTTATTTAAAAGCATGAAAGGGCGGTTGTCCTCGACAAGGAGGAGAGTAAATGGGGCTGACCCAGGACGATGTTGTCAAGATTCTTAATTATTTAGAGGAATCAAAATTTGATGAGCTGCACTTGGAAACCGGTGACTTGAAACTGATCGTCAGGCGGAAGGGCGGTTCGAATTATGCTCCCGCAACCCAGTTAGTTGAATCGACGCCGGCGCCCGGACGGCCGGGCGAAGCTTCGAAAGAACCAGCCCGTCAGGCCTTGGCAGGCGGGAACGAATCGCCCGCCGCCGCGCCTTCAAGGACCGAAGCCGCCCGGCCGCCGGCTCAGGCGGCGCCCTTGGAAGGAGAAGGCCTGGTCCCCATCAGGTCCACCATGCTGGGCGTATTTTATCGGTCGCCCAAACCGGGAGCGCCGCCCTTTGTCGAAGTGGGATCTCACGTCAAAAAGGGCGAGACGATCTGCCTGATCGAGGTGATGAAGCTGTTTAACGCCGTCGCCGCCGACGTTGAAGGCCGGATCGCTCAAATTTGCGCCGAAGACGGCCAATTAGTCGAATACAACCAGACTCTTTTTATAGTCGAACCATCCGAACTCAAAAAGGTCCGGGAGTAGGCGGCATGAATGGCCTCTCGCGGGTTTTGGTGGCTAACCGGGGCGAAATCGCCGTCCGGATCATCAAGGCCTGCCGAGACCTGGGGATTAAAACCGTGGCGGCTGTTTCCGAAGCGGACCGGGACAGCCTGTCGGCCCGAATGGCCGACCGGGCCGTCTGTATAGGTCCGGCCCGGGTCCTGGACAGTTATCTGAGAGTGGACACCCTGATCACGGCGGCCCGAGGCACGGGGGCGGACGCCATCCATCCCGGGTACGGTTTTCTGGCCGAGCAGCCGGAACTGGCCGAATGTTGCCAAGAAAACGGGATCATCTTCATCGGACCTTCAGCCAAGTCGCTTCGAGAGATGGGCAACAAGCTCCTGGCCAGGGAACTGGTCAAGAGTTGCGGGGTACCGGTCATTCCCGGCTCGGAAAAAGTCCGTGACGGCGAAGAAGCGGCGGCGGCGGCGGAAAAGACCGGATACCCGGTCCTGCTGAAAGGCGCGGCCGGCGGCGGGGGCAGAGGCATCGTCATTGTCAGAACGCCCGAGGAGATTAAAAAAGTATTCGACCTCGTCTCCACCGAACTTCACGCCGCTTTCGGGGACGGCACGATGTATATCGAGCGTTTCATCCCCAACGCCAGGCACATCGAGGTCCAGGTCATCGGCGACAAGTTCGGCCGGGTCGTTCACCTGGGTGAGCGGGACTGCTCGATCCAGCGCCGATACCAGAAAGTGATCGAGGAAGCCCCTTCACCGGCGGTCACGCCGGAACGGCGGCAAAAGATATGGGTGGCCGCCGTGACCATCGCCCGGGAAATCGGGTACGAGAACGCGGGGACGATCGAGTTCATCTTCGACCAGGACGCCGGGCAGTTCTACTTTTTGGAAATGAACACCCGTATCCAGGTCGAGCATCCGGTGACCGAGGCGATCACCGGGGTGGACCTGGTCAAGGAACAGCTTCGGGTCGCCGCCGGTCTGCCGCTGAGTTTTTCCCAGGAGGAGATTCAGATACAAGGTCATGCCATCGAGTGCCGGATCACGGCGGAAATGGCCGAAGCCGGCTTCCGGCCCTGCCCCGGCCGGATCGAGAGCTGGATTCCGCCGGAAAGTCCCGGAATACGGGTGGACACGCATTGCTACCCGGGCTACCTGATTCCGCCTTATTACGATTCTCTTTTGGCCAAGGTCATCACTTCCGGCCCCTCTCGGCCGGAAGCTTTGGACCGCATGAGGTACGCCTTGGAAAACTTTTTGGTCTCCGGGGTTCAGACCACCATCCGGTTCCTGCTTTCGATCATCAATCATCCGGAATACGTCGGCGGCAAAATCAATACCAAGTGGCTGGAGAGCAAACTCCGGGAAAAGGAGGACTCGCAGGAATGAGGACCGTCAACTTTGTGGACACCACGCTCCGGGACGCCCACCAAAGCCTTTGGAACGGCCGGATGACCACGCCCATGATGCTGGCCATCGCGCCGGTCATGGACCGGGCCGGTTTCGAGTCCGTGGACCTGCTGCCCTTGGTTTATATGGACTGGCTGGTCCGTTATCTCAACGAAAACCCCTGGGACCGGATGCGCCTGGTGGCCGAAGCCCTGCCCAACACCCCCTGCATCATCGGCGGGGTCCTGATCGGGTTCGGGACCATTCCGGATTCGGCCACGGAACTTTGGATGAAACGAGTCGCGGACGTGGGGATGCGAATTATCCGCATCAATGAGCCTTATCACGACATGGGCCGGATCACCAAATGCATCCGCTGGTCTCAAGCCGCGGGGCTGACCAACATGGTCGCCCTGATCTTTACGGACAGTCCGGTTCACACTGACGAATATTACGCGGCCAAGGCCGAGCAGATCGCCAAGGACGGCGCGGACATCATCTTCATCAAGGACGTGGACGGCCTGCTCACCCCCGAGCGCACCCGGACCCTGGTCCCAGCCATTTTGAAGAAGATCAACGGGATACCCCTTCAACTCCACGCCCACTGCACCACGGGGCTGGCCCCGATATGCTATTTGGAAGCGATCAAGTTGGGAGTCACCAGCGTGCACACGGCCAACCCACCCCTGGCCAACGGCTCCTCCCAGCCGTCCACGTTGAACGTCCTTCGAAACGCCCGTCGCCTGGGCTTTTCCTCCAATTTGGACGAAAAGGCCCTGGAACAGATCAGGGAGCATTTCGAGTATATCGCCAAGAGGCAAGGTTTCCCCACGGGCGTTCCGGTGGAATACGACGTGGCCCAATACCGGCATCAACTGCCCGGAGGCATGATTTCCAACTACCGGTTCGAGCTTTCCCGGCGCGGACTCGAACACCGACTGGAGGACCTCCTGGAAGAGATCGCCTTGATTCGCCGGGAACTGGGCTATCCGATCATGGTCACGCCGCTTTCCCAGTATGTCGGGGTGCAGGCCATATTGAACATCACTGCGGGCCAACGATACAAAGTCGTTACCGACGAAATCATAAAATACGTTTTAGGCCGTTATGGCGAACTGGCCGCGCCCGTGGAGGAAAGGGTCAGGGACAGGATCATGAACCTGCCTCGGACCCGGGAACTCATGGACTGGGAGCCGCCGCAACCTTCCCTGGAAGAGTTAAGGGAACAATACGGCCTCGGCATCTCCGACCAGGAGCTCTTACTCCGGGTCATGTCCACCAACCAAAGAGCGGTCGACCAGATCCTGGCCGCCGGTTCGATGAAGACCGACTATCCCCGGGGGGACAAGCCGGAAATGGCCTTGATTCAAGAACTGACCAGTCGAGCTGATCAGGATTACGAATACATTCACATCGCCAAGGGAGACTTTTCCTTGACCTTGAAAGGCGGGATACGCTGAAGGGGGAGCCGATGACTTTAAGTTATTTCGATTCCGTAAAGAGGCGCGTTCGAACCGACGATTGGGACTGGGAGAGCCTGGGTCGATCCACCTGGACGAAGATCAAGGAACACATTCTGGCCGGGGACCAAGAACGAGCCGTCGAGCTGGTGGATTACCTGCTGCCCGAAGGGAAGCGGGTCCATGACCTCTTTTGCGACTGGACTTACGGTCTCTTGACCTACGTGGCCGAAAAGTACGGCGAGGAGGAAGTCTACCACATCCAACGGGCCACCGCGGCCCTGGTGGTCGGCGGCCTGCTCAAGGCCATCGAGTCGTTGACGGTTCCGGAGTACGTGGCCCTCCTGGCCGAGACCATGCGCAGCCACCGCTGCGGGCCGGGCGAACTGGGCGATTTCAGGATCGTCGAAGAACAGGACCGTTTCGTCATGTCCTTCGACCCCTGCGGGACGGGCGGCCGGATGAGACGCCGGGGAGAATTGGACGGGACGCCGCCCCGAACGGAACCGCCGCATAATCTGGGGCTGACCAAGCAGCCTTACCCATGGTCCTGGGGCAAGGCCGGGGTGCCTTACTACTGCACTCACTGCTGCATCATGACCGAAATCATTCCCATCGAGGAGATCGGCTATCCGCTCAGGATCGTCGAATATCCGGATGATCCTAAGGGGGAATGCCGCTGGATCATGTATAAAGACAAGGATTTGATCCCGGAGGAATATTTTTTACGGGTGGGTCTTAAAAAAGGCGGGGACTAACTATGTCGCTTTTCTTGATTTTTTTAGTCTTGATCGCGGCGGGTATTCCCATCGCCATCGCCATGGGCATGGTTCCCTTCGGGTACGTGATCATCAGCGGCGACTTCCCGATCACCATGCTCTCTTACAAGATGTTTGACGCCATCGACAACTTCTGCCTGATCGCCGTCCCTTTGTTTATCCTGGGTGGGAATTTGATTACTCAGATCGGCATGACCGAAAAGCTGGTCGCCTTCAGCAACGAACTGGTGGGCCGGGTTACCGGGGGGTTGTCCCACGTCAACGTGGTGGTCAGCACCTTGTTCGGCGGTCTCAACGGATCGGCCGTGGGCGACGCGGCCGCGGTCGGCTCCATCCTGATAAAACCCATGAGGGACTCCGGTTTCAGCAAAGCATACAGCGCCGCGGTCACCGCGGCCAGCGGGACCATTTCCGGCATCATTCCGCCCAGCGTCCCTTTCATCATCTTCGCCACCGTGGTCCCTCACATCTCCATCGGGGCCTTGTTTGTCGGGGGGATAGTGCCGGGAGTCATGGTCTGCCTGCTCCAATGCCTGGCCGGGTATTTTATTTCCAAGCACCGTCATTATCCCAAGATCACCGAACCGTTTCACTTCAGCCGATTTTGGAAAGTAAGCTTGGAGGCGATCCCGGCCCTTATTCTCGTCGGCATCATCATTTTCGGGCTGAGGGGCGGAGTCTTCACCCCGACCGAGGCCGGGTCGATTATCGTAATCTACGCCCTTATCTTCGGTTTTCTCATCTATCGAACTCTAAATTTGAAGTCTTTCTTCTCCATTCTTCGAGAAACCGCCATCACCACCGGCGTCATTTTCCTGGTTATCGGTTCCGCCGGCCCCTTTATGTGGCTCCTGACTCGGATGGGGGCCACCCATACCCTGACCCAGTCTCTTCTGAACCTGACCAGTAATCCGGTCTTGTGGTGGGTCCTGGTGGCCGTCTTTCTTCTGGTCGCCGGCATGGTCATGGACACCGTGGCCAACCTGCTCATTCTTTCGCCCATTGTCTTTATGGCCGCCAAAAACATGGGCTTCGATCCGTTCGTCTCTTCGATCGTCATTGTCATTCTGCTCATTATCGGCACCTCTTCCCCGCCGGTGGGGATATCCCTTTTCGTCACCTGCGCCATTGCCGAGGAACGGATCGAAAAGGCCTCCATCGACGTGATCCCATTCCTGGTGGCCGAAATAATCGTTGTGGTCATTCTCCTTTGTTTTCCGGAATTGGCCAAAATCGTGCCCCGTTTATTCGGCTACATGGTCTGATGAAAAGACGAGACCCTTGAAGGCTAAAGGAAATGTGAAATTTCCATGGTTTGCAGGCCCCTCACGGTTTGAGGCTCCGGGAGTATAAATATCAACCAAACCAACCAACAGAAGGCAGGAGGTCATTATGTTTTTTAAAAGGCTCGAAAGAATCAGCCTGATCGTTGCCGTTCTGGCCATGGCCCTGGTTTTGTCCGGCGGTCCGGCCGGCGCCGCGGACAAGACCTACAAACTGGTCATCGCCCACGGCATCGCCCCGACGGTTACCACTACACCCATGTGGGAACTGATGAAGGAAAAGTTGGAAAAAGAGTCCAACGGCCGCATCCAGGTGGAGATCCATCCGGGCGGATCGCTGTGCAGCGAAGGCACTTGCGTCGAGCAACTGCGTCAAAAGGCCATTGACATGGCCAGCATATCCACCGGCAATTACGGGGCTTTTTCCAATCTTTTTTATGTTTTGGACATGCCTTATCTTTTCGATACTTTCGAGGCGGCCAAACAGGTGGCTATCGGCCCCATCGGAGATATCTTGAAAAAGCGGTCCGAGGAAAAGGACAAAATCAAATGTCTGGCCATTCTTCCCTCTTACGCTTTTCGGAATTTCTACAACAACATCAGAGAGTGCCGCGTCCCGGCCGACACCAAGGGCATCAAGATCAGGACCGTTCTTTCGCCTATCGAAACGAACCTGGTCAAGGGCTGGGGGGCCACACCGCTCAACGTGCCCTGGGCTGAATTGTATCAGGCCCTGCAGACCAAGGTGGTCAACGGCTTCTATATCCCGGACGGGTACACCTATCACCGCAAGTTTTACGAGGTGGTCAATTACTGCACCGAAACCGGCGGACTCTTCAATTTCCACCTCTTTTTTATGGACCTGGACAAGTACAACGACTTGCCCAAGGACCTGCAGCAGTTAGTAGATAAAGTCTCCAAAGAGGTGGAGCTGGCTTCGTTCGACCTGGACCTGAAGTGGAGCCAGGAGGCCAAATCCGAAATGATCAAGGCGGGCACCAAGTTTTATACGCCCACGCCGGAGGAAATGAAACTGTGGAAAGAGCCGGCCATGAAAATCTGGGACATGTTTAAGGCCGAAGTGGACCAGGAGCTTTTGAAAAAAATATTGGACATGCAGAAATAGTTCAGATCAAGCCGCGTGGGGCCTTTGACTTAAATTTGGCAAGACATTGTTTTGGGGGTCGAATCAATCGGCTTTTAGGCCGATACAGGATAGAAAATGGAACTGCTGGAAGCCATCCGGACCCGCCGGAGCATCCGGAAAATGAAGCCCGATCCGATCGAAAGAGAAACGATCCATGAAATCCTGGAGGCGGCCAACCTGGCCCCTTCGGCGGTGAACAGGCAATGTTGGGAATTCGTGGTCGTGGAACGGAGCTACCTGGACCGGATGAAAAAACCCTTGGCCGATTCTTTTCGTCTAAGGGTCGAGGAAGTCACGGAAACGGCCTATCGGGAGGCCTTGGCCGATCTGCCCATCCCCACCGATTCTTCCGGGGACAAGGTCGCCGGCTTGGGGGAATTCTATCGAACTTTGGGCGGAGCCCCGCTGGCCATAATCATCACCGTGCCCAAGACCGAAGACCCCTGGGTCATGTCCAACAACCTGAAAGACGGTTCGGCGGCCATGGAGAACCTGCTCCTGGCCGCCTGGGACAAGGGCCTGGGAACCTGCTGGATGACCGGTCCGCTGAAACATAAACAGGCCGAAATCCTTGATCTCCTGGGCCTGCCCCGGGACAGGGAAATAATCGGGATAGTCCCGCTGGGGCGTCCCGACCATCAACCATCCAGGCCGCCCAAGGCGGATGTGAACAGCAAGACCCGATGGCTGGTGTGATCCAAAATTAAAAATAGGGATTTTTATCTGAAGCGGTGCTTACGATGGAATGGATCAGCATATTGTGCATGAGCGGGGGCATTTTTTTAGCCGCCGCCTGTCAAGGCCTGGTGGGCTTCGGGTTCGGGCTGCTGAGTATTCCCGTTCTGGCATCGTTCATGGAGATAAAGGGGGCTATCATCATCGCCGTGGCCCTGACTTTTCTCCATTATTTATTAATCACCGGCCGGGACCATAAAAACTTGAAATTCAAAAACACCCTATTGCTGCTGATCGGCTGTCTGACCGGTATGGTGATGGGAGTATGGATTTTTGTCAACATAGACCAAACAACTCTTAAGTTCGTCGCCGGCGTGACGATAGCGGCCTCGGGCCTGCTTCTGTTTTTCGGCTGGTTTCCCAGGCTTAGTCAAGCCGGATACATCAAAATCATTGTCGGAGCCTTGGGGGGTGTTCTGCAGACCATGGCCGGGATGGGCGGCCCCCCTGTCGTCATTTATCTGGCCAGCCAGAATTTAAAACCGACGGACTTTCGTTCCATTGTCATAACCCTGTTTTTAGTCATGTCAGGGACCTCTTTTTTTATATTATCCCTTACCGGTGTGGCCTCATATTCGCTCATGATTCAGGGGGCCATTTTGCTGCCCTCCCTGATCGTCGGCCACGAGGTCGGCTTGAAGCTGGTCCGCGTGGTCAACCACCGACTTTTTCGCCTGATCGTCCATTTGCTCATTGTGGGCACCGGCTTTTCCTTAATAGCCGATGCGTTGCTCCACTCCCTATGAATGAGGATGCTTTAATGCGGAAGTTTTTTAATATGACAAAATCAGCGGCGGAAATCAGCTTCAGTGTCTCCCAATATATCTGCGTAGTCCTTATCACGGTTATATCCGGAGTGATGTTCACCCAAGTGATTTTGAGGTACGTCTTCAATGCGCCACTCATGTGGGCCGAAAGTCTGGTCAAGATGTTACTGATCACGGTGAGTTTTTTAGGCGCCGGCATGGCCGTCAAACTGCGGGCCCACATGTTTATTTCACTGGTCTGGGAGCGGTATCCACCTCGATTGCAATATGTTTTGCAATTATTTTTTGACGTCCTGATTCTGGCCTTCTTCGTCCTTTTTTCGATTTTCGGTTATAAGGCCGCCCTGGCCACGCCGGGATTTCTATGGGAGTTCGGCAACCTGCCTAAGAAATGGCTGGTGATGATTCTGCCGGCCGCCGGCATTCTGATTTGCATCCAGGCCTTCTATTTGGTTTTGGAAGACCTGTTCGAGTCGAAAGAGAAAAGTAAGGAGCAATAATTTTTGTTTGCCCTTTTCGGACTTTAAGGAATGGAAAAATTTCCCTTTGAGCATTTCAAGGATAACAATATGGCCCGTTTGGAAAACCTGCCCGAACCTCAGTATTCCCACCTACTTAATCTGGAGTGTCCCACCTACCCGGACCGGCCCTGGACGGTCGGGCCGCCGCTAAACCAAAGGCGGATCGCCCTGATCTCCACGGCCGGTCTGCACCCCCGAGGTGCTCCGCCTTTCATTGGCTTTTCCAACGAATACCGGGTCATCCCCGGGACGGCTCAAGCCAAAGACTTGGTCATGAGTCATATCTCGACCAACTTCGATCGTTCCGGTTTCTTCGAGGATTGGAACGTGGTCTTCCCCCTGGACCGGCTCAGGGAACTGGCGGAAAAGAAGGTCATCGCCAGCGTGGCCGACTATCATTACTCCTTTATGGGCGCCACCGATCCGCGACAAATGGAGGGCCGCTGCCCCGAAGTAGCGGACCTGCTTAAGCGGGACCAGGTCAACGGCGTCCTGCTCACTCCGGCCTGACCGTTCTGTACGCGCGCCGTAGGCGGGCTGGGTTATTATCTGGAGAGGGAAGGCTTGGCCACTACTCAAATCAGTCTCATTCGTCTGCATACCGAAAAGATAAAGCCGCCGAGGGCCCTGTGGGTCCCCTTTGATCTGGGGCGGCCGTTGGGCGTGCCCAACGATCCTGATTTTCAGACCCGCGTCCTTACGGCCGCCTTGAAGCTTTTGGAAGCCCCCTCCGGTCCGGTGCTGGAAGAGTTTCCGGATGAAGCTCCGGCTTCGGAGGATTACGGGGGACCCTTGGCCTGTCCCTTGCCCATCAACACTTCCGGGGAACAGCTCGAAGGACTGGAGAGACTCCGGGCGGAATTTTTGTCCGAAACCCTCCAGATGAACGTCTGGTACGAAATCGCCCGGAACAAAAGACAAAGGACCAGCGTGGGGGCCAGCGGGTTGGAACCTCGGACGGTCAGCGAGTTTTTGGCCGCCTGCCTGGAAGGCTGTCCGCGGCCTAATCCACGACCGGAAATCCCTCCGGCCTCAATGGTCAAACTGGCCATCGAAGACCTGAAGGCCTATTACTTTGAGGCGGCGGCCGCTCAGCCGGGTCAGTCAAAGCCGGATATCAAACGGCTGAATGATTGGTTCTGGGGTCAAACCGCGGCCGGAAACGTTTTTATTGAACTACAACGGGTATTCAGGCAAAGCGCCGACCCAGACCTCAGATTTCTGGCCGAAAGACTTCTCGTGCCCATGTCCCAGGCCGGCCGATTAGCCATCAAGCAAGGAGAAAAATAGAAATCAGGACATAAAGCTATAAGGAGGGTTTAGATGAATCTGGAGGGCAAAGTGGCTCTCGTCACCGGATCATCAAAGGGTATAGGCAAAGCCGTGGCCTCTTCCTTGTCGCGCTGCGGGGCCTTGACTATCATCACCGGCCGCAACAAAGAAGCCGTGGACGAAGCCGCGGGCCGGATCAAAGAAGCCGGCGGACGGTGCGACGGCCTGGCCGCCGACGTCACGGACAAAACCCAGTTGGAGGAATTAATCCATTCGGTGTTGGAGAAACACCAGCGCATAGACATCCTGGTCAACAGTGTCGGCGGCAGCGCCCCGGCCGTGCCCCTTGCCGAGTTCCCTGATGATTTATGGGAATCTCAATTAAAGAATAATCTGAATTCCGTCTTCTATTGCACCCGCCTGGTGGTGGATGACATGAAAAAGAGGAGCTGGGGCCGGATCGTCAACATCGCTTCGGTGGCCGGCAGAAGTTACAGTCAGCTCGGGGGAGTGGCTTATGCGGCCGCCAAACACGGCGTGGTCGGTTTCACCAGACAGTTGGCCCGAGAGTTGGCCCCCTTTTCCATAACCGTGAACTGCGTGGCCCCGGGCCTCATCGCCACCGAAAGGATCGAAAAAAGATTTTACGCCAGGTCGGCCGAGCAACAGCAGGAAATATTGGACAAGATTCCCCTGGGCCGCCCCGGCCGCCCCGAAGAAGTGGCCTGGGCCGTCACCTTTTTAACCTCGGATTTGTCCGGCTACATCACGGGGGCGGTTATAGACGTCAACGGCGGCATATTGATGGTTTAAGCCCGACCGCCTGGTTCTCCGGCCGTCCCCGGTTTCTGAAAGGAAGACAAGCATGTCCAGTCAACTCAAACGTAAGGAACTCGTCGTCAGCGAGGAAGAAGCCTGCCGCTGTATTGAAGACGGCATGACCATAAGTATCGGCGGATTTATCACCTCCAGCCATCCCATGGCCTTGGTCAGGCAGCTTATTCGGATGGGACGAAAAAACTTAACGGTCATCGGAGCCGCCTCGGCCGGCCTTGAAGTGGACCTTATGATCGGGGCCGGATGCGTGAAAAAAGTCATCGCCCCTTACGTGGGGGCTGAATTTCTGGCCCCGATGGGTCCTTTTTTCCGGCGTTACGCGGAGCAAGGCAAAATAGAAATATGGGAATGTGACGAGGGCCAATATTACGCCGGGTTGAGGGCCGCGGCCCAAAAGCTGCCCTACATGCCGACCAAGGCCGGCGTAGGCACGTCTTTTCCGGAAATCAACCCGGACCTGAAGATTTACCGGGACCCGGTTCAGGGGGAAACCTTGCTGGCCGTCCCGGCCATCAAGCCGGACGTGGCCCTGATCTTCGCCGCCTTCGGCGACCATTTCGGCAACGTCCAATTCGTCGGCGCCGGTTTCGGCGACCGGGCCCACCACCGGGCGGCCGATAAGACCATCGTCCAGGTTGAAAAAATAATCCCTAATGAAGAGATTCGCAAACATCCCTATCAGACGGCCTTTCAGGGCGCGGCCGCCGTGGTCCGGGCCCCCTTCGGGTCCCACCCCTTTGCCAGCCCCGGCTTCCATTTGGAGGACATCCCCCATATCCAGGAATACGTCCAAGCCGCCACGGCTTTGACCAAGGAAAACAACCCCAAATCGTTTGACCGGTATTTGGAGCAATACGTTTTCGGCCCGGCGACCCATCTTGATTACCTCGACGTTATCGGGGCCAAGAGATTGTTTTCCTTGTTCGAATACTGAAAACGGACAGCCAAGGCGAGGTGAACGAAGATGACCTCTGATCCAGCCAAGGATTTTTCCAGAAATGAGTTGAGCGCGGTTTTCATGTCCCGTCTGATCCAAGACGGGGAAAACCTGACCGTGGGAGCGGCCATGGCCGTGCCCAGGGCTGCGGTGCTGTTGGCCCACTTGCATCACGGACCCAACATGACTGTCCAGTACGCCCGGACCAGGACGAACCTCTTTGATGTGCCCGTGCTCGAGCCCTTTCAATTCCTGACCGATTGGCGCGGTTCCAAGTGGGCCGAGTCGTACTACATCCACGAAGAGGCATACGACGCCATCACCAAGGTGACCGACTGTTTCTTCGTCGGCGGTCTCCAGATAGACCAATACGGCAACTCCAACCTCATCGGCATGGGCCAAGATTATAGCCGTTTGAAATTTCGAGGGCCTGGCGCGGTCGGGACCTGCACTCTCAGCACCATGGTCAAGCGTTATTATATTTACCTCAACCATCACAATCGGCGCACCCTGGTGGAAAAGTGCGACTTTATCAGCGCTTACGGCTGGGGCCGGGGCGGGACGGACGCCCGGACCAAATGGGGGCTTCCTGGGGGCGGCCCGGAACTTTGCCTCACTCCGTTGGGCGTTTTTGACTTCGAACCCGAGACGAAAAGAATGCGCCTAAAATACCTGCATCCCGGCGTCACCGTCGAAGAAATCGTTGAAAACACCGGGTTTGAACTGATCATGCCCCCGGAAATTTCCCTGACCCCGCCGCCGACCGAGCAGGAATTGACCATTCTCCGTCAAAGGGTGGACCCCCTTGGTCATCTGAGATGAAGCTTTCTGTTGGAAGGAGAACCTGAGCATGAAGAGTCCGAGAGAACTGACGCCGTTATTTAAACCAAAGTCCATCGCCGTGGTCGGGGCCTCGGCCGATCCGGCCAAGGTGAGCGGCCGGCCCCTGAAGTTTTTGCTGGAGCACGGCTATCAGGGCAGGATTTACCCGATCAATCCCAAGGCGACCGAGATTATGGGCCTGAAATGCTACCCCAGCCTCAGCGCCGTCCCCGAAGAAATTGATTTGGTCAGCATAATCGTCCCGGCCCAGGCCGTGGTCGGGGCACTGGAAGATTGCGCAGCCAAAAGGGTCAAGGCCGTTTCCATTATCACCTCGGGGTTTGCCGAACTAGGCCCCCAGGGCCGCGTGCTCCAGGAGCGTATTCGAGAAATCGCCCGGAAACATAACATCGCCCTGTCCGGTCCCAATTCGGTGGGCATGCACAATTTCAAGACCAAGGCCATCGCCAGCATCAGTCAGCTCTTTGAGCGGAAAGACCTGCTCGTCGGCCCCATAGCCTTTATTTCCCAGAGCGGGGCTTTCGGCACGGCCATTTGCGCCTTGGCCCAAGCCGAAAAGATCGGTTTCACCTATTTCGTCAGCTCGGGCAACGAGGCCGATCTGGAGCTGGCCGACTACATCGAATACGTCATCGACGACCCGGAAATCAAGGTCATCTCGGGCTATGTCGAGGGGATTAGAGACGGAAGCAAGTTCATGGCCGCGGCCAACCGGGCCCTCGAAGCCGGCAAACCCATAATCATGGTTAAGGTCGGCCGGTTCGGGGCCGGGGCCAGGGCGGCCAGTTCCCACACCGGGTCCATGGCCGGATCAGACCAGGTCTACCAGGCCGCCTTTAGTCAAACCGGGGTGATCAGGGCCTTTGACGTTCAAGAACTCTTGGATTATTCCAGCATCTTTGCCCAAGGCCGGGCCTGCCGGGGAGAAAACGCAGCCATCATCTCCACTTCCGGCGGGGCTGGCGTTCTGATGGCCGACAAATGCGAGGAACTGGGACTGACGGTCAAGGAATTAGGAGAATCCACCAAGGCGGAACTGTTGAAAATACTGCCGGGCTTCAGCGCCGTGGGCAATCCGGTCGACGTGACCGGGCAGTTTTTGAGCATGCCCGGAGCAATTAAAGGGTGTATCGAAATCCTAGACCGCGATGAACAAGTGGATGTGATTATATTATTTTTAGCCCTGGTCTGGTCTCAAGGGGAACAGATCGCCAACGATATTGCCGGCGTGGCCCGAAATACCGGCAAGCCGGTGGTCGTCTGCTGGGTGGGTGCCCCCCAGGGCGCCTTGGATATCCTGCGGGTCAACGGCGTAGTCAACTACCCGGAGCCTGTGCGCTGCGTCAAAGCCGTCCATGCCCTTTTGAGCCACGGACGAATGAGAGAACGGATAATCGAGGGTCGGCCGACTTCGGACGTTTTGGCACGAAAAGAAGAACCGGCCGGCTTATCGGCAGCCGAGATTGATAAGGTCAAGGCCTATCTGAGTGACACCCGGCGGTCCGGCCGGACCACGCTGACGGAAAAAGAATCCAAGGACATCCTTCAAGCCTACGGCATACCGGTGACCCGGGAACAACTGGCCCTCAATGCAGATCAGGCTGTGGCCTTGGCCGAGGAAATAGGCTGGCCGGTGGCCATGAAGGTCTCCTCCCCGGACATCCCTCACAAGACCGAAGCCAAAGCCATCGCCTTGAACTTGGCCGGTCCCGAACAAGTCAGGGCCGCCTTTGAGGAGATTTGGCGAAACGCCTTGTCATATAACAAAGAGGCCTTAATCGACGGAGTGCTAGTCCAGGAAATGCTCAAAACGGGCACGGAAGTCATTGTCGGTATGTCCAAGGATGCCCAGTTCGGACCGGTGGTCATGTTCGGTCTGGGTGGCGTCCTGGTTGAAATCATGCGCGACGTCTCTTTACGGGTTTGTCCGGTTTCGCCGTTTGACGCCGAGGCCATGATCAATGAAACCAAGGGCGTTAAATTGTTAAAAGGTTTCCGGGGGTCCGCGCCGGGAGATATGGACGCGGTCAAGGAAGTTCTCCTTAAGCTGTCCAGACTGGCCTTGGACCTTAAGGATTACGTTTCCGAGATTGACATTAATCCACTGGTGGTCTATGAAAAAGGTCATGGGGCAAAGGCGGGAGATGCACTCATCATGCTTGTATGATGGTAATCCCGGAGTTTAGATCAAGGAATTAATGTTCCGCTTTTATGGACAACAACCAGACTAGGCCGGAGCAGCAAGGTCTCGGTCGATTTGAGGATTAAAGGGAAGAACTTCTATTGCGCTTTTTGTACTTTAAAAACGAAAGTTATAGATAAAGGGCATAATTAAAAGTGAACCTAAAGGTTTTATAATTTTGGGTTCTTCTCCAAATCAGTTGGTTGTATGAATTACCTTTTGCAGTAAATGGTTTGTAATGTCAATATGTTATGCCGCAGGCTGTGTTGGGGGGTATATGATAGAATGCACACCGACCGGACGGAACGGCGCACCTCCGACGCACGTACCCACAGAGCCCATTCCCACTTCGTCCGCCTGTCCGGGCGATGCGCTCGCGGATTACGAGTCGCTTTTTTCGGCAACTCTTTTTAAAAAAGTCTAGTTTAAAGAGATAGAGATGGCAAACACAAATGTTGATAAAAAACTAAAGCTCCCCAAAGGAGATCCGCCCACGCCCGTGCGGGAGGCAAAACAAAAAAACCTGACCATCGAGGCTTACGGCAAGATCAAAAACTTGCTCTATAATCAGGACCTGGTCCCAGGACAAAAAATTATTTATGAGGATTTGGCCAAGCGTTTTAACATGAGCACCACGCCGATTGTCAACGCCCTCTCCCGGCTCGAACAGGACGGATTGGTTGTCTCGAAGTACAATCGAGGTTATTTTGTTTCTGAAATTTCTGAAAAAGAGGCGGAGGAACTGCTGGAAGCCCGCCAAACCTTGGAAGAATATTGTATAAAAAAAATTATCGACAGATATAACGAAATTGATCTAAGTCCCTTGGAAACCTCTTTAAATGATTCCGTAGCCTATATGCCTGGGTCCTACACCAGGAGAAGATTATATCTTGACAGTATTTTTCATATCAAAATTGCCGAATTGAGCGGTAATACCCTGGTCAAGGACATAATCGCCCACATTTTTGAAAAGATGTATCTAAGATACGCCACGGAGAGAATTCCCTTGCAAAGGATGGAGACGGCTAATCGGGAACACATTTTATTACTCGAAGCCATCAAAAACCGCGATAAAAGAAAGGCTTTAAAGGTATTGGACGATCACTATCAGGAAGTCAGGCACTGCATCATGTTGACCATAAAAAGAGACCATTTTGAACCTGAGTATTGAGACCGTTTTATTTCGTCACCGGTCTATTTTTCTTTTTTAAGATCAACGAAAATTTTGGTTCTTCCGGTTCTTGCGTACTTCAAATTATAAACTTGGCATAACGGGTTGAAAGAAAAAAGTTTTAATCAGTTTCACGAAGGTATCGCAATTATGAGTCGCCAGCTAGGCACGTCATTTTGTACGCTTCACACCTTTTTCTTCCAATCCTCTGGTTCCATTATTTTTGTCCAGTCAAGCCCATCAAGGACACTACGCCTTCGGCGTTCCTCCTTGACGGGCTTTCCTGGACGATTTCCTATGAAAATTAACTATTTCCGAAAAAGTACGCTTTAACCGGAGGAGCCAAAATTATTAATAAACTTTCTGTGCTGATGCCAGTATTTTCAACTTGGGCCGGTTGATATATTCTTGTGGAGTCATGCTCCTCTCTCCTTAATAGCTAATACCAAGTTGCCTTCAAGCAAAGTATATCCCCTGTCTTTGCCAGTCCTGCTCATCGCGGGGAGGCTGTAGCGGGACGGCGAAGCAATTTTTTTAATTTCATGTGATTGCTTCGGTTCGTCTGCGACGAACCTCGCATTGACCTATCGTTTCTTTACTTTATGTATGAAGGCAACTTAGCACAAGATGGTTTCGGTTAATCCATCTTAACCGGAAGGCCATGGCTCGTCACTCGATAAAGTCTTCAACCGTCCACGCTTTAGTGACCAGCGCAACTTTTTTAAAAGCTTTTGTCTTAGCGACCTTGGTTCATTGAGAACGCGGCCGAAGGGATCCATTATAACCCTTCATCCTGACTATTCGTAAATCTTCTCTTCCGGTTCGAAGGCCCCTTCGGCGTCGGCCTCGTAGTCCCGGGTTTGAGGCGTCTTCCTGGCCTCGAAATACTCCCGGTACCACTCATGGGCGACAATCATGGCCATGACCTCGCTGGTTCCGGTCCAAATCGAGGAGAGGCGCAGGTCCCGGTGGATGCGCTCGAGGGGGAAGACATTGGTGTAGCCGATGCCGCCCATGACCTGCATGGCCATGTGGACGACCTTCTGACAGGACTCGGTGACGAATTTCTTGGTTTCACTGATCAGGCGGCGGGTCCGGTTCTGCTCGACGCCGGCGTCGACGGCCCGGGCCGTGGTGTAGACCATGGACCGGCTGACGTCCAAAAGAATGGCCGCTTCGGCCACCTGGAAGCTGACTCCCTGGAACTGGTTGATGACCTGGCCGAAGGCCTTGCGTCTGGTGGAGTAGCCGGTGGCGATTTCCAGGGCCGGCCTGGCCGCCCCGATGGTCATGGCCGCCGTGCCCAGGCGTTCGGGGATCATCATCGTGTTGAAAACGGCGTAACCGCGGTTAAGCCGGCCGAGAATATTTTCCTTGGGGACTTTGACGTCCTTGAAGACCAGGCGGCCGGTGCCGCCGCCTCGGGAGCCGAGCAGGCCGTAAAGATACTTGACTTCCACTCCGGGGCCGCGCTCGACGATGAAGCAGGTCAGGGCTTCATGGGGCTTGGCCTGGGGATTGGTCTGGGCGTAGACCAGAAAATAGTCGGCGCCTTCGGCCCCGACGATGAAGCGCTTCTGGCCGTTAAGGACGAAATGATCCCCCCGTTCTTCAGCCGTGGCCGTCGTCCCGAAGAAGTCCGAGCCACCTCTGGGTTCGGTCAGGCATTCGGCGGCCCGCATCCGGCCGGCCAGGAGCGGTTTGACATACTTTTCCTTCTGCTCGTCGGTCCCGTGCCGGATAACGGCGTCACAGACCAGCTCGGCCCCGACCCCGAAACAGCAGGAAAAGATGTAACCCAAGGTGGCCACTTCTTCCATGACCATGCAGGTCGAAACCCAATCCATATCCCGGCCGCCCCACTTTTTGGGGTAGCGGCAGCCCATCAGGTTCCGCCGACCGGCTTCCTGGAGAAACTCCTTGGGGTGTTTGATCAGGTCCTTATCCATGTCCAGGATCATCTGACGGGGAACCCATTTGACCAGGTCCCGGACCTCCTCGCGGAGTTTGAGCTGCGCCTCGGTCATCAGGAAATCAAACATAATTTTCTCCTCCTATGATGATTGTCTACTTCATCTTTCTAGTTGATCCTCATTCGTTCACCAGAACGAACTGAGGAAAGTCTTCGAAAATCCAGTTGTTCTTTAAGGTTTTATAGATGATGCTTAAAAATTT
>Ga0209270_1001905_pt1 | contig 24910 bp, 30 predicted proteins | sample MTBAKSrepl1MetaG_FD_187456 | JGI IMG/M metagenome (GOLD analysis project Ga0209270, IMG submission 187456) | Enrichment culture microbial communities from Arthur Kill intertidal strait, New Jersey, USA, that are MTBE-degrading - MTBE-AKS1... | ecosystem: Environmental > Aquatic > Marine >...
CCTCCAGCTTCCGAATCACCTGCTCGGGATTATGACGCTTTCGTTTGACCATCTTCGAGCCTCCTTGGCCTCCTCAGCCATCTTGAGACTCTCATTATACCTGGACCAGTTTACGGGGGGCAGACCACCGATGGTCTAAATGCAGAGATGCACCAAACTGTGGAAACGTCTTTAGACTTAACTGCCCAAATAAAAGCCGGCGTAAAAGCAATTGGAGGGGCTATATATAAAGGTGCTGTTAGTGTTTATAATTTTATAACTGGAAATAACAGTAGTAATGGGATATTGGACGCAGCAAGCGAAGGAATTCCAACAAACGGCATGCCTCCAGGGATGTTGTAGAAGAACAAGTTGTTATATGGTTCAGTTGGCACAATAGCAACATCTAAACGGTAGTGAAAATTAGGAAAAATATGTGGACGAAGATAAAAGTAACTTCCAATAATAATCCTAATGAAGTATTAAATTCGATTAGAGAATCTGTTAATAATGAGGGTATTTTCGGTAATGAATTAAAATATACAATAGTAGAAAATAAATTTAAGATTACAAGAGGTCGAATGAGAATACATGGAGAAGTAGAGAAAAAAGAAAACGGAAGTGCTATAATGGCTACCATTCGGCCGAAGTATCCTCTGTTTCTTCTCGTTGCATTAAGCTATTTTCTTTTTGGCTTTACTCTCTTAATTTTCATTACTAATACCGTCAGCGGTTATTATCATGAGGTTCCCTGGAAACAATATTTAATCTGGTTTTTCAGTATTGGTGCTTTTCGAGCCAATTATAAAAAGTTGATTCGTGAACAAGCAATATTAGTTGATTTTGTAAAAAAATTAAAAACATAGAGCAAATGGATAATTTATTACGATACCGCGTTATCGCAAGAAGTCCAGATAGTTGCGGTGATCGTTAATGGCCTGCAGCTACAATACAAATAACAAGTTCAGGCCATTAGGGAGCAAGTAATGACCGTGGCGGGCGTTTTCAAGATACCAGAACTTCACTAGGACTCCGGGTGGCAATCGATCAGGAATCAAATCTTGACTACTCTTGACTACGATGACTATCATTAAGAAAATCATCAGCCAGCTCAGATTCACCGTGGAGCAGGGCTTCGGCACGTTGAAGAGGAGATATCGCTTCGACCGGGCTCGCTACCTGGGCCGGATCAAGACGAGTTGGAGTTCTATCTCAACGCCATGGCCTTCAACATCAGAAAGGCCACAGCTATTGCTCTTCTAGGGAAGAAGTACGTTCTCCACGGCCCAAGGGCCTGCGAGGGAGTATATAAGCGCTGTCGTAAACTAAGTTTCGACTGAAAAAAGAAGGGATTGGAACTTTTTAAGAGCAACCTTCTTGCTTTCGACTCTTTTTTAGAGGTTTTGGCATAGATATCTTCGATAGGAGGCTTATTTACATGAGCATCAATACTAATAAAGCGCTGGGAAATATTGGGAAATTACCTTATGTTATTGGCGGAATGTCATTCATACCTCTAGTAGGAATCCTATTTGGAATTTTTGTTATTGTATGGGGATTACTAACTAAAAAACAAGGTAAAAAGTACTTAGTATCTATTGGTGTTGGAGGTATTTGTTTCACCATAATTATTTATAGCTCTTTGATTTATTTCAGCTCAATAAATCGTGGAGGAATCTATGGCAATGTAAAAGCCATTCAAACTCGGGCGGCACTTAACTCATTGGTTCAGGCTGTTGAATATTTTCGAGTTCAACATGGAACTTATCCCGATTCATTGCAAGCACTGCAAGCGTCTTTGCCTAGAGATAGCTTCATTTCCGTCTTTGACCTTGCAAATGCTAAACTTGGCCAGCATCCTATATATTTCTTTTATGAGCGAGTAGGCGTTGACCACTACTATCTCCGCAGCGTTGGTCCCGATGGTCAGCCTTTTACATCAGATGATATAGTGCCACAGGTTTCTTTCACTCCGCAGAGCAAGGTAGGCCTTCTGTTAGAACGCAAGGAAATGCCATAGTCTAAAAGAGCTTGAGACTCCCCTGGGAAATCAGCCCTCTATATTTGGGCGATCATTCTTTCATGCGACCTTCCCTTCGACCCACTCGGCGATCTTCGCCGTCGTAGTCATCCAACATGGATTCTTAGCTGCAGGAAAGGCTTCCTCCCTGATCCATTTTCTCAACACATTCACAGAGACGCCACAATGTCCGGCAATGGCCTTGAGGCCGAAAAGAGGTCTGTTCTGGGGTTCAGGGTACATAGATCGTTTTGGTTCTCCTTAGTGTAGTCTCGATTCTTCCTATCTGCTCATACCCACTCAGTCCTAAGGCTATTCTTCCTGCCAACGCCTCAGCGCCGCCCAACACCCCATGTAGGCCTCATGACGGGCATGGTCCTTGGCCGGCACAGTGTTCTTGAAGTTGGGGTAGTCGATCCCTTCGGCCTTCCTGGCCAGGTAGGAAACCCAGAAGTCCTTAGGCAGCTTCAAGCGGTAACGGTAGTCGGCGTGGTCTATCCTCAAGATGTCCTTGCCCTTCAGGCCCACCACCTTGGCCAGGCGGACCAGGTCCTTGCGGAGCCGGGCGCGAACCATCACCTCCCACTCAGCGCAGTAGTCGTCCTTGACCACGGAGAAAAAGCCGTCTATCGTGAAAATCCACATGCTGTCTGAGTCTCCTTAGCTGATCTTCGCTCGATCCTTGCTCGCTCTCTACTTGATTTCCTTGAGTTTGGTTCGCTCCATGCGTTCGAGTTCGGCCTGGGCTTCCTTGTCGCCGGCATCGGCCGCTTTTTTCAGACGAGCGGCCCGGAACCAGTCATCATTGGCCTCGTCGGTCAGGTCGATCACACCGACTGGCTCGTCATGCTTCCAGGTTTCCTTGGGGTCTTTCTTTGAGGCCTTCTTGCCGCTCTTCTTATCGCTCATCGTCGTTTTCCTCCAGGTAGGGTGATGTTCTTCACGGGGATGGTCTTGCCAGGCCAGCCGTAGCACAGGTTTTCATGCTCGCCCAGGAATGAGGTCTTATACCACAGCTCGTGAGGCAGGAAGATGTCCTCCACGGGCACGTCCCACTGGACCGTGATCCCGCCGATCCCATGACCGAAGCCCTTGGACACCCGCGGGACATCGGACCATCCAACCAGGGACGTCTCCTTGATCTCGTAGGCCGCGGTCTTGCCCTGCCTGGCGATCAGGTCCCGGATCTCTTTAGCCATGACCTGGCCCTGGTCGCCGTCAATGCCGCGTAAGAGCTTGACCGAATTGATCCCCTTGGTCTTGAAGTAGGCCTGGGTCATGGCCCGGACCTTGACGTACTCCTCGGCCGGGATGCCCGTGGCGGCCTTGGCCAACTCGTCCGTGGTGTACCTCGGATTGACGTAGGTCTTGAGCGTCCGAGTTTCGAGCTGCTCGGCCAAGTACTTAAGCGCCGTGGGTTCGAGACCTTGAGTCGATCCGCGCCAGGAGTCCAGGATGACGCGCAGCTTGGGGCATTCCTTGCGGAAGCGTTCCCGGATGACCTCAGCATTGGTCTCACCCACGGTTTCGGTGAAATACCTCGTGTACAAATCGTTGTGAGCCGGGTTCTTGAAGAAGACGCCGGGCTGGAGCGGGGTCTCCTGATACTTCTTCAACTCCTGGATGATGGCCTGGCGCCGGCTGATGATCAGGTCGGCCATTTCCGGCTCGATCCCGGCCCCGCTGACAGCCAGCCGGATTTTCCGGTCGGTCAGGCCTTCCAGCCAGTCGATGTAAGGGGCCGGATCTTTCCGGACCGTGTTCTGAACCACGGTCTTGAACACGTCTGCCGCCTGCCGGCCGGGAGCCAGGAGGGACTCCATCTCCGGCACCTGGCCCTTGAGGTACTCCTTGGCCCCGCCACGGGCGCGGAAGAAAAACGACCCGCCCTGGTCGATGCAGTACCAGGTGCGGCCCTTGCGGACCAGGTTGTCGTATTCCAGGCCGACCACGTCCCAGTTGGCGTTGAGGGAAGCCCCCAGGTAGTGTTTGGCGATCTGTTCCTGCTGGGCCGCGGTGAGGGTCGAGCCAAGGAGCTTCTTCATAGGCTCCGTATCGCCCAGCCACTCGGTGACCAGGGCCAGACGGTCCTCGCCCTTCCAGGGAAGGGTCTGAAGCGTGGTCTTGGGCGCGCCGATGCCCAGGCTGGCGTGGATTCGGTTGGCCAGGAACTCGGACCTGGCCTGCTTCTCATTGTCGTAGAACTTGGCGTAGTAGGTCTTGCCGTCCGGCCCGGAGAACTTTCCCCCGGGGTTGGAGCCGAGCTGTGTATCCGGGATAGGTTTCCAGGCTTTCGTTTCAACCTGGGTTGAAGTTTTCTTGGCCGCGGATGCCGTCTTCGTGGCCGCCGCTGTCTTCGCTGAGGTTGTCTTCGCCTTCGCTTTGGAGGCCTTCCCCTCAACGGGCAGCACAGCCGGCTCCCGACGCTTGACCTCGGGTGTCAGCTCATCGATCTTGGCGATCTCCTGAGCCACCTGGGCCTTCTGCTTGGTGTTCAGATCGACTTTCTGGACCTCGATCTCGCCGCCGGGCACCCACTCCGGCCGAACCGCGTGGAAGTGGTGTCGACACCGATACCCGCCCCGATTGATCCAGACACTCCCCGGCTTCTTGCCGGGCCAGGTGTGCCCGTCCCAGGCGTCCACCTGCTCACTGGAGAAAACCTTGCCGGCCCGGGCCACACAGAACGGCCGCGAGTCATGGATCACGTCGCCGTAATAGACGAAGTGCTCCAGGCCAGCGTCCAGGGCCTTCTGGTGGTGGACCGTGGCGTAGAAGTTCATCAGGGCGTCCTGGGCATAGGTCCCTGCATACATGCTCAGAGGCCGGCCCTTGACGTCCGTGTGGCCCACCAGGGCGCCGGTGATGTTGGTTACCAGCTGCCCCATGGACTGACCGCCCAAAACGCCGTCATAGAGCGCCTGGGCGATCCGGTTTTGGGCCTGGACGCCGAGCTGCTCGAAGTCCTGGAAGGTCTGCTTCTTGAGCTGGACCATGATGTTTTTGTCCACGGCGCTGAAAGCCATGGGCACCTGCCACTGAGTAAAATCCTTCTTGATGAAGGCGGCGATGTCGTCGTAACCGGCCACCTGGGCCTTGACCGCTTGGCCGAAGGTGCCTTCGAACTCGGTCACCAACCTGGCGTGGATGCGCTGGGCCTGCTTGAGGGTCCACTTGGGGCCGCGGATGTTGCCGTTCTTGTCGGTCTCGATCTTGGAGGCCAGGGAGACGACCTTTTTCTCCAGGTTCTTGATGGCCGTGAAGATGTGCTGGTCCGCGGAGGTCAGCTTGCCGTCCAGGAAGGCGTCGACTTCGTTCAGGTTCTTCTCTACAGCGACCATTTAGGCAGCTTCAGCCTCCCCAGACTCACCAGACTCATCATCGCCTTCAGCATTCTCCTCATCGAACGCCGGGGGTTTCACCGGCCCCTCATCGATGTCCTTGTCGATCTCGTTCCACTCCTCGTCCGGCAGGGTCAGAACCCGCCGCGCCAGCACCTTGGCCAGGGCCTTGGTGAACTTCTCCGAGCCGATGAGGGTCTTGGCCACCAGGGCGTTCTCCAGGTCCGCGGCCAGGTCCTCGACCGAGAAGCGCTTGGGCCAGTCGATTTTGATCTCATCGAACTTTTCCTCCGTGTTCTGCCACTTAAGCCACAGCCTCACGACTTGCTTTTCCATCTCCTGGCCGTTCTGGGCTTTCGAAGCGAGTTTCGAGTTGAGCTGCTGGAACTCGTACTTAAGCGCCACCCCGGATTTGGCCTGGGAGCTCACCTCGGTGGCCTGGATGCCCCCGGTGTTCACCGCCCGGTATATTTCAGCCACCTTCTTCTCGATCCAGAGCAGGATGGCGTCGATGGGCTCCTTGGTTTCGGCTTCGAGCCAGTCCGGCTTGCTCTCCGGGTGGTCCGGATCGAACTCCAGGATGGCCGTGGGGCCGGCCACGTCATCCCCCTGAGGCGTGCTCCCTGCCCGTTTGAGCGGCTTTCTCATCATGGGGAAGGCTGAGTACTTGATGACCTCCTCACCGTGGCTCAGGTTGCGCATGATGGAGATGTCGATCCTGGAGATGCCGGCGATGTCGGACACGCCGATGTTCCGGATCCGGGACTTCAGGTTGTAGAACCAGACGAAGGGAATCTCGCCCAGGGGATTTGTCCCACTCTTGACCAGCTCGGCCCCGCCCTCCGCATCCTTCCAGACCTCCCAGCGGTCCGGCCACCACAGCCGGTACAGGCCTTCCTCGTCTCGAAGTTTCAAGTACGACAGGTACGGCCGGCCGGAGTCGTCCCGCTGGTACTCCCAGTCCAGGATGGCCTTGGGATGAAACGCGGCCAGGTAGGGATAGAGCCGCTTGGACTTCTCCTCGGCTCTCGTCTTGGCCGCCTGGTCGGCCTTGTCCACCAGGACGCCGATGTGGCCATAGACCGAGGCGTACCTCTGCTGGTCTTTCAGGAACTGGTCGAAGTCGGTCCCGTAGAGGTCGCAATCCTGGGTAAAATCTTGCCACAGGCTGTCGTCCCCCAAGGCGCCCAGGGTCCGCTCCGGCTCTTTCTCGAACAGGTAGCAGGAGAACAGGTCCACCACGCTCCGGGCGTACTCGAACGAGTAGGCCTCCTTTTTCCGCGCCTCGAAGTTATCGCTGGACTCGCGCTCGTTCCGTTCCAGGGCGCCCCAGGCCAGCAAAGCGTCCGTGCCCTCATAGGCGGCGATGCATCGCTCCCAGGTGCTTAGGCAGGCTGTGTAGTTCTTGTGCGTCTTGTTCAGGTCGGGTTTGTCGTCAGGCATTGAGTGTCACCTCAGTGAGTGTTTGAGGGTTTTCTTGGTGGGCCATGACCCTTTGGTAGGTCGGCGATGATGGAAGAGGAATCCGGCCCGGCCGCGCCCACAGGAATTGAAACTCCGTCCATGGCCTGGGACGAGCCCAGCCATCTCCGCGGTAGAGCATGGCCATGGGCCAAAAACCCGCCTCCACCGTCTCTTTCATGCGCCTTTCGGCCGCGGCCAAGGAATCACCGGAAAACCCACACAAGACGTATGCCCGTAGGGCGTGACTGGTTCTGGTGAACCCGGCTTCTGAGAGCATCTTTCCGGCGGCTCGTAGAGGTTCCAGGTCACCGGGCTCATCGTAGGCAAAGAACACCTGCTTCGGCCGCAAGGCTCGAATCGTCTCGGCATGCCAGGGCTGAAGCCGCGCGGCTTCAAGACCTCCGGTAAACTCGATCCTCTTGCCCCGTTGGCGGGCCAGCATCGAAAAGACGGCTTTGATGTGCTCGTCCGAACAGGCGAGCAGGTTGTCGTCCAGGACATTCCAGCCTTCGGCGATGGGAAGTTCTCGTACATCGCCTTCGCGCCGCCATGCCTGGCAAAACCAACAGCGGTTCGGGCAGCCGCGACTCGTGATGACATACCCCTGCTTGAGGTACATGCTCGGCTGGAAATCCCCGCTTGGTTCCCCAGTGGCCGGTCCGCCGATCTTGACCGGAGCGATCAGTTCCCATTCCCGGGCCAGCTGTTCAGCGATAGGCAAGTCCCATGTGAACGTCACGGAGACGTGAACTTCATCCGCCTCATCGAACAGGCCGGGCCCTTGGGCCACGCGAACCATGTCATCATCTGGTGTGGCCCGGGTTCGACGCGGGAAAACGCGGATGATGCGCTGAGATTTCATTTCCAGACTCTCTATCCGGCGCTGACCTTCGGCTTCATCACCACGCGGCCGCGGCTCAGCTCTTTGATCACCACGTAGACCGTGCCGTTGACGGTGACCCCTTCGCCCTTGTGAAGGCGAAAGGCCGGCGCTGAGGCTGGTTTGGGCTTGGTCTGAGGTGAAGGCGCCTTTTGTTCTTCCAGCGCGGCCGCCATTTTCTCTGAGATGTCTGAGAGCTGCTCCGATGCGGCCTCAGGGCTTTGGTTCATATCGTTCATCGAGGTGTTGTTATTCATGGTTCCCTCACTGTTTGGTTTTCATTTCCAGAACCTCTGGCCGGCCGCGCTACCTCAGCCAGGCCGCGGCCTTGTCATAGGCCTCTTCAAAGCCGCCTCCCAATCGCTGACGGAGATCGATCTGCATGAGGCGCGGGAGACTGTTGAAGCAGCGGTAGCAGAAGGCAAAGCGCCGGCGTTTCTCGGCCCCGCATTGACATTCCTCAGAGGCCAGGACGTGAACGTAGAAGTTCCGTTCTCTGGTCGGCTTGTGCGTTTCGGTCGGTTGGTGAGTTTCCTCATCGAGCACAGGGATTCCTCCTCTCAGTGCTGTTGTTATTTCCAGAACCGCTGGCCGGCGGAGACCTTCGGTCCCTTGAACATGACCGCGTACCGGGCTTCATCCGCCACGTGGTCCTCGGCGTCCGTATCCACGTCGTCCCAGACGCGCTCGTCCCGGCCGATCACGGGCACGGTCCGGAGAAAGTCCCGGCAACGGTCCATGACGTAGAGCATGGGCTTCTCGCCGTCCCCCTCGATCCGCTCCCTCATCTGCTGCCAGCCCGGGATGCGCTTGTTGTCGGCCCGCTCCCAGTAGACGCCTACGTCCCCCATGCGATCGGCGATGCTCGGCCCGTCCTCGGAGACGAAGATCGAGGGGTCGGCCGGCCCGGGGTAGATGCTCAGATGCTTCCAAACTCCCTCGCGTACAAGGATTTCCTTGGCGATGTCCGGGGAGTGCATCCTGACACCCACATTGGCCTCGCCCTCCTTGCAGCCGTACCACTCGGCAAAGCGGATCAGAGCCCCTCTGGGATAGAACCTGTGGTCCGGGGCCTCGGTCCCGTCGGAGATGGTCCACCAGCCCACGCTGAAGGGTTTGGCCGAGCCCCAGTCGAAGGCCCTGAAGCAGAGCCAGTCCCTGGGCGGGATGAAGGTGCGGATCACGTTCTTGTCCTGGTCCCAGATGTCGCCGAAGAACCCGCCGGCCACCACGTTCCAGTCGCCCAGGAGCCAGGCCTTCCTCAGGTTCTCGTCCTTGATCCCTTCGAGCTGCTTCACGTACATGGGATCGTTCTTCATCAGGGCCAGGTTGTCGTAGACCCGCGCCGGGATGAATATCCGGGATAGGCCCTGGGCGTTCACGATCGGGATCATGGGCGGCATGGGGTCGATGAAGTAGTTCTTGACCCAGTGGTGGCCCGGGCCAACCGGGTTGCCGGTGGACCTCACGCGTTTGGGGATCCCAGCCGTGGACGATCTGCAGGTGGCCTTGAGCTTTTCGTAGATCGTGTCCATGGGCCAGTTGGTCAGCTCCTCGAAGCCCACGAACGGATATTCATGGCCCTGGTAATGCTCGGCGTCCGCCTCACGCTCGACATAGCGAAATCTCAGGGTCTCTCCCTTCCTGAACCACCAGGTGTAGTTCGACTCGGTGTAGAGCGAACCCAGAAATGCCGAGTAGAAATACTTCTTGGACCGGGCGATGATCTCGTCGAGCTGCTTGTAGGTCTTCCGGAAGATGATCCCTTTCCAAGCCTCTCCCCAGCCGCAGTTCACGGTCTTGGCATAGTCCATGAGCAACCCTTCGGTCTTGCCGCCTCCGCGGGCTCCCCCGTAGAATGCCTCGAAGGCCGGGCATCTCAAGAGCCAGGCTTGGGGTCCGGGGTTGGGCTTCCAGGCTAAGGGGACTTTTTCGATAGCTCTTCCAGTTGCCGTTGAACCTGTTCCTCCCATTCCTCCATGGTCAAATCCGTTCCGGGTACCACGATCACGCCGTGGGGTGTGTCGATGTCCAGTCCGAGCTTGTCCTTGAACATGCCCAGGTGACGCTCGATCCGCTCCAGGGCGCTGCCCTTGTTGTTGAGGCGCATCTTGTATTTTGTGCCGTCCGGTAACGTCACTTCGAGGACGGAGAGCACCGCGGCCTCGTCCAGCGTGAGCTCATGGATCGCCTTCGGCTCGCCCGTCGGCTTAAACAGCCGCCGAATATCGGCGAAGGCGATTCGCGCCTCCTCCTCAAGTACCCGATCTTGCTTGATTTCCACGCGCTTGGAGCGGTTCTCCATGGCCTCGGAAATCGCATCCAAAACGTAACTTTTCGTAACCAGTCGGCGGCCGATGACTTCGTTCTTGTAGCCAGCCCTGAGCGCCGCCTGTGAAGCGTTGAGGTCGATCAGGTACTCCTCCACGAACCGCTTCTGCTTGGCGGTCAGTTTGCGGCCCCGGGGATTTCCCCCGGCCACTACAAGGCTCCCACGCCGATCAGCATGTCCTCGATCTGCGCCGGCGAACCGTCCAGCACCTTGAGCGGATCTCCTCCCGGAGGCCCCTGAGAGTGAAAAAGCTCCCGGTGCTCGACCCATCGACCCGCCCAGTAAAGCCCCGCGTTCTCAGCACACGAGGCGTAGGTCTCCCAGGCCTGGTGGCATTCCACATCCCAGTCCGGCTTGCCGTTGACCATGGGCACGGCGTCTATGGCCAGGCCGTACTGATGCCAGGACTGACCCGGCGCCGCCCAGGTGACATGCTTTCCCAGCGGTCCGCTCTGCGGCCCCACGTCGTTGAGCACCCGGGCCAGAGCATAGAAACCCGCCTCATCGAGCTTCTTGACCCTGGCTTCGATCTCCCTCCAGGTCCTGGTCCGCCGGTAGAGAATGGCCTGGTCTCTGCAGTTCCTCAGCGTGGCGTAGACGAGTAAATCCACGCCGGCGTGTTTACAGGCCGCGACAACCGCCTGCACCTTTTCCGGCATGTCCCCGGCCAGGTCGGCTATTTCTCTGCTTGACGCTCTCATGACGGCCCCCCTGAATCTCGCCCAGGAGCCGCGATCTCGGTTTTGCCCATGCTTCCCCCTTCGGTGTTCCTCGTTCTCGCCGTATGCGCGGCTTCTCGTGGGCCACAGCCTCACTCAGCGTGCCTGCCGCGTTCATGTTTTCGGTCGTCTCCTGCGACGTGGGTCCTGGTCCAGCCAGACAATGTCCGGGCGAGTCCACCCCATGTGGTCCTCGATGGCCCGGATGGCCTCCTCGGCCGATCTGCAGACTTCGACCCTGTTCCCGCAGCTTCTGAGCAGGCTGATGATCTCTTTCTGCTTCCTGCTCAGGGTCCCGTTTCCCGTCTTCATCTCCAGGAAGAGCGCGCTTTCTCCGCGGTAGCGGTTGGCCACGGGCAGACACAGGTCCGGCATTCCGGCCTTTAGCCCTTCGGCTTTCAGTTTCCCGCCCTCGGCCTTGCTCCTCTTCCGTCCGTTGGGGATGGCGTACAGCAGCTGCATCCTGGGATCCTGTTTGGCTTTCAGCGTGGCCCACTCGACCACGGCGCATTGCTCCTGGTGCTCACGCTCTTTCCGCGAACGCTTCCGCACCCCCGGGAGCTTTGCCGGCGTTTTCTCGACAGGCGTCTTCCCGCACTTCTGACCGGACCCTTGCGTTGTCTTGACCAGCGGCCTCCTCAGGAGGTCCTGGTATGCTTCCTCGGTCAGGATCAGTCCCATGGCGCTCACGCGGCTCTCCGCGCTTCCGCGCTGTTTGTCTGTCTCGTCTCTCGCCCCTGTCTTTTTTCTCGCCAGCGTTTCATCCGCTCACAGCCTTGGATCACTCCGGCCTTCCAGCCCCTGACAATCCCCTCGAAAACGACTTCACTGACGCGTTCGTCCTCGTAGGCGCGCTCCATGTGCGCGAAGAAGGCGTCATGTCGTTTTCTCCAGCGGCCTCCGTCGAGCATGCGGAGAGCGGCCTGGAAGTGTTCGCAGGCCGTCTCGTTCTCCCCAAGTTCGCGGAGCGCCTTGTGGAAAACGCCCATTTTCCAGCGTCTAAAATCCTCATTTGTGATTTTCCCAATGATTTCAGTCATATCCCTGGGGTGTGACCGGTGTGACCACCCCGTGACCGCTTGGTGGTCACACTTTTATCTAATGATTTCAAAGGCTTTACCCTGGTGTGACCGGTGTGACCGGTTTTCAGAGACCCCCCCTCTTATAAAGGGCGTTTTTACGATGTTTCTAACGTGCACGTTTCTAAATACATTACGGGGGGTCAACGAAAAGTGGTCACACTGGTCACAGTATATATAACTCATTGATATTATTGATGAAAGGTGTGACCACTTGCCGGTCACACCCCGGTCACACTGGTCACACCCCCTTATGGATTCATTAAATTCGTTAAAATTTCTTGCTCGTTTTTGTACTTGGGGGGGTTTCTGAAAACCGGTCACACCGGTCACACCCCCCTGTTTCTTGCTCATCTCGTTACTTGGGGGGGTCTCTGAAAAGCGGTCACACCGGTCACACCCAGGCCTCATATCTCGTTTCAGTACTCGGGGGGGTTTCTGAAAAGTGGTCACACCCCCCTGTTTTTTGCTCGTCTCGCTACTTGGGGGGGTCTCTGAAAACCGGTCACACCGGTCACACCCCCTGCTTTTTGCTCGCTCCTTTACTGAGGGGGGTTTCTGAAAAGCGGTCACACCGGTCACACTAGAACGGGACTTCATCGGTAAAGTCCTTGCCTTGGAGGTCCGTTTGAGCGGCCGAAGCCGGAAAATCCTCGACCTCAACCCCGAAGCCTGACAGGTCCAGGCCGGCGTCGATCATGTCGCCCAGGTCCAGAGAGTAGACCTTGACCTGCCGTCCGGCGGCCGAGTAGTCATTGGAACTGAACCCCCGAACCGCTCCGCGTTGATAGAAGTACGGCTCGTCTCTGAGGCGCCTTTTGAAGCTCTGTTCGTCCAGGACCTCACCGTCGAAACCGAACTCGCGAGCCCACTTCTTGAACTTGGGGTAGGCGGTCTGGACTCGGAGATGGAAGGAACCATCCTTGATCATCCAGTCCTCGCCGTCCTTGAGCAGGTTTTTGTCCATGGCGGCCATGGCCGACATACCTTCTAGAATCAAATCGATGTCGCCCTTGGGCCGGGTCCCTTCCCCGAGCAGGGCGTCCCTCTGACAGGCGTCCAGGGCGTGGAGAAGCTGGTCCACCTGGTCATGGACGTTGATCCCCTGCTCGCTGAGGAACCGGTTCCATAGGACCAGCCCCATCCTCATGGTGGCGATGTTCTGGCGGATGCGGTCCTCGAACACGGGGTCGCATGCCTCGAACTGCTCGTTCCAGACCGCGGCGATCTCTTTGTCGGTGATGCTGAGCGACCAGCGGATGAAGTTGAAGCCCAGCCCGGCCAGGTTCATGGTCATGAACTGCTGGATGTGGGGCTTACCTTTACGCTTCTCCTTGGTGAAGATGACTTCGATGATGCGCTCTCTGAGGGCGGTCTCGGTCAGGGTCTGCTCGCCCATGAGGATCACTGGAGCCGTGTAGGTGTAAATCCGGGCCCCCATGCCGTCGGGTGAGGTAAAGCCCCGCTGTCCGGTGAAGGCGTTGTAAGCCGAGCGGCAGAAGGAACTGACTTCCTGCATCTGCCGGGGCTGAAGCTTCGAAGGCTTGTACTCATCAAACGATATCGGGATCAGGTTGGTGGAATGGGCCGCGACCATGAAGGTGAAGCGGGTCATCTCGTCCACCTTGGACGGTCCCTCGTAATCCCCGAAGAAGGGATGGATAACCAGTTCGGCCGTCTTGGTCTTGCCGGCCCCGCGCTCGCCCCACATTAGAAGGAGGGGGAACTGGCGGCGGAGCGAAGGCACGGCGTCGATCAGGCGCGCTTTGAAGACCGCGGCGAACATCCAGGAAAGGATCGGGGCCACCACGTCCGGACTATTAAAGGAGAACATGGCCTCGATCATTTTGCGCGTTTCGTCCTGGGAGGCCGGTTCGACCTTCTCGGTCTCATACTTCATCCGGCCGCCCTGATCGCTCCAGTAGATCAGGTCCTCGATCTCACCGTCCTTGGTGATGGTCCGGTCCGACGTGACCAGCATCCACTGCCCTTCCCTCTTGTGGAGACCGAGCTTGGGCTCCCCGCGGTATCTGGGACAGGGCAGGTACGAGAGCAGGACCTTGAGGTACTGCATCTCGTTCTCGGAGCCGCTCCAGCCCGCGCCCAGGTCTCCCAGGACCTTCCGGAAGGCCCCCTTGGTGGCCCAATGGGCCGGCCACAAGGTGACCATGGAGCCCGGGCCGTTGCCGTTCATGCCGACCTCGGCCTCGAGCACCTCCTGGGTGTCCATCCGAATCCTCCGGACCGGCTTCATGGAGAAGTTGCTGATGGACTCCTTGACCGGTCCTTTTTCCCTGGTCGGCTTCCAGCGCCAGTACTTCCCCTCTTCCTCGAATATCTTGACGAACTCCTCCGTGCACTCGTGAGAAGCCGTTTCGGTAAGGTCCAGGGGTGTGACCGCATCGATGGCCTTGCGCAGTTCCTGGGGCCAGGAGGGGTTGCTGCGCGCCAGGTCGGTGATGTCCTTGGAGTCGGGCGTGCCTTCGACCAGGCCCGCTTCCTTGAGGTCCACCTTGCGCAGAGACTTGACCGCGCCGGCCAGGACCGCGGCCGTCTTGTCCGCGCCTTTCCGGCCGCCGTCGTCCGCGTCGTACACCAGGACCACGTCCAGACCCTGGAAAAGCTCTTTCCAATCCCTCTGAAAGGCCAGGGCGCCGTTGGTCGAGGTCACGGCCTGGAAACCTTCCTGGCAAAGCAGGAGCCGGTCGAACTCGCCCTCGCAGATCAGGACCGGCTTCAAGGGATCATAGGTCTGCTTGAGCAGATCGGCGCCGTAGAGCATGGTCCGGCCCTGGCCCTTGGCCCAGGAGACCATCTTGAATTTTTGGACAGAGGAATAAAGCCGGACGCCGATGAGGGCGCCCGCCGCATCGAAAACCGGGATGGAGAGCCTGTGACGCCGAGCCACGTAGCCCAGCTTAAAGCGGCGGATGGTTTCTTCAGTGAGGCGGCGGTCGCTTTGTAGCTTGTCCAGGCCCGCCGGGTTGTTTAGGAGGGCCTGGTGGAAATTCTCGATATCCTCCATGGAGGGAAGCTCAAAGATTGAACTTGGCTTTTTCCCCTTCCCCTTGGCTGAACCCTGCGCCTGTCGATGGGGCGGCTCCTCGAGCTGCACCCCATGCTTCTCGGCCAGATCGTAAAGCGCCTCCTTGAAGCCCTTGAGGCCATGCTTATGGGCGTGGAAGGTGAAGATGTCCCCGTCCTTGCCGCACCCCTTGCAGTTCCACAGGCCCTGACGGTCCGGAGAGATGTTCAGGGAAAAGCTGCTGTGCGTGTCCGGATGGAAGGGGCACGTGCCCAGCATCTGGTCAGGCCCGGCCGGCTTGAGGTCCGGGACCGCGGCCTTGAAATAGGTCCGGAAATCAAGCGCGGACAGGACCCGCCGCTTGTTCTCGTCAAAGACTCTCTGAACCTCTTCCGACGTCCGTGTCATAAAGCTCCTAAAAAAGTCCTCTGGCTTGTTCGTTGCTCGGCCATGTCTGTGTAAACCGGCGAAAGGTCGATTCCGATGAAGCGGCAACCGAACCGTTGGGCCACCACGCCAACCGTGCCGGAACCGCAAAAGGGATCGAGCACGGTCCCTCCCTCCGGACAGCCGGCCTTGATGCAGGTCTCGGCCAGACGTTCGGGGAACGGAGCGAAGTGGACACCCTCCCCGGACCCGGGCTGTGTGGCCACCTTCCAGACCGAGCGGATGTTCCGGCCTTTGGGCGAACCCACGGCCCGTTTCCGGCCGATGTTGGTATGCCGGCTGGCCGCGAGCTTGGGATCGTCCGCGGTCTTGTTCTTGCCGCCGATCCGGTCCTTCTTCTCCCGCATCTTGCGAATGTCCGAAGGGCCGCTCCGGCAGGGCTCTTTGACCGCGTCCGCGTTGAAGCTGTATCGCTTGTTTTTGGTCAGCAGGAAGATGTACTCATGGGCCTTGGTGGGACGGTCCTTGACGCTCTCCGGTGAGGTGTTGGGCTTGTGCCAGATGATGTCCCGGTCCTGGGAGTACCGCCAGATACGCTCCTCAAGGACATAGCCGCAGCAGGGGCAGTAAAGCTCGACCTCCTCGATCGTGTCCGAGCGGAGCCACCAGCCGTCCGCCTGCAGGGCAAAGGCAACCCGCCAAGGGATGCCGATGAGGTCTTTGGGCTTGAGGCCTGGGAGCGGCAAACGGTTCGGCTGGATTTTCGGTCCCTGCCATCGCTTCCCCTGTTTCAGCCCTCCGGGATGATCACGGACCTTGCCCGCGCCCGTGGCGTAGCTGTCGCCCAGGTTGAGGAACAGGATTCCATCCTTCTTGAGGACGCGCCGGACCTCCCGGAAGATTTCCACCAGGTGCTCAACGTAAAGATCGGGCGTGGGTTCCAGACCCAGGCTTCCAAGCCAAGCCCCACAGAGACGGCAGAATTGACCGGAACTCCCTTTATAGTTCCTGCCAACTGGCGATTCCCCCGCTGTGGGGTCCCAATCTCGGCCAACTCGTTTGACGCCCTGCTTGCCCCACTCATGCTTGCAGTCGGCCTCCCCGCCCCAGACCAGGGGTTCGAGGCCGTAGTCCCTGAGGCCGTAGTAGGGCGGTGAGGTCACGACGCAGTGAGCCGACTCGTCCGGGAGTCCGGACAGGACATCGAGCGCGTGGCCCTGGATGATCTCGATGCTCATCAGATGGCGGGTTGGGTATTGGACATGGGAATACGAATCTGGCCGTCCGACTCCGCCCCAGACTCCTCAGTGCCCGTGCAGTCGCAAAGCCAGCCGCAAATCCAGCCGGAGCCGTCTTCGAGTTCGATGGAAAACTTGACCATCTCCACCCCGCAGTCCGGGCAATGAGGCCGCGTGTCCTGGGCAGGAGGGGCCGGTTCGTTTATCGCCGGCTCAAAGGTTCTGTCGAAGACGTCCGGCTTGCAGGGATAGACCTTGCCGTTTTCTTCGGTGACGATCCAGTCGCCCGGACAAACCAAGAGGCCGCCTTTAGTCGTAGCCAGCCAGCCATGGCCCCGGAGAAAGCCGCCGCAATGTGTGCAGAGCAGGCTTGTGGTGGTTTCCGGAAGAGGCTGAACTTCCTTCGGGTGATCCCCGGGGGCGAACCATTGTGAGGCCTCAACGGGTACTGGTTTCTTTTGAGCCTTCATTGGGAGTGCTCCTTCTCGAAATAAGGAATCAGCGCCACCGGCATCTGGCCGGTCTCATAGGCCTCGGTGATTTTGGGCTGGACCATGGCCGATACGGTCACGCCGCCCGGGAGCAGGGTCCAGGCCAGGAACTCGTCCTCAAAGGTGCTGATACCGCTCTCGACCGCCTCCAGCTTGGCCTTGATGACCAGGGCCAAGGCCCGCCAGCGTTGCCGGCAGGCCTGCTCCCAGGCTTTTTCCGCAGCAGACTCATCCCGGCGAATGTTTCGAGATGAGGTATGGGTAAATTCCCGGCTGTTCCGGTCGGGCATCTTCAGCTTGAACTGGATGGCCCGGCCGTGGGCTTTGAAGGCCACCACGGCCTCGGCGCCGGACCAGCCGTACATGAACTGGTCCGCGCCGTAGCGCTGAAGGATGCGATCGATCTCGGCCCGCGACTTGTCCGCTGAGACTTTGGTCTCTTCGGCGTAGTGGGGCATGTTTTCTCCTCTCCACATCCCGATGAGCACGCCACTCCCGAAGCAGCCTAAGAGCAACCAGATTGCAATCAAGACCAGAACCCTGGGCCTGGGCCAACCCAGACTTGTTGATCGCTCGCTTGGAGAAGGCGTGTCTGTGCTGGACATCAGGCGCCTCACCCGGCCAGGTCGCGGATCATCTCGGCAAAGCCGCCGAAGAAGTAACCCAGGGCAAAGCCGATCAAGAGCCAGGTCAGAGCATCCCGCAGGACAAGTTTGATCCCTTTGGCCGGCCGCTCCTTTTGGGAAGGCGAGCCTGCTCTATGCATCGCGCACCTCAGCGGCCTGTGGCGTCGTAAGACCCGCCCCTTGGCTGATGACTTCCTGATAGGGGTTGCACTTGTTACGCCGCTTGAGCGGGCAGTTTCGGATGCAGACTTCGATCGACAGCCGCTTCTCCCGCCGAGCACACCAGATGTAGGTTCGGGAAGGCTTCCCGCCCGGCTTACCGCCAACTGCGGTTCCGGGCAGGTTCCTTTGAGCGCCCCTTCGTCTACGTCTCATGGCTTCTTCTCAGGTTCGACAGCACTGGATACACCTTGTTCTCCAACACGCGGATGATGTTGTGTATCTCCTCGCCGGCCTCGTCATCGTTTGGATATCGGGCTTCGGCGATGTACATGATCCTGGCCAAGAAAAGCTCCATCACCTCATGGAAGGCGGCCTTCCTGACCAGTTCGGTGATTTCCTGTGGGGTGTACGTGGCTTCGACAATGGCTTCGACGGCTTGGTTTTCCGAGACGTCCCATTTGGGTTCCAGGTTGAAGTGCGCGATCCGGCTATTCGGTTCATAACCAATCCCGGCCCGTCTGTTCGGGTTCACCGAGACGTTGGTGAACCGAATCTCCCAGCCGTAGAGGCCGAAATACTCGAACCAGAACCGCGCCTCCTCTTCGAAGATGGCGAAATGAATCTCACCGAGAGAAATCATCCCGCCTCCTCCTGGTCCGGCAATGAGACATCGCGCACTTCCTTCTCGCCGTTGATCCAGCCCTCCTGGTAGTCGGACAGGGACGGCAGTTCCAGAAGCCGCGCGTGCTCGGCCACGTCCTTCCAGTTCATGTTGTTTGCCGCCCAGTCCTCGATCTCATAGCTGTCGTCCTCGAAGAGAGGGAGCGTGTCCTCGGCCAGGCTTTTTTCTACGTCCCCGCCGAACTCCTCGGCGTAGTACTCGGCCCGGTTCCGGGCGATCACCTCGACAGGCACGCCCCACTTGCTTTGGTCCGGCATCTCCACCACGAGCATTTTAACCGTCTTCATCACGCCGCCTCCTGTCCGAAGGCCTGCCTCAGCCGCCAGGCCAGTGAGGTGTGCCGTTGCTTCGCCTGATTGTTCCGAATGGCCCGGTCCAGCCCCCTCTTGTTGCCCACGATGTAGACCAGGGACTTCCCCCGGGTGACCGCGGTATAGGCCAAGTTGCGGCTGAGCATATAGAAATGGTGGGAATGAATCGGAACCACCACACAGGGCCACTCCGACCCCTGGGACTTGTGGATGGTCATGGCGTAGGCCAAGCCCAGATGTTCCAGGTCCTCCGGCTCGTACTCGACCTCGCGGTCCCCGAAGTCCACGGTGACCAGTTCGCCGGTGATGTCCACGATCTGGCCGGTCTCGCCGTTCATGACCTCGATCTGGTAATTGTTCTTGAGGTGGATGACCTTGTCGAAGGTCCTAAAGCCTCGGAAGGTCTTCTTGCCCGGCGCATCCGGGTTGAGCAGGCCCTGGAGTTCCTCGTTCAGTTCCCAGACGCCCAAAGTGCCCCGCTTCTGAGGGCAGAGCAGCTGGATGGACCGGAAGGGGTCAAACCCGTACTCCTTGGGGAGAATCTCGCAGATGAGTTCCAGGATGTTCCGCCGGGCGTCCTCCGGGGTGTCGGTGAGCAGCACAAAGAAGTCTTCAGTTTCAGGGTCCAGGACCAGGGGTTCGCCGCGGTTGATCTTCTGGGCGTTGACCGAAATCCACGAGTGCTCGCTTTGCCGATGCACGCGCGTCAGTTCAGCCACGGGAATGGACTCCGAAGCGATCACGTCGGCCAGAACGTTCCCCGGGCCGACCGAAGGCAGCTGGTCCTTGTCCCCCACCAGGATGAGCTTGGCTTCGGGCTTGATGGCGGCCATGAGGGAGGCCATGAGCGGGGCGTCGATCATGGAGGCCTCGTCAATGATGACCAGGTCCTCACTCAGGGGATAGTTCGGCCCGCGTTGAAACCCGCCCATGTCCGGTGAGTATTCCAGCAGGCGATGGATGGTCCGCGCTGGCCGGCCAAAACAGGCCTCGCTCATGCGCCGGGCCGCCTTGCCCGTGGGAGCGGCCAGGGCAACTCCCTCGTACTCAAGCAAATCCAGGATATGGTTCACGGTGAAGGTTTTGCCCGTGCCCGGCCCGCCGGTGATGACCAGGACCTTCTCGGACTGGGCCAGGGCCACGGCCCGCTTCTGATCACAATCAAGCGACAGCGGCGTGATGCTCGACATGGGGCGCCTCCTCTCTAGGCTCTGAGGGTTGCTCATGGGTCTGCTCTGAGCCTTGCCTGTAGGCCTGAGGTGTCTGGAACATGGCCAGGGTGGCCAGACACCGGGCGGCCGAGACCTCGGCCCGCTGAAGGACCGGCAGAAAGACGAACGAGCCGTCCATGACCAGCTTTCTTTTTCCAGCCAGCCCGTCGATCTCCTTCTTCACCCGCTCGACCGGAGCCGAGAGCAGCTTCACAGCAACACTCAAAAGCGCACGGAGAGGCAGACAGGTATGGCCTTCGCCCGCGGCCTCCACGAGCGCGTACAGGACGCCGGCCCGGATGCGGGTCGGATCGTCCTTGGCCATGCCGGCCGCCCTGGCTATCTCGTCCGCGGTCTTGAACCCGAACCCGTCAATGTCCTCGATCATGCGGTAGGGGTTGCTTTTCAGAACGGCTTCAAGCTCAGGGCCGTAGGTGGCCAGAATTTTGGCCACCTTGCCGTCTGTCAGACCGAACTGCTTGAGGAACACGATCCGGTCTCGGTAGGCCTTGTCGGCCATGAAGGCCGCGTGGATGTCCTTGACCATGCGGGGAGTGATGCCCGGGGCTTCGGTGAGCCGCTCCGGCTCATTCTCGATGACCTCGAAGGTCTTTTCGCCAAAGGTTCTGTAGATGGTCGCGGCCCGGACCGGGCCGATGTTGGGCAACCGGTCCAGATAGCCCAGGATGCCCCGCTCGGACCGGGCCATGCTGAAGGAAAACTCCTCGATCTTCAGCTGCAGGCCGTGTCTGGGATGTTGTATCCATTCTCCGCCCACCAGGATGGTGTCGCCGATCCGGGCAGGAATATTGCCCACGATCTTGGTCTCCTTGCCGCGATTGTCCTCGATCATGGCCACGCGCCAGGAGTTTTGGCCCTGGTAGCGGAACTGGGTGATGACGCCTTCGATAAACTCCATGAAAAAAGCTCCTTCCCAGGAGCCGGGGTGTGATACTCTAAAGAGGCCACACCCCGTCCGTTGTTAAGTGATAAGTCGGTGCTGGTGGCAGCGGGCGGCGGCCCGGGGAGATGCCCGACCAAGACAAGTCCCCGGGTTTGCCGCCCGTTCTCTAAAAGCCGGCCTTGTCCTGCCCGCCGGCGCTGAGGTTTTCGCTGTTCTCTCCACTCTTCGCCGGCGCCTCGAAGCCCGGCTCCTCGTCCCGGTACAGGGCCGCTTCCTCACGGTAGGGATGATCATCGAGGTAGGTCGGTTGGAAGAAGATGGGCACGTAATACTTGCCCTTCTCGCCCTTGACCTCTTTCAGCTTCAGGGTCACCTCGAAGTCGCACAGCGCCGCCTTGAGCTTCCGGCCCTTGAGCGCCACGGCCGAGAGGAACATCTTGGCCGGCCGGATGGCCGTGCTTTTCACCTGGAAGAAGAACGGGATCATGGTCTCGGAGTCCAGACCCAGCAGGGTGTAGGTCTCATTGCACTCGGGAGGTGTCCGGTTATCCCACTGAGACAACGGGCACTCGGCGCAGGCCTCCGCGATCGGGCTTTCGAAGTGCTCGCTCGGCCGGATGCGGTCGTTTGACCCGCACCTTGGGCCGGCCGTCAGGTCGTCATTGTCGAAGAGCACCCGGCCCTTGGAGGCCTTGAGGAAGACCACCTTCATCACGATGTACTCGTCCCCGGTCAGGTTGAACCGGAACGTCCCAGGCGTGCCCTCCTCTGAGGTGGGCTGGACGATGGTCATGCGCGGGATAACGATGTCGTCCTGGTTGAACCCCTCCATGCCCAGGGGCACTCCCAGATCGCGACCGCCGCCGGCCAAAGCCGGGACCTGGGCCTCTTCTTGTTCAATGGGCAGAACTTCCGCGGTGTTGGTCTGAGCCATGGTCAAATCTCCTTTCCTTCTTCCTGGGGAAACATGGATAGCTGCTTTTCATCGGCATAGGCGATGAACTTGTCCTTGATCCGTCCGGTGACAAAGCCGAAGGACAGATCGATGGCCGTGCCCGACTTGGCCGGCGACAGCTTGACCCCAAACTTCAGGGACAAGGCGTCTGCCTCGCCCAGGTAGGCGTCGTTGATCTCGGCGAGGTAGGTGCGCATGGCTTCCTCGACCATGCGCTTCACCTCAGTGATGGTCTTCTCGCCGATTGTTGGGTTTATTTTCTGTTCAAGTCGCGTCTCGGCTTCTTGGACCGCGCAGTTCAGGCAGATGCGCTTCCCGCCTCTTTTTTCGTCCACGTCCGTGATGGCGAACGGCTTGCCGCAACGTTCGCAGGTCGCTTCGCTGTCACCGGTGAGGGAACGCACTTTGGCTGTCATGCCGCCTCTCTCTCTTCGGTCTCGGCCAGGACCTCGGCCTCGCAGACCGAGCGGTACTGGCAGTAGGAAAAGCAAAGCTCGCCCAACTGCCTGGGATAATGGCCCATGCGGATGGACGCGCAGGCCCGGCCCAGTTCGGCCGGGATGGCCGCCAGCCGCGCCTCCGGCCGCGTGGTGAAGTACATGGCCGGTTTGATCAGGGGGTTCTTCCCGCAGTAGGTCCGCTTGCCCTTGCAGGGCGTGTTGCGCACGCCCAGGAGGCACGGCTCACTGACCAAGTCGCAGGGGATGTGCTGGCCTTCCTCGTCCTTGAGGTAGTTGCCTTCGCTCTTGGCCGGCGGGATATGGTCCTCGACAAAGTAGATGGAATGAAAATCCGGGATCAGGTCCCAGGGCTTGAAACAGCCCTCGATGTCGCTGGCCAGCCGGGTTGCCCGCTGAAGCTGGTCTTCCTCACCCGGTTCCGGCGGCGGGGCCACCACGCCATGTTTGAGGGCATAGGCGTAGACATCGATCTGGACGTTCAGGGCCAGTTCGAACTTGCTGGTCTCCCGGCGCCGGCCAAACTTGACGTCCCGGTGAAGGATGACGTGGGGTTTGTGGAAGCTCTTGAGCAGGTCCGGGAAGTCGGCCCTGAGAAGCTCGGTTCGGATTTTCAGGACCTGGTCGAACCGGCCGGCAAAGCCGTAGGTGGTCTTCGAGGGTTTGATCTCGAAGTAAAACTCCCGCTCCAACCCCCAGACCTCGGCCTCCCGGTTCCAGGCCTTGTCCGCGTAGCCGGCCAGCATGGCCTTGTACCGGTCCTCATCCAGCTTGCCGTGAACCTCCATGCCCCGCCGCTGAACGCTCTGAACCTCGGCGTCCAGGGCGGTGAGAAAGGGCTCGAAGAGGTTGTTGTAATTCCACAGGCCCTTGCGGTGAGCCATCTCGACCGTGCTGTGTCCGGCCCGGCCGCACAGGTTGGCCATGGACACCCGCTCCTTGTCCAGGTCGAGGACCCGGTTGTAGTAGAAGGACCTCGGGCATTTCAGGTAGGCTTTCAGGTCGGATTGGTGAAAATATCCTTCAAAACGCTCCATGAAACTTACCTCCTGAAGGAAAGGGGCTGGGAGGTTTGAGAAGGCGCCACCTTCATTCAAGGCCTCCCGCCCGCATTGGGTTGAGGTTACGTCCCGGCCGGTTGACTAAGGGCGGGTCTGATTGACCGGGGGCTTGCCGCATACCGCACGGTTTGAGGTTAGGCGGATAGTTTCACTTTCCTGTCCCGGCCACATTGAGCCGGGGGCCAGCCATGGAGGAAATCTCTTTGTTCAGGGCTGCTTCGGCTTCTTCCACTTCCAGTTTGACGATGCCCAGGTTGGACAGGATGGTCAGCCGCTCCTCCTTGGTCAGCCGGCCGTCCTCCTTGGCCTTACGGATGGACTCGATGAGGGTCGAGGCCGCCAGAATCACGTCCGTGGTTTCCCCTTCCGCGTCCCGGGTCGGTTGGACCATCTCGGCCTTGCGGGCAAGTTCCCATCCCTCGGGTTCCAGGAGCCGTTTCAGCCTCGGGTCCTTGGTCACCAGCCAGGAGGCCTTGATCACCTCGACCGAGGGGTTGATCCGGCCGTCGGTCTGGTCGATCACGGTCCGGTAAGCCAGCCCGGCGATCTCGGCCACCTCGTAAGCGGACCCGCGATGCGTCGATACCAGGATTTCCTTGAGCAGTTCGGTGATGGAGTTCATGTGCGATTCCCCTGTGCCTGTTTGTGTAGGGTTTTGATCTTTTTGCCTTTAAGCTGGTTTTTACATTGACCCATAGGTGGAAAAGGGTTATTAATAACCCACTTAACAAAGGCCGGGGTCGGGCAGTGATCCAAGCAGCACCGACCACAGGACACCGGAGATCACCCAAGCCATGGCCGCGGCCTCATCGGGCCGAAGCAGGATTTGGGTGTTCACGCGGCCGTCTTTTTCGGCCTGGAAATAGATCGTGTCCACCGGATGACCCTCGACCGCGCCGGCGCTGAACCGGCAGTTCGTATAGTCCTGGTAGATGAGCTCGGTGAAGGTCAGGCCGTCCTCGGTCCAGGACCGGGGGTTTTCAGGGCTCGGGTTCTTCACAGGGGTCAATGAGCTCATGGTGCTTCCCTCTCCTCAACGCGGCTTAAGCCGCCGCCGGAACGGTTTCCTCACAGTCGCCGATCGCGTGGCTGGTGGAGCGCTTCGGGGGGCTGAGGTAGTACTCCGCGAAGACCTCGGTTTTGTCCCGGCCGATCGCCTCGGCCACAGCCGTCATAACCCGATCGGAGGTATGGCCCTTCTTGTTGACGATCGCGCTGATCGTGAACTCGGAGACGCCGAGCTTCTCGGCCAGAGCCTTCTGGGTAAGGCCCCGCTTTTTAAGCTCGGCCTGGATATCGGCCGGGTGCATCCCCTTTTGGGGTTCGGTTTGAGTGTCAGCGGGATGCATGGGGCTACCTCCTGGTGAAGCATGGTTTCCTGATGCTTGAGAGAGGCCGGCTATGCTGCGTTTTAGAGATGCCGGGAATAGCTATGCAGCCATCCCCCTGCTCAAGGATGCGGCCGCGGCCGGGCCCCCGGCTGAGGTGAACGACAGCGACGTCGAGTCCTGGGCCATCATCTACAAGGATAGGAAATGGCTTCCCCGCGGCCCCGAGAACTACACCTGCATCCGGGTGCGCGGGA
>Ga0209270_1001908_pt1 | contig 24879 bp, 19 predicted proteins | sample MTBAKSrepl1MetaG_FD_187456 | JGI IMG/M metagenome (GOLD analysis project Ga0209270, IMG submission 187456) | Enrichment culture microbial communities from Arthur Kill intertidal strait, New Jersey, USA, that are MTBE-degrading - MTBE-AKS1... | ecosystem: Environmental > Aquatic > Marine >...
GGTTATTCCCGCCCACGAGGACCTGCCCCCGCTTCTACCCAAGGTCCTGGCCGTGAACGAAGTCGTTACCGTTGACATATATGTGCCCGGCTGCCCGCCTTCGCCCGATTCCATCGCCTATGCCTTGAAAGAGGTGGTCGCGGGCCGACTGCCCCGGTTGCCGGCCGGCATGTTGCACTTTGATTGAGGAGGTCGCCCGATGACCGAACGCAAGATAACCATCAATCCCATCAGCCGGGTCGAAGGACACGGCAAGGTCACCATTCATCTGGATGATCAAGGGCAAGTCAAGGACGCCCGGTTTCATGTCCTTCAGTTTCGGGGGTTCGAGGCCTTCTGTAAAGGCCGTCCCTACGAGGAAATGCCCATTATCACCCAACGTATCTGCGGCATCTGCCCGGTCAGCCATCAACTGGCTTCGGCCAAGGCTTGCGATGTGATCATGGGGTTGGAGATTCCCAAGACGGCGCGCCTTTTGCGTGAACTCCTCCACATGGGACAATTTATTCAATCTCATGCCCTGCATTTCTTCTACCTGGCCAGTCCGGACCTGCTGCTGGGCTGGGACGCCGATCCGGCCAAACGCAACGTAGTGGGCGTGATCGGAGAATTTCCCGAGGCGGCCGTCAAGGGCATCAGGCTGAGGAAATTCGGCCAGGAGATCATCAGGGCCTTGGGGGGCAAAAGGGTCCACCCGGCTTTTTCCGTCCCGGGCGGCGTGACCAATCCCTTGAGCGAGAAGGACCGGGACCGGCTGCTCAGCGGTTTGAAGGAGGCTTATGATACTTGTCAGTTGGGCCTGGACCTGATAAAGTCCTGGATCGAGAAAAACATGGAGGAAGTCAAGAGGTTCGCCAATTTCGATTCCATTTACACCGGCCTGGTCGACGCTGACGGGCAGATGAACTTATATGACGGCCGACTGAGGATGGTCAAGGCCGACGGCCAGGCCTTGGCTGAGTTTGATCCGTCTGAATATCTTGACTACATCGGCGAACACGTCGAACCGTGGTCTTATTTGAAGTTCCCCTTTTACAAGCCCTTGGGCTGGCCGGAAGGGCTTTACCGGGTCGGTCCCCTGGGCCGGCTGAACGCGGCGTCCGGTCTGAGCACGCCCCTGGCCGCGGCCGAATACGGTAAGTTCCGTCAAATGGCCCAAAACGGCCTTAAAGGCGCTTCCCTGGTGTATCATCTGACTCGGCTGATTGAATTGTTGTATGCCTTGGAAAGAGCCGAGCAGATATTAAAGGACGGTAAGGTCTGCGACAACGAGATCAAGGTGACCGCTCGGCCGAGCCGGGAGGAGGGGATAGGGGTCATCGAGGCGCCCAGGGGAACGCTTGTCCATCATTACTGGGTTGACCGGAACGGGGCCATGGAAAAGGCCAATCTGATCGTGGCCACCGGCCACAACAATATGGCCATGAATCGGGCCGTCGAGCTGGTGGCCAGGGAATACATCAACAACGGTAACGTCAAGGAAGGCATCCTTAACCGGATCGAAGGGGCCATTCGCTGCTATGACCCTTGTCTTTCTTGTTCCACTCACGCGCTGGGGCAAATGCCCCTGATGGTCGAGATTTACAACCCCGGGGGAGAGTTGATCGATGAACTGCGCCGCGAATGAACCCCCGGCCCTTTGGTCGACCGAACCTGATTCTTGTTTCATCGTCGGTTTCGGTAACCCGCTCCGGCGGGATGACGGCCTGGGCTCCTTCGTGGTCCAAGAACTCGAACGGCGGCTTGAGGTCGGGAACGGTCTTCGTTTCCTGGTCAGTCACCAGCTTGAAGCCGATCTGGTCGAGGACTTATACCAAGCCGACCTGGTGGTCTTTGTGGACGCCAGTGTCGAGAATTTGGAAGAAGGTTGGCGGATGACCAAGGTGCAGCCCCAGTTCGGTCCCGCCCCCTATCTGACCCATACCATTACACCGGAGTTTTTTCTGGGGTTGATGACTATGGTTTACCACAAGAACCCGGCCGCTTGGCTCGTTTCCATTCAAGGCGATGATTTCGGCTTCGGCCAAGGTCTTTCCCCCGGGGCCGAAAAAAGGGCCAACCAGGTCATTGCCGCTCTAGTCAAAGCAATGTCAAAGGAGGAGTAAAACATGGCCGCCGGTCCAGACATTCTCATCATCGACGATGACCGAGACCTGGTCAACTCGATTCGCATCATCTTGGAAAGCAAGAATTATCAGGTCCGCTCGGCCAATAACGGCCAGGAAGGCTTGAAAAAGGTCGAAGAAAAGGTCCCGGACCTCATTATCCTGGACGTGATGATGGCTACGGACACCGAAGGTTTTGACCTGGCCTATAAACTCAATCGGAATCCCAAGTTCAGCGAGATACCCATCGTCATGGTCACCGCTTTTCCCCAGAAGATGGCCGAACAGGGTCCCGAGGGCTTCCAGCATATCCTGGGCGAAAGCTGGCCGGTCTCTCAATTCCTGGAAAAACCCATCGATCCGGAGGAATTGCTTTCCGCAGTCGAGGGACTCTTAAAAAAATAGGCCTCCCATGGACGTTGGCCATGAGATAATCAAACAGCAATTATTTTTCAGGAAAGAACTCAGAGAACGAGTTTATTGGTTTATCAAGCTGAGATGGGCGGCCGCCGGAGCAGGGCTTCTGGGCGTCGGGGCCGCCCATTTTTTAACCCCGGAACTGCCCGTCCGGCCGCTCCTGGCCGTTGTCTTTTTCATCATCCTTTACAACCTGTTCTTTCTGGTCATCGGGAAACGCCTCGAGTCCACCAAGCCGACCGAGGTCTATCCTTTTGAACTCTTCGCTCACGCCCAGATTTCCCTGGACCTTTTTTCTCTCTTTTTACTCATCTATGGCACCGGCGGTTTGACCAGCCCCCTGGTGATCTTTGTCATCTTTCATGTCGTTCTGGCCGGCATCCTGCTTTCCCCACTGAGTTGCTACTTTTACGCCCTCGTCATCCTGACCGCCCTGGCCGGCTTAATCGCCCTCCACCACCACAATCTGGTTCCGAAAACGACCGCCTGGATCGGGGAACCGTTGTTCTTTCACAGCCTTCAGTATCCCCGAGTCCTCATCCCCTACCTGACTTTTGCCGCCGGCATCCTGATCGCCGCCTACCTCATAACTTCGGTCAAGGTGGCTTTGAGGTTCAAGGGCCGGGAAGTAATGAAGATTTCCCGGGACCTGGAAATCAGCAACGCCAAACTCACTTCCCTTTACGAGATGATCAAGGAGGTCGATGCCCATACCAGTTTGAAAGACCTTCTCGACACCGCCACCCGCAATGCGGCCCGGATTATGGGCGTCAAGGCCTGTTCGATCAAACTTCTGGACCGGGAAAACAAATACCTCCGGTTTGCTTCCACCTATGGCTTAAGCCAGGACTATTTGTCCAAGGACTCGATCAGCGTGAGTGAGAGCGCCATCAACCGCCAGATTCTTGAAGGCTCCCTGTACACTATCGGCAACGTCGATGAAGAGAACCGCTTCCAATATCCCGAGGATGTCCGCCAAGAGGGCATCGCTTCCATGCTCTGTCTGCCCCTGAAAGTCGAGGACAGGCTGCTGGGCGTGTTTTGCGTTTACAGCGGCGAGACGTATTTTTTTTCCGAAGACGACGCCGATTTTTTTTCCCTGATGACCGACCTGACCGCATTGGCCATAGAAAACCTGAGCCGGCAGACGGCCCGGACCTGGTTTTTGAACAAGGCCGCCCACCAACTCCGTTCTCCCATCAGCGCCGTCCAGAGTATGCTCAAAACGATCAGCGGCGGTTACCTGGGCAACGTGGTGGGCCAGCAAAAGGATGTGATCGTCAGGTGCGAAAAACGTCTGGCCGTTTTGCAGCGGTTGATTAATGATCTCCTGAACCTGGCCGGTAAGAGGCACGAGGCGGGACCGCTCCGTCTTAAACCGGTCGATCCGGTCCAAGTGCTGAACAACCTGGCCCCTCTGTATCAAGGTCAGGCTGCGACTAAGGGACTGAAGATTGAATTTTTGATTCCCGAGGCGTTGCCGGCGGTGGCGGCTCGGAACGAACTCCTCGATGATCTCTTCACCAACCTTATTTCCAATGCCATCAAATACACCCCCTCTGGCGGCCGGGTCGTGGTCGGCCTCTCCGCTCCTTCCGCGGATCACGTCTTGTTTGAGGTTGCCGATACCGGCATCGGCATATCCGAAAGCGATCTTTCCAGCTTGTTTTCCGAATTCTTTCGGACGGAAAAGGCCAAGGCTTTGGAAGAAGGCACCGGGCTGGGGTTGGTTATCGTCAAGGAGATTTTGGACCGCCTGGGCGGGAAGGTCCGCGTGGAGAGCAAGATCGGTCAGGGGACGAAATTTTCCTGCCTGCTCCCGGTCGTCCGCCTCCCGGCCGCAGCCAAACCGACCGTTTGAATCCACTTTACCTCTTATTATCCAGCGGCCGCCCGGTCAGCCGGCGAGTGATCATTTGGACTTTTCAGGGTCAGGATCAGGTAAAGGGCGACCAGGTCGAGGCCGACATAGAGGATATAGGCCGGATCGTATGACCCGAGGTGGTCGTAACTCAGACCGACGATTATGTAGCCGAAGAGTTGAAGGATCAGAAAAAGAGAAACGAATCTCAGGACGGCCGCGAATGATTCCCGGCCGAAAAGATCGGCGACCATAATGGGAAGGGTGGACATGACGCCGCCCATGGCGAAGCCGAAAATCAGGATAAACAGGATCAGGGCCAAAAGCGATCCGGGCAGCAGACCCAGGATCAGGCCCAGGGCGTTGGCCCCGATGAGGACGGCCACCACGTATTTGGATTCATAACGGTCGCAAAAAACGCCCCAGACGTATTTGCCGACCGCGCCGAGGAAGGCGGTCGTACACATCATGCCCATGGCGGTCATATCCCCAAAGCCCAAGTCGACGAAGCGCGGTTTGAGTTGTGACATAATCCCGACCAGGGTTATCTGGACCAGGGCGAAAGAGATTCCCAGTTTCCAGAAGGCGGAAGTCCTGACCAGTCTGGCCGGCGTCCAGAACGGCTGTCGAACGGGCGGCCTTTTCGCCGGGGCGGATGCCTCGTTCGGCCGACTCTCGGACCGACCTTCCGGCCGCCACGATGATTCGGCCAAGGGCGCCTGACCGTCCGGGGCCAGGCCGTAATCCTCGGGCCAATCCCGGATGACCAGCCAGGACAGGGGAGCGACAGTCAGGACCATGAGGCCGAGCCACATGAAAGCGCCGGCCAAATCGGTTTTAACGATCAGGATCATGGTGACCAAGGGCAGAACGGCTCCGGATAGGGAGATTCCCGCGGTGGCCACTCCCAGGGCCCGGCCCCTTTTGAGAACGAACCAGTTGCTGACCGCCGTGTTGGCCACGATGCCTCCGTAGGCCCCGTTGGACAGATAGAGCAGCACATAAAGAATATAAAAGCTCCATAAAGCGTCGGTTCGGCCAAGGAGGATCAAGGCCAGACCGGCGGCGAGGGAACCGGTGAGCATAAGGAGGCGGGGACCCAGACGCATGACCAGGGTCCCGAAAACAAACTGGCCGAAAAAACCAAAAAGGGTGCCCAGGGTCAGGGCCAGGTTAACTTCCGTTCTGGACCAGGCATGGGCGGCGCAGAGAGGCTCCATGAAGGCGTTCATGGCGTAAAAGGCCGTCCCGACCGACATGAAGTGAGCCGTGAAAACGATGGCCACGATATTCCAACCGTAAAAAAACCGGTTCCCCGGACGGGGCCGGAATAGCAGAGAGATTTTTCTCACGTAATATAAACCCGAAATACAGAAGGCCGGGCCCCGCCCTGGACGAAGCGCCCCGGCCCCCGGCCTCAGTTCCTTGTCAACGACCTGACCGTGCGTTCTTTTCGGCTATCTCCTTTTGAAGCTTCTTTAAATTCGCCCAGAGGTCCTCAACCTGTTTCCTGGTCGCTTCCAGGCTTCCCTCGTTGTTGATCACATAATCAACGTACCCTACTTTATCGTCGATATTCCATTGATTCGAGGCGATGGTCTCGGCCTGTTCCCGGTTTATTCCGTCACGAACGCACAATCTTTCGATGATTTTGTCTTGGGAAATATAGACCAGCATGGTTTTATGGAACATGTACTCCATATTGAGCTCGATCAGCAGGGGGATGACCACCTGGATGATGGCGTTGGGGTCTTCAGCCGCAAGATCGTTTATCTGCTTGATGAATTCTATCCCGATCTGGGGATGAATAAAGCTTTCCAGCTTTTTCCTTTTCTCGATGTCCCGAAAAACGATATCGGATAGCTTTTTCCGGTCAAACTGCCGGTCCGGCAGAAGTACTTCCTCCCCGAAATATTCGACCACCTGTTTCCAGGCTATTTTGCCGGGCTGGACCACGTCTCGGGAGATGAGGTCGAAGTCCACGATCGGCGCGCCCAGTTCTTTGAGCATGTTGGCCACGGTGGTCTTGCCGCTGGCGATGACCCCGGTCACGCCCAGCACCAGGCGGTTGTCCTTGCCCATGCCCCTGATCTCGTGAACCTGCTCAAAACTGCCGTACGAGCCGGGGAAGGCATGAGCCAGGTCCTGCTCGGCCCCGGCGTAACTGATGGGGTAACGGATGCCTCGGCGATAGAGGGCCTCGAGACCGGCCAGGGCCTTTTCCATGTAATCCGCCGGCAGGGCCATGACCAGGTCCTCGTCCTGAGCGTGACCGTAACGTCGTTCGCCGTAACAGGGGATGGTCAAGGCCGGTTTGCCGGTGTTGTAACAGCGGGCCACGGCGTCGGAGCAGGAGGATTCGCCCACGCAAAAGAACTGCATGACCTCGTAATTTTCAAACTGAAGGGCGTTGATCAGAAGCATCATCTGGGCCGGGTTGGCGTAAATAAGGACCATGTCCGGCTCAAAGGGCTTATAAACCAACGGGGCCATGGCCACGGCCTCGTATTTGCCGCGAGGAATCCTGGGAATGGAGGCTTCGAACTTTTTCCCGTCTTCCCTGTTCTTCACCCAGACTATGCTCCGAAAAGTTCCGTCGGTAAATACTTCAGGCAGATCGGCCAAGCCGATGATCGAAGGACATTCGGCGGAGAGAAAATCGTCCCGGTCCGCTCCCACGGTCCAGTCGAAATTCCTGACCAGGGTGATCAATTGGCACATGGTCACTTTATGGTTCATCCGGCGCATAAAAGGAATTTGGTTCAGTTCTTCCTTATGCTCGAGCAGCTTGAAGGCCACGGGAAAGGACTTGAGCCGCATCAATAGCTCCATCCGCCTGATCACTTTTTCCCACTCAACTCTTTTTTCCAAAGCATTGCCTCCTTTCAGGCTTGAGACTGAGGTTGATTTGCCATGCCGGGCGATGGCCGTCCCTACTTTCGGTAAACGACCGGAGCGTAATTCCCTGATCTCAAGGCAGCCACCAGGTCCTCCTCGTTTTTGATTTCCTGGAAAAACTGAGTGGCGTACTGGCCGACCTCATCGACTTCATGAGCGTCGCTGCCGCCCGTGACCGGGAGGTTCAGTCCGGCGGCCACCTCGGCGGCGAACTTGTTTTCCCGCTCCGTGACCTTCCCGTTTAAAATCTCTATGGCGTCCACTAACTTCAAAAGTGGGCGTTCCATGGCCCTTTCAGGGGTCAATCCGATTTGGGTGGCCCCGACCACCAGGAACCCCCTGAAAGGATGAGCCACAATCATGAAGCCGCCGGCCTGTTCCACTTTTCCCCGCAGGTCATCCAGTTTGACGATACCCTTGATGTCATTGTCCAGTCCAAAAACCAGCATGTCTCCCTGGTCCGTGGTGATCTCGTTACCGCGGAGAATAAGAAATCCGTGCTTTCGTCTGAGGTTTTCCACCTCCGAGGCCGACCAGACGTAGTTATGGTCGGTCAGGCAGATGCCGTCCAGACCGATTCTTTTGGCTTCTTCAATCAGGGCGTCCACCGAGGCGGAGCTGCACGGGGAGGCCGGCGAAGTGTGGACGTGCAGATCGATCAAGGTCCCCCCGCGGGCCTTTTCGTGGAGTATCTTGATTTCCTTGGTCTTTGGTTTCGGCCCTTCTGAAACTTCGATTCGCGGCCCTGTCACTTCCGTCCGGACTTCGGACAGGCTGGCGGGCTTCCCGGCCAGAAAGTCCTCAAAGGCCAGATCAGGCCGGTCGGCTTTAGCCGCCTCCCATTGGGCCACCAGGGCCGCTTCCCGGGCCGAGTGCCAGCATTCCAAAAGCAGGTTGGCGTAATGCCGGCAGGACTTGCGGCCGATAATCTTATGGACCTTCTGGCTCAGGCCTTCTTCATTGCGGAATCCGACCGCTTCCTGGAGAAACTGATCCGACCGCCGGCATTCCGGAGTGGTCCACCTATTCCATTTCCCCCTGATGGAAAGAATTTCCAAATCGGCCAGGCTTATGTCCAGGTCCAATTCCAGGCTGTAGATGTCATCGTCCAATATTCCATGAACCGAGAGGGTGTCCTGGTCTTTTCGGTAAATGCTGATCATCTTTTTGCGCATGAATTTGAGCATGGCTTCGAATTCTCCTTGGGTTTACTCAAAATAGTTCTTTTCACGCTTACGGACTATTTTGTCGGCGGCTCGATGCCTTCGACCATCGAACTGCCTGGAGCGAACGCCGCGCAACGGCTGTACAATCTGATGTTGTTTTTGATCATTTTCTGATAATACTCGACGTTCTGGTGCTGTTCAACCGGGGCTTGGGCTAATTCCTCCTTGGTGAAGGCCAGGATGATGCCGTGGCAGCATTCTTCAATCATGAAAGCCAATTGTCGGCATTCGGAAACCTCGCCGACCAGACCCTTGATGATCTTGAGCATACCTGGGCCGACTCGGACCCCGATGACTTTTTTCACCCCTTCGGCCGGAGTGCGGCATTCGTCCTGATAAGTCCGTCGGAATTCTCCCAGAGCGTCTATTATTTCCAGGTCCGGCAGTTTGACCAGGATTTCCACCACGGCGTCGGTCAAGGTGTCCTGGAGGCGGCAAGTCGAACGCATGGTCTGCGCGTCGATTTGTTCCACACTGGTATTCCGGTTTCGGGAATAACAGAGAAGTCTGGGCATGGTTTCGAGCATGAGCCTAATCTCCTTTCCTTGGGTTTGGGGCGGTATACTATCACGGAACAAACCGCTTGGTGCAACATATTCCTGGCCGGGGGGCGATGGAATCCTTTTCCGTCAAATCCCGCCACTAGGGCCGCCGGCCAGTGCTTTTTCCAATCCAGACCCAATCTTTTTTAGAGATTTATATCAATATTATCAAAAAGTCAAATAAGGCAATGAAGCCCGGGATCATTATCTGGCACCACCGTTCTTTTCGGAGAAACAATGAAAGGCAAAATAATCAGAATAGGACGTTTTCTTCCCCGATGACAAGAAAGCTAATGAGCTAGACCCGGCCTGGCAAGCAGTCCGGCTTGGCGCAGGGGAAAGGTGAAGTAAAAATCCGGGTTGGGTCTCCGGAGGTTCTGGAGGCGGCGGGAAAAGGCATGGACTTCGTAGCGGTGATAAAGCCAAACAGCGGGCTGGTCCGCCAAAAGGTGTTCATGAATCAGACCAAGAGGTTCCGCCAACTCCTCCGGTTGTTCGGCGGCCAGAAGGTTTTTGATGCACTGGTCGACAATATTGTTTTGATATCGACCAAAGTTGCCGGTACTCCATGCATTTGACGACCAGCACCCGGCCAGTGATGAAAAAATTCGGGGATTAGTGCCGTGCTGGGTCAGACAGGCCTGAAAGTCGCCCGGCCGGAGATTCTCCTCCACCATCCGGTCAAAGCGTTTATAAACCAGGTGGGCTTTAAGGCCGAACCGGTTGAGGGCCCGCTGAATATACAGGGCTGTTTCTTTTTCCGTCTGAAAGGCCGTAGGTACTAAAAGCTCGAACTCAAAATCGCGGCCGTCTTTGTCACGGAACATGTCCTGATCGTGATCGACCCAACCGGCTTCGGCCAGAACTCGTTCGGCTTTTTCCGGGTCAAAGCGGATCGGCCGGGCGTTCTCCGGCAGAAAAGGGGAAAAAGCGCCCAAGGGACTGGGGCAAGGTTCGGCCAGACCGTGAAGTTCTGATTGAATGTGCTTTTCGATGTCCAACATCATGGCTATGGCTCGCCTGACTTGTCGGTCGGAAAAAAGAGGGTCTGCGGTATTGAAGAGTAAAAGCACCGTCGACCTGGACATACCGCCCTCTAAACGGTAATGGGTGGGTTCAAGCCGCATGAAATAGACGTTTTCCGGAGTGGCCGCGAAACAGGCCTGGAGTCGGTTGTTCATAAAATCGGTCCAGATTTTTTCCTTGTCCGGCACATAAGCTACTTCAATGGCCTCGATCCCGGGTTTTTCACCGTAGTATTGAGGAAAAGCCACTAGAACAAATTTCTTCCCGTTGTCGCGGTGGTGAATCCTGAACGGGCCGCTGCCGACAGCCGACTGGTCTTGATCGTATCGGTCGTGAGCCGGTTTGGGGACGACCGGCATGGCGGAGAGATGATACAAGAAAAATGGGAGCGGGTGCTTAAGGGCGATGACCAGTCTGTGGAGGTCGGGACAGCGAATTTCGTCTATGTTCTCGGCCAAAAAAGGATTTGACTCACAAAGGCGTTTCAGTGAATAAAGGGCGTCGGCCGAAGTCACCGGCCGGCCGTCGTGAAAGCGGGCCTCGGGCCTCAAGACAAAAGTCCAGGCCTTTTCGTCTTCTTCGGACCACCATTTGACCGCCAAATCCGGTTCGAAAGAACCGTCCTCGATCGGGATCAGAAGAAAGCTGTATATTAGGGGGAAAATCGTGGTTTGAGCACCGTAACCGAATCTATAGGGATCAAGGCTGAGGATAGGCATCGAAAAAGCCAGCTTAATTTGACTGCCGAAACTTTCCGTTCGGTCCTGCCGGGCCTTGGGCATAAAAATCCACTCCAGGGTGTAAAGGACGAGGATCAGTAAAACCAGGACGAGCAGCCGGAGCGAAAGTTTTTTCAAAGAGGTCAAGACCGGACTCCCTGCTTCACCTTGGTTTTTTTCCTTTCAAGCCGCTGGTCAAACAGTACCTGGCCGCTTGAGCCTTACGGCCGTTGTGCTCCAAAATCCCGGCCTTTTGCAGAGCCTTAAGAATCAGATGAGCCAATTTGTCCCGCCTGAGCGGCTGATGCGGCGGGGAGATGAAGTCGGTCAACTCGCGGGGAGCAAAAGACCGTCGGCCCAGTTCCTCGAAAAACCGAACCAGTTGGATCAAAGAAACGCTTTCCGCCGAACGCCGGGGCCGGCCGGTCGGTCCAGGCGGAAGGGCCAGGGCCTGGGCCACGGCCAGGAGGAGAACTTCACGATCACAGCTTGGTTCGGCGGGGAGGCCGGGTCTTGGCGCCGGAGAAAATCGGGTCACCTCCGGCGGCAGATGCTCAGGACCGATCCAGCCCCGGCCGGTTAGAATCACCGCCCGGTGAATGACGTTCTCCAATTCCCGGATGTTGCCCGGCCAGGGGTATCGGATCAAAAGCCCGGCCGCTTCCTTGGTCAATCCTTTGACGCAGGTGTCGTTTTCCCGGTTATACAAGGTAATAAAACATTCGGCCAGATCGGGAATGTCGTCGATCCGGTCTCTAAGGGGCGGCAGGTTCAGGCGGAAGACATTGAGGCGATAAAAAAGGTCCTGGCGAAAACTCCCCTCGGCCCGAGCTTGCTCCGGATCACGGTTGGTCGCGGCCAAAATCCGGACGTTAACCTGGACGGCCCGGACTCCTCCCAGGGGCAAAACTTTATGATCCTGAAGAAACCGGAGCAGCTTGACTTGCAGGAATGGAGACATCTCGGCGATTTCATCCAAGAAAAGCGTCCCCCCCTCGGCCAGGAGAATCTGACCCGGCTTGTCTTGCCTGGCTTCCGAAAAAGCGCCCCGTCGATAACCGAAAAGTTCGCTTTCCAAGAGATTTTCGGGTATGGCTCCACAATTCACCGGGACGAAGGGCCCCTGGCGGCAGAGACTTTGCCCATGAATAAACCTGGCCAGGACCTCTTTGCCGGTTCCGCTTTCTCCGGTCAAAAGGATAGGCGCCCGGGAACGGGCCGCCGCGGCCGCGGTGCGGACCAGTTCCCGCCAGGCGGCATAGCGGCTCTCCAGCACAGGCTGGTGCGCCTTCTTGAGTTCCTCATAGTCGGCCCGCCGATAGGCCGCGGCCGCTTCAGCGGCTTCCACTTTAAGGTCTTGACAAATCTGCCGCAACCGCTTCATATCGGTCGGCCGTAGAGCCGATTCCGGGAAATATTGCCCGAGGAACCTGGGCAGTTCTTTTTCGCAAAAGCGGGCCTTCGTTCGCCAGGGATCGTCGCCTTCATGCAAACCCAGAAAGTCATGAAACAAGGTATCGACAATCACGGGAATAAAACGTCCGGAAGGTCGGCCGTCTTCCAAGATTATTCGGGGGCCGGAATAGTCTGGGGACGGTGATCGCACTCCTTTCACCACCCCCCGGTCCAGGCCTTGATAATAGGCGAGTAAACCTTGAAAGCGGGCCTGAAATCTGGATGCCGCCGGGGGACAAATCGACTTGACCACTTCAAAGGCCAGGTACTCGGCCTGACGCAATTGAATCTCTTTAACAGGGTCTGTTTCCACTAATGACCGGTTTCGATAAAATTCAAATTCGGCGTTTCGCGGGGTTATCTAGCCGCGTTCGTTCATCCATGGATTCCGACGCTCATCGACCGGTCCGGTTTTGAACAATAAACGGCGATCCCTCATCGGAAAATCCACAACGTCGTCCGGTCCTGGTTACGAGCTGGTCATCAAGTCGAACGGAAGTTGGGCGGACCTCAGAGTTCGGTCCAGTTTGAACCGGGCCGAAACCGGCCGCAGACAAGGCTTCAACTTTCGGACCTGGATACAGTCTTGGACAACTCTGCCGGTCCGTCCGCCGATGCCGATGATGCAGTCATTATTCCCCTTCCCAATCAACCAGCCAGGAATAATGAATTTAAACCGCGCGATCCAAATCTATCCAAGAACGGAAGCGAAAGTCAAGCCGCGCCCCGATGGTTTGATCTGAAACTCCGCTGAAAAAATCAGGGCCGCACCACGACGATTCGAGTCGAATAAACCGTTCCCCGAAACATTCGGCTGTGTTAGAATAAAATAGTTTTAATTTCAGGAGAAACGAATGGACATCCTTAAACCGGAATCGTTTTTCAACCTGGATGATTTGGCTGCGGCCGAACTTTTTGAAGGCTTGGCCCTGGTCTGGGAGGCCCTTGACCGGATCAAGACTTATATTCGAAAAGCGATCAAACCCAATGCCGCCGCCCTGAGGCGAAAAGGGGAGGTGCTCCAGAAGACCCACGTTATTTGGCGAGGGGAAATATTGACCGACGGGATCGAACTGCGGCACGGGGACGCCACCAAGGGAGAATTCTTTGTTGGTTATAAAGGCCGGCGTTTGGAAGGCGCGGCCGTCATTTACGCCGGCGTCTGCCTGATGGATGATGAGATAGAAGTAGGTCCCGGCGTGGTGGTCGAGGCCGGGGCCTTGATCAAAGGGCCGACCATCATCGGGCCGAACACCGAAGTCAGGCAGGGGGCCTACCTCAGGGGCTCGTGCCTTGTCGGGCAAGCCTGTGTGGTCGGCCACGTCACCGAGATGAAAAATTCGGTCATGCTTGACGGGGCCAAGGCCGGTCATTTCGCCTATCTCGGGGACAGTCTTCTAGGCCGGAACGTCAACTTGGGAGCTGGGACCAAACTGGCCAACCTGAAGATCGTCCCCGGCCCGGTTCGGGTGCCGGTGGAAAAACAAGTCTTTAAAGTCGACCGGCGCAAGTTCGGGGCTGTCTTGGGTGACGGCGTGGAAACCGGGTGCAATTCGGTCACCAGCCCCGGCACGGTCATGGCCCCTGGAGGGCTGGTTGCGCCGAACACCACCGTCGCCCCGGGCTATTACCCAAGAAGGACCGTGATTCGACATAATTGAACGAGGCCGGCCGAGGGACGGCGGTCAGCGGCGGAGCAGCTCCTTGACCTTGTCCACGATTTGGGGCATGGCCCGGCCGCTCAAATCCTTGATGTACACCTCGGTGATGTCCCGATAAGCGTTCGTGGTCGGATTGATCTCGATGAGCCTGGCCCCTTGTCTCTTGGCTTCATAAGGCGCCCCGGCCGCCGGCCAGACCATGGCGCTGGTGCCTAAAACCAAGAGAACGTCGGCCGACCGGGCTTCGAGAAAGCTTTCCGGCAGTTGCTGCACCGCCTCGCCGAACATGACCACGTCGGGCCTCATGAATCCGCTGCATTCGCACTTGGGCAGCACGCTCAGCAATTCCTCGACTTTGAACGGTTCCTTGGCCAAAACCCCGCTGATCCGATCGAGTATCTCTTCACGGTTGTGTTTCCGGGTCCCTCCGCAAGTCAGACATTTGAAACGATAGAGATTGCCGTGAACTTCAAAAACCCGAGTGCTGCCGGCTATGGAATGGAGATCATCCCCGTTCTGGGTGATGACGCTTTTCAATAAGCCCATTTTTTCAAGCTCGGCCAGACCGTAGTGGGCCGGATTAGGCTGGGCCCGGCCAAAATGGTCGACGGATTCCTGCAAAAGTTGGCGCAGCCGGTCGGGATAGCGCCGGGCGAAAATGGTGAAACCTTCCAAAGTGCCTATTTCATCCGGGTCGAACCTGTCCCATAACCCGCCGGGGTCGCGAAAGGTCGGAATGCCGCTTTCCGCGCTGATCCCGGCCCCGGTGAAGGCCACGGCGGACCTGGCCCCGGCGATGATCCGGGCCGCCTCCTCTAACTCTCTCTCATACATGTCCGTTCCTCCAAAAATAAGGTTCATGGTGTTGTCTGAAAGGACGGAAACGGTTTGCGTCCATTCTTAAGCCGTATCCGCCGCCCCCGGCCTTTTCCGGGCCTTTCTTTTTAGGGAAATACCATTACTCGATAATCATTTTATCTTTTTTGACAACCGCCCTCAAAGCGGTTATGTTGATTATTATTTGATTTAATTCTATCATGACTCAGGCTGTCTGGAAAAATCATGACCGAGAAGGATTTTAACCCGCAGAGCGGGGTCGAACGGTATTTCGAGGAACACTTCTTCCAAGAAGAGCCTTACTACTTGCCTATTAATGACGAGGTGGAACTCTTCCGCACGGCCTTTGCCCTCAAGCTCCCCGTCCTGCTGAAAGGCCCGACCGGCTGCGGCAAGACCAGGTTTCTCGAATACATGGCTTACCACCTCCAGAAGGAACGCCTCGTTGGCGGGTCGACCCCTACCGGGGAAAGGGCCGCACCCCTGGTCACTATCGCCTGCCATGAAGACCTCAGCGCCGGCGACCTGATCGGACGTTACCTCTTCGTGGGTAACGAAACCGTCTGGATCGACGGCCCCCTGACCCGAGCGGTCAAATACGGGAGCCTCTGCTATCTGGACGAGATCGTTGAAGCCCGCAAAGACACCACCGTGGTCATCCACCCCCTGGCCGATTACCGGAGGATTTTGCCCCTGGAGAAGAAAGGCCGGATGATCGAGGCCCACGAAAACTTCCTTCTGGTTATTTCATACAATCCCGGTTATCAGAGCGTGCTGAAGAACCTCAAACCCAGCACCCGCCAGCGATTTCTGGCGATAAGCTTCGATTATCCGCCCCGGAACCTCGAGGCCCGGATCATTGCCCACGAAAGCGGCGTCGATCCCGACCTGGCCTCGGCCCTGGCCCTTTTGGGCGAAAAGGTTAGAAATCTCCGGGAACACGGCCTGGAAGAAGGCGTCAGCACCCGCCTTCTGGTCTATGCCGGCAAACTGATCGTCTCCGGAGTCTCTACCCGCCGAGCCTGCGAACTGGCCGTGGCCCAATCCATCACCGACGACTCTCAAATCGACCGGGCGGTCGTCGAAATCGTCAAGAGCATCTTCGAAGAGTAATGACCGGGACCCGAAGGGCGGCCGAATCCAAAGAGGTCTTTTCGCGGCCTGAATCACTGTCCGGTAATACGGCTGATCCGGAAACATGTCAAGCCATGCCCTTGGCCCGGTTTAAAGGCGTGTTGCAGCTCTTCGCCACCGCCTTGGCCGGAAGGGAATTGGCGGTTAGGAGCACGGCCGAAGCGCCGGGAGAGATGCTCCCCCAGGGAGGCCTTTATCCCCTGACCGATGGAAAAACCATATACCTGCCGCCCCATCTCGACCATGACCTTTCCTGGGAGGAGAGCTTCGCCCGATACAAGGTTCTGGCCGCCCACCAGGCCGGATACGTGGAATTCGGGACCTTCGATTTTGATATTCGCCTGGCGGCCGACCGATTGGGGCTGAACCGCATCGTCCGGTCCAAGATCGAGACCGGCCCTCTCCTGACCCATTTCGAGCTTTTCTTCGGTTGTTTTGATCTGCCGCCGCTGGCCCGGGACCTCTTTTTTATACTGGAAGACGCGCGCGTCGATTTCAGGCTTCGCCGTCAATACCGGGGTCTGGCCGGAGACCTGGACCAGGCGGTCCTGACCTCACTCGAAACCCGTCCCGCACCCGCCGGGTTGCCCCTGAGGGAAGCCCTGGTCGAGGCCCTCCTCCGTTTCGCCCTGACCGGACGGCCCGACCATTCCCTGCCCCTGACCCTATGGCCCGTTTATGAAAAGGCCTGCCGTATTCTCACCCTGGTCCTCCAGGTCGAGGCCACCGTGATCGACGCGGCTGAAGCCGCCGCCCGGATTTACGTCCTGTTTCGAAGGCTGCCCAACGTTTATCTCGGACTCGCCGATCTCCCCCTGGACCGTTGGCCCGAAAGCGAACCGATCGGGTTGCCTTTGAATCTGGAGGCGATCCAGGCCCAGACCCCTCTGGATCAAGACCGGCCTTATCATCAAGCCCAAGGCGTGCCTTTTCACGGCCAGACTGATCCGGAAATCGTTCAACTGGCCTCGGCCCTGGAACTCCTAAAGGAAGCCGCGGTCGGGCTCGAGGGTCAAGGCTCGCCTCTCTCGATGGACCTGATCAAAGAATTGCTTAAAAAAGGGGCTAAAATAACCATCAGCCAACTAAAGACTCAGGAACTGGCCGGCGCTTCTGGTCTTTTTGTCACCGACCTGGAAGACCTGCTCCAGGAAAAAATCGAGGAACTCTCCGCCGAAAACAGGACCGACCGGTCCGCTCGGACCAGCCAGGCTCGTTGGCTCAAATCATCCAGGACCGACCGGGGACGGGTTTTTTATTATGATGAGTGGGATTATCTCATCGAAGATTACCGGCCGGACTGGTGTCGCCTGCGGGAAATCAAACCGGAGAATGGTTCCAATGAAAAAATCGAGCGCATCCAAAAAGAGAATCAAGAGCTCATAACCAGCGTTCGACGCCGGTTTCAGCGTCTCCGGCCCGAGCTGCTCCGCTTGGTCAGGCGTCTGCCCAGCGGCCAGGACCTTGACCTGGATGAGGTCGTCAAGTCGATTATCGACCTCAAGGCCGGCCTGACCCCCTCGAACAGGATATATCAGAACCGTGAGCGCCTGGCCGCCGACGTGGCTACGGCTTTCCTCCTGGACCTGAGCGCTTCGACCATTGAAAAGATCACCGAACCTGGCCCCGACCGGTCTGAACCGTGGCCCCAGGCGGCGGAACTGGATTGGTCTGATTATTTTTCCATGAAGGGATGGGATAAGGTTTCTCGGCCGACCCCTGAAACCGAAGCCAAACGGGTGATCGACTTGGAGCTCGAGGCCGTGGTCATCATGGCCGAGGCCCTTGAGGGACTGGGCCACGAGTTCGGCATCTTCGGTTTCTCCGGTTACGGTCGGGACAACGTCGAATTCTTTACTTTTAAGGATTTCGGCGAAAAACACTCCCTGAAAACCCGGTCCCGTCTGGGGGACGTCAAGCCCCATAACAGCACCCGCATGGGGCCGGCCATCCGCCATACCCTGCTGAAGTTGGCCCGGATGAACAACCGGCTCAAAACCCTGATCCTGCTCAGCGACGGGTATCCCCAGGATTACGACTACGGCCCGGATCGGTCCAGCCGCGAATACGGCCTCCGGGACACCATGATGGCCCTTCAGGAAGCCCGCCGGATGAATGTCCACACTTTTCTGATCACTGTGGACCAGGCCGGTCATGATTATCTGGGCGAGATGTGCCCCGGAGAGAATTACCTGGTGGTCAAACGGCCCGGCGCCCTGCCCCGAGTCCTGCCCCGAGTCTATTCCGGATTGACCATTTGAGGCGGCCGGGCCGTCACCATTCCTGAAGACCGGACCCGTTTACCAGATTTCCCTCTGGAGTCGATGGAGGACCCAATGGAGTTGCTGTTCGGTCAGCTCGCCCACATTGACCATCAGCCATTTCAAATCACCCGAGACAATCGCGGCCTTGGCTTCGCTGGACAGCTTGTAGCCTTCCAGGGCCTTCGAACCCCTCTCCATCAAGTCTCGGGAGAAATACAACTCATCGGCCGCCCGCTCCAAGACCCGGATCACTTCCCTTTTCTGAATGAGCCGCCCTTCTTCGGTCTCGGTCAGTTCCACGACGGACAGGACCCGCTTCCGCTTCAAAGCCTCGTTCACCGTGAATTTGAATTCGTCATCGGTGAAAGGTTTGGGCAGGAAGTCAAAGGCCCCCAGTTTCATGGCCTTCACCGCCGTGGGGACGTTCGAGTACCCGGTGATGACCACGACACCAGTGTCCGGTCGACGGTCCTTGACCTGACGGATCACCTCCATGCCGTCCATGTCCGGCAGGCGCAGGTCAGCCACCAGTAAATCAACGCCCTGGCGTTTGAATTTTTCCAGAGCGCTCCGACCGGTCAAAGCCAAATCCACTCGGTAACCTTCATCACTCAGCACGATCTCCAACCCCTTGGCCACATTAGGCTCGTCCTCCATCAGGAGGATTTGGGGCGGATAAATTTTTTCTTGAACCTGTAACATGGTCAACCCTCCTTGTTTTAAAAGGACTTTGGGGAAGAATTCTTTTACTTATGGGACAGGGCAAATAGTGTTCCAAAACCGCCGAAAAAGGAATAATTATAAAATTAACAATAAACTCATTAAGATAAAGATAAAACTTGGTGATGGGCCGTGAGGCTCTTCAGGGGCGATTCGTATATCTGATTTTAAACCAGGAGGGACCGAAACTGATTAATGTAATATTAAATTATAGTTATCATCGTATAAAAATATATACATCAAAAGCCGCTCATCTACGGCTTTGGTTCGTCCAGATCGGCCGAGGTCACCCCGTGTTTTTTCATCAGGGCGTGAAAATTAGGCCTCTGCATCCCCACTCGTTCGGCCGCTCTGGAGATGTTGCCCTGGCAAGCCTTGAGGGCCTTGATCAGAAAAGCTTTTTCGATCCGGCCGAATCCTTCTTCTAAAATTCGCCTTTTTACTTCCTTGAGTTCTTGAAGGTTGCCGGGGATGGAGTCTTCCCCTGAAGATATTTTTGCCTCCAGGTGGTCGAGCAAGTAAAAAAGATCGAGCACCCGGCGGTCAGCCATAATGACCAGGCGTTCGATTATGTTTTTGAGCTGGCGCACGTTGCCGGGCCAATCATAATTCACCAGCATCTCCAGGGCCTCGTCGGAGAACCCTTCGATCCGTTTGCCCGTCTTACGGGAGAACTGCTTCAAAAAAAAGTAGGCCAGCCTGGGAATGTCGTCCTTCCTCTCCCTCAGAGGCGGAATAAATATGGGAAAGACGTTCAACCGATAGAAGAGGTCTTCGCGGAAGCTCCCCTGCTGGACCATATTTTTGAGGTCCCGGTTGGTGGCCGCAATGATTCTGGCGTTGGTGGTTTTGATATGGCTGGCCCCCACGGGTTTGAATTCATGCACTTCCAGGACCCGCAGCAGCTTCCCTTGAATCTCGGGAGTCAAATTGGCGATATCGTCCAGAAAAAGAGTTCCATCGCCGGCCATCTCGAAAATGCCCGTCTTGTCCCGAAAAGCCCCGGTGAAGGCCCCCTTGACATGGCCGAACAGTTCGCTTTCCAAAAGGTTGGGGGAAAGGGTGCCGCAGTCGACGGCCACGAACGGTCTGGCCGTCCTGGGGCTGTGAGCATGAATGGCCCGGGCGAAAAGTTCCTTGCCCGTCCCGCTTTCACCGTAAAGAAGCACGGTGGCGTCCGTGGGGGCCACCCGCTCGATCTGTTCGAAAATATGCAGCAGATTTGGATTTTCCCCGACGATGTTGCCGAAACCGAACCGGTCGAGTAATTCCTGACGGAGAAAAATATTTTCCGCGACCAGGCTCTTTTTTTCCATGGCCCGTTCCACGGCCAGGATCAGTTCCTCCTCGGGAAAGGGTTTGGTCAAATAGTCGAAGGCCCCCAGCTTCATGGCCTCGACGGCGCTTTTCACCGTGGAAAAGCCGGTCATGATGATACAGTAAACATCCGGTTTCCGGGCCCGGATGTTTTGTAAAACCTCCAAACCGTCTCCATCGGGTAGTTTCAGGTCCACCAAAGCCACATCGTAGGCCTTGGCCAGCGCTTCGGCCAAGCCCTCTCTTGCGGTCAGGCGAACTTCGGCCGAATGGCCCTGGTCGGTCAGGGCCTGGCGGCAGCCTTGGCCGATGAGCGGTTCATCATCAATGATCAGAACCTTATAGCTTTGGTTCTTCATGGATCAAGGCATCCGCGGAGGAATCTTGCGGCTTTAAGGGAAGTTCAATAGTGAAATTCGTGCCTTGCCCTAAACGGCTGGTCGCCTGAATGGTCCCGTGATGATTCTGAATGATGCCATAACTGACTGCCAGGCCCAGGCCGGTCCCTTTGGGCTTGGTCGAAAAGAAAGGTTCAAAAATCTTTTCTAAATTTTTAGGCGAAATGCCCGAGCCGGTGTCGGTGATCTCGACCATGACTCTTTCCGCCCGCGGCTCGAACCAACTGCGGACGGTGATTCGGCCCTCCTCGCCGATAGCCTCGACTGCATTGATCAGCAGATTGACAAAGACCTGTTCCATCTGGTGAATATCCAGGAATAAGTCAGGCAATTGACCGTCCAGGGCCTTCTCCACCACAATGTGATGAATACGAAACTCGTTCTCCAAAATGGTCAGGGCTTTATTTATGGCCTCATTTGGGTTGACCGGGGCCATTTGGGGCCCCTTCGACCGGGAAAATTCCAAAAGTTCCTGAATGATCCGCCGGCAGCGCATAGTCTCTTGAATGATGATCTCCAGACCCTCTTTCAACCGCCCTTCCGAGGGGACTTTTTTGATCAGGTTCGAACTGAAGAGGAGAATGCTGGCCAGGGGGTTGTTAATTTCGTGGGCTATTCCCGCGGCCATCCGGCCTAAAGCGGACATCTTTTCCGTTTGGAGGACCAAGTGGTCATAACGCGACTGCTGGGCTTCAAACAGTCGAGCCTTCTCCAAAGCCACGGCGCATTGCTCACCGATAGACATAACAAAATCGAGCTGTTCCATGTTGAACTGTTTTTTCTCCGGGAAACAAACGCGGATAATACCCACGATGTTGGAGCCGATGCTCAGAGGAACGTCCAGAACCATTCGAATGCCCTGGGCCCAGGCTTCCCGGGGGAACATAATGCGGGGGTCATTTTGTATATCTTCAATAATGCTAGGTTTATTCAACTTCCAGAGCTCGGTGATGATCTTTCGACTCGAACCCGGCCCCTTGGCCAAGTATTCGGGGCTGAACCCGTAGGCCGCGCTCAGTTCCAACTGGTTGGTCTCCAGGTTGAGGACCCTCAAAAGCGTCCCTTTGGCCTCCAAGGCCTCCGTGCATTTCCCCACCGCCAGGTCCATAACGTCCTTGACCTTGGTGCTGGAATGAACCGAGGTGCTGATGTCGCGCAATATCCGGAAAAATGTTTCGAACTGGTTCGTTGAGGTCATCCTGATCCTTCCTTGTTTTTATTGATGACCCGGCCGGAGGACTTAATTTAAGAAAAACAGGAGAGCTCAATGAATGGCCGGATGGCTCACTGCAGCCCTGGTTTCAAGTTAAAGAGCAGCCGAGTAAATCCGTCTATTAAATTATACACCAGAAGTCAAAATCGCTGAAACCCTTTTATTCTTTTACGGTTGCTTCACCCGGTCCACCCTGTATGGCCGGGTGATTTATCATTTTTTTCAGAAGATTCAGGCAGGAATTATATCAAGAATGATATATTTAAATACCTAATATAATTAGAAAAACACCTTGACCACTTCCGGTGGCCGGCATATAATTAAACCAGTTTACTGGCCTAACTCTAACCGGGAGGTGCCGAATGTTTAAAATCCTGCGCGTGGACATGACCAAACAAAAAATCGTTTTTGAAGATATTCCGGAAAAATACCAGGGATTGGGCGGCCGGGGCCTGACTTCGGCCATCGTGGCCGCCGAAGTGGACCCGACCTGTAATCCCTTGGGGCCGTTGAACAAACTGGTCCTGGCCCCCGGTCTGTTGGCCGCGACCAACTGCGCCAATTCCGGCCGGATTTCGGTGGGCGGCAAGAGTCCCCTGACCGGCACCATCAAGGAAGCCAATTCCGGGGGTCAGGCCGGTCAGTATTTGGGCCGGTTGGCCATCCAAGCCATCGTGGTTGAAGGTCAGCCTGAAGCCGGGAAGCTTTTCAAACTGGTGATCGGCAAGGACAAGGCCGAGTTATTGCCGGCCGACGAACTTAAAGGCCTGGGCAACTACGACACGGTGGCCAAGTTGCGGGAGACTTACGGCGATAAACCCGGTTACTGCTCAATCGGCCAGGCCGGGGAGTGGAAGCTGGCGGCGGCCAGCGTGGCCTTCACCGACAAGGAGCTTCGGCCGTCCCGCCACGCCGGTCGAGGCGGTTTAGGGGCGCTCATGGGCTCCAAGGGCCTCAAGGCTATGGTCATTGATCCCACCGGCGGCGAGCTGGCACCGCTCAAAGACCCGGACGCCTTTAAGGCCGCGGCCAAGCGTTTTGCCAAGGCCCTGACCGACCATCCGGTGACCAGCGGGGGGCTGCCCACTTACGGCACCGATATTCTGATCAACATTATCAACGAAGCCGGTGCGTTGCCCACTCGGAACTTCAGCGCCGGCCGGTTCGAGGGGGCGGAAAAGGTCGGGGGCGAAGCCCTCAACGAGATCACGGTCAAACGGGGCGGCAACCCCACTCACGGCTGTATGGCCGGCTGCATCATCCGTTGCTCCGGCATCTATCTGGGGCCGGACAAGGCTTATATTTCCAAGTGGCCCGAATATGAAACGGTTTGGGCTTGGGGGCCGAACTGCGGCATCGACGATCTGGACGCCATCGCCCGGATCGACCGGATGTGCGACGACTTCGGGCTGGACACCATCGAGACCGGGGCGGCCATGGGCGTGACCATGGAAGGCGGGCTCTTGGAATTCGGCGACGCCGGGGGAGCCGAGCGTCTGCTTAAAGAAGTCGGGGCCGGGACGCCCCTGGGTCGGGTCCTCGGTTCGGGTACGGCCGTGGTGGGCAAGGTCTTCGGGGTCAAGCGGGTGCCGGTGGTCAAGAACCAGGCCCTGCCGGCCTACGACCCCAGATCGGTCAAGGGCATGGGGGTGACCTATGCCACCTCGACCATGGGCGCCGATCATACCGCCGGGTACGCCACCAGCACGAACATCATGAAAGTCGGCGGTTACGTGGACCCGCTCAAGACGGACGGTCAGGTCGAACTGTCCCGGAATCTTCAGGTGGCCACGGCCGCGGTGGACACGGCCGGGCTGTGCCTGTTCGTGGCCTTCCCGGTCCTGGACATTCCCGACGCCCTGGTGGCCATCGTCGACATGCTCAACGCCAAATACGGCTTGTCCCTGACCACCGACGATGTTTCGGCTCTCGGTCAAAGAGTTCTGAATATAGAACGGGATTTCAATATCAGGGCCGGTTTCAATCAGGGCGACGACCGCCTGCCCGACTTTTTCAGACGCGAGCCCCTGCCGCCGCACAATACCGTCTTCGACGTCCCGGATGGGGAACTTGACAAGACTTTGTCGTTTTGATAGCCGATTAAATTAAACCAACTTGACAGGCCGGGGGCGCCCCCGGCCTGTGCCCTTAAAAAGATGGAAATCACCATAAAACTCGGCGGGCCGTTGAGAAAAAAGGTTCAGGGCCATGACCACGGTGAAATGACCTTGAACCTGCCTGAAGGGGCCCTGGTCTCCGAGGCCATCCTGGCCCTGGGCCTGGACTTTGATACGGTCAGGGTGATCATGAAGAACGGTCGGGCCATCCACTCCGACGAACTTCTCCATGACGGCGACCGCCTGGGCCTGTTCCCCCGGGAACTGGCCTACAACACGATCACCGCTATTTCCTTCTTCAATCCCTTGGCCAGAAAGAGCGAAGACTAGCCCGATTCAGTCAGAGCCGGGTCCGCCATCAGACGGTTTCATGGCCGATCCTGGGCCGGAGGCGCCGGGGATAAGGCATATTTTTTCCCGAACATGAGGTCGTATTGGAGCAATCGGTATTGATTTATTATTTCCCCGTATTCCTCCAGGTTTTTTCTTAGGAGTCTCCCCCCGGCGTCTATCTGGAGGCTTTTCCCCAGTCCGGAAAATTCTTGACGCAACCGGCCCAAAAAATTTCCGAAAAACCAATGATCAAAACCAGAGGCCTTTAAAATCAAATGTCCCAGGAAAAAGGCGCTGACTGTATCGATTTTGGTTTTATCACCGGCAAAATTAGTCCAGAGCAGGAAGGGCGGACTCATCAGCTTTTTATAGTCACCGAGCGGGAGTTCAATCATTTTGGCAATTGAAGGGGAAACGAAGCCGGTGTCCCGATAAACAGCCAGACTCGGGCCGAAGTAGGGCAGATGATCCCCGAAGAAAAGGATCATCACCGGGCGGGAGGCCTTCTTAAAGTGGGAAACCAGCATTTGTAAAGACTCATCGGCATCCTTAATCCCTTGCGTGTAAGTCTCCAGGGCTTCAAGGTTTTGGGGCGCCAGCTCTCCGGAAATCCTGACCTCGATTTTCTCATACCTG
>Ga0209270_1001909_pt1 | contig 24872 bp, 17 predicted proteins | sample MTBAKSrepl1MetaG_FD_187456 | JGI IMG/M metagenome (GOLD analysis project Ga0209270, IMG submission 187456) | Enrichment culture microbial communities from Arthur Kill intertidal strait, New Jersey, USA, that are MTBE-degrading - MTBE-AKS1... | ecosystem: Environmental > Aquatic > Marine >...
CGGCAGGGGATCCGGGTGCGCAGGCCCACGCGCGAGGCCGTCAGTCCGCGGCCCAGTCGATAGTCCTCCCACGCCTGGCCGTCGAGCGTCCAGGCCCAGCCGTCCACGGTGAGGTTAACGGCGGCGGTGATCTCCTGGAGTCTGGCTTTGGCGGCTGCCGTGTCGGCGGCCGCATCCTGGGCGGGCAGCGCGACACAAGCACCGACGGTGAGGGTCGCGACAAGCAAAAACCGGAGCGTGGTTGGCATCCATCCTCCTTTTGTCCGGGCTGCCGGCTGGTAGCGTCCGGCAATCGGCCGCACCGGTGCCGGAAGCGTGGGATCGTGCGTGAAGGTTCATTCTAATCGAGGGACCGAACGAACCCAATCCATTTTTTCATCGCGGGACCTGGGGGAGAAAGCGACGGATTGTCTGTGCCACGCCCCCGTGATACCATCCGGGGAACTGAAACACGTCGGGGAGCGCACCACATGAACACGCCCGGACTGAGACGGAAAATTGATCGCGGGATCCTCCGGCTGGCGCTGCTGGCCCTTGCGGCTGTGGCCGGATCCGGCTGCGGTCGGGATTCCAGCGGCATACCGCCGGAACAGTCGGCGGCCTGGCGGCAGGCCCTCGAGGCGGACCGTGCCGCGAAAGACCGTGAGTTCGCCACCGACGCGATGTCGCCCATGGCCGGCGCGGTGCGGTTGACGCTTGCGGCGCCGGGCGGCGGCCTGCGAGTGGATGCCGGAGCGGTCACGCCGACGGCGCCGCCCGGACCGCGCGATCCGCTGGTGTTCAGCCGGGTGAACGGCCAGTGGCTGTGGGAGTCCCGGGCCCCGGGCGGCTGGGCCGAAGTGGCGCGCAGCCCGATTCCGCCCGGTCCGCTGAGCGCCGGGATCCGCTTCCGGCTGGCGCGGTTCACCCTCGCGGCGTACCCCGGCGCCGACGGGCTGACCCTGATCGTATTCGATCCCGCCCGGCGCGAACGCCGCGAGTTCCGCCGGCTGCTGTACTTCCCGCCGGACCGGGCGTTCGCCGTGCCGGCGCGACTGGAGCGGCTACCCGATCCCGAAACGGTGGTCATGCTGACCAGCCGCAATCTCGAGAAGCGGTTCGTCCGCTACGCCCGGCTCCACTTCACGGTGAATGGTACGGCCTGCGCGTTGACGGCGTTCCAATCAGCCGAGAACGCAACGGCCGACCGCACCCTGTTCGTGCCGTTCACCGATGCCACCACCGGAACCGAAACCTACCCCGCCGGCCGGTTTCTCGACTTGGATGAGCCCGACGGCGAAACCATGGTGCTGGATTTCAACCGGGCGTACAACCCGCTGTGCAATTATTCGCCGGCCTACAACTGCCCCATCCCGCCGGCGGAGAACCGCCTGGCGGTGGCGATCCGCGCCGGCGAACTGACCTACCCGCACTGAGGGGGAGCCGGGACGGCTGGGCGAAATTGTCGGCAGGCGGCGGATGCATCTGGGATGAAACGAAGGAGGTTGCGTGTCCAGGGGCGGTGGCGAGGGGAGGACAGGCGATACGCCGGAGGCCGGGCGGGGACCCGACTGTCCGCTGAGCCGGCGCGAGTGGATCCTCGGATCGATCCTCCTGCTGGGCCTCGCCGGCCTGCTGGTTTACCTGTTTGACTTCTACGCGCTGCCCCATAACGACTACGTCCAGTTCACCTCGCAGGCGCAATGGCTCCTCGATCTCCGGGCGCCGGACTATTACAAGGTTCTACCCCTCTACCCGGCGGTGATCGCCCTCGTCTCCCTGCTCTGGCCGGGCCCCGCCGCCGTGATCCACGCGGCTCAGCTGGTCTCGGCGCTGGCGGCGCTCGCCGGCGCAGCCGGTTTGTTCTTGTTCGCCCGGCGGTATGTGCCGTGGGGGGCGCCGCTGCTGGTGCTGTTCGTCGTGATCAATCCCTACTTCCTGGAATTTGCCACCCAACCCCTGCTGGAGATGACGCTGTTGGCACTGGGTACCGTCAGCTTCTGGCTGGCCGCGCGCCGCCACAGCGGCGGGTATGTGGCAGCAGGTTTCGCGGCGCTGACGCGCTGGGACGCGGTCTTCCTGGCGCCGGCCTTCGCCGTCATGCGGTTTTTCGAATCCGGCCGGCGGTGGCGGTACTTGCTGTACGGCGCCGCGGCCATGGCGCTGCCGTTGGCCTGGCTGGCGCTGAGCGTGGCGCACAGCCGGCAGGTCAACCCGTATGTCGAAGAAATGATCGATCGGTCAGGATCCACCGTGTTCTGGGTCACGCTCCGGATCCTGTTCCAGATGGTCATCGGCCACGCGCCCGACGGGAGCGCGCTCTCGGGTGCCGAGATCCCGCTGTTTGCCGGCGTTTCGATCCTGTTCCTGACCGGGCTGGTCCGCCTGTGGCGGCGCGACCGGTGGATCGCCGCGCTGCTGGCGGGTTACCTGCTCAGCTATTTCTCCATCCACGGCGTGTTCGGGATCGCCACCTATCGGTACCACGTGCCCCTGCTGCCGCTGGTGCTGTTCGTCCTGTTCGCGGCCATCGAGCCGAAGCCGGCCGACGGGCCGCAACCGGCAACGGGCCTGTGGCCGGGCGTCGCGTGGTTCGCCTTGGCCGGAGGGGTTGCGTGGGCCGCATGCGGACTGCCGCGATCGCCGCACGTGGGGTGGCTGTGGGCGTTCGCCGCGCTGTACGTGGCGGCGTTTGCCGTGCTCTCGCCCGCCGGGTGGCGGTGGCCGCGGTGGGTGCCGGGCGCGATCATCGCCGTCGTGCTGGCCTGCCTGTGGCCCCAGGTGGCGGGGTGGGACCGGACGTACGAGCGGCAGCGGTGGGCGTTCAGCGAGACGGTGGCCGCCGTCCGGTGGGTGGCGCGGCACGTCCCTGCGGGCGAGCGGGCGGCGATGGCGGAGCCGTGGCTGGCGGCGGCGCGCGTTCCGTGGGACGACGTGCGCGGCCGCCTGATCAGCGTTATCGATTTTGACTGGCATGGCGGTCCGAGTCTGGCCAGGCAGTGCCGGGAGCAAAAGGTAAGCCACGTGATCTGGCTCAGCACCTACCGGGACGACGTCCGGAGCGATTACTGGCACGCCCGCGTCGGCGCCTGCTATCTCAACGAGCTCGGCTTCGGGTCGGACATGGGTCCCGACGGCTTTCGGCTGGTTGCTCGTCTGGTCACCGGCGGGGGACATGAGGCCCGCGTCTACCGCCTGAACGGGGGACCGCCGGTGGAACGCAACACCATCGACCTGGACACGGACTGGAAATGGCGCCCCTTCCTGACATCAGGCTGGAGCGACCAGACCGACGGCCCTGCCGGCGACCGCCACGTCTGGGCCGTGGGGCGGCAGGAGACGATCCGCTTCCGGATCGCGGCGCCGGCCGCAGGCGGTACTCTCCTCTTGGCAGGCTTTCCCTACCAACCGCCGGGTGCTCCCGCCCAGGTGGTTCAGGTCGCCGTCAACGGCCGGATGTTGACGCGGACCACCATGGCGGACCGGCTGGAGGAGTACCGGCTGGAAGTGCCGGGTGACTGGCTGGCGGCGGGCGAGAACCGGTTCACTCTGGATTTCGCCGCCTGCTGCTCGCCCCGATCGGCGGGGGCGGGTGAGGACGAACGGGCCCTCGCCGCCGGCTTCAAACGGATCGCGTTCATCCCCGCCAGCGTCCCGACGGAACCGGACGCTCCAAACGCAAGCCGGCGCTAGCACTGCGCTTCTCAGTATCCGATCACCAGAAAAACTGTGAAACCCGGATCATGCGGCCGTCTATCTGCCCGTGACTGATCCGATCCATTTGGCGTCGAACAGAAATCGGAATCGACCCGCGTCTTGCCAGGCCGGGCAGTCAGATCTCGGGGCTTGCCCCCACCCAAGGAGGATCCATGAAACACACGATGTCTTTTGCACTGATGGCAACGGCTCTGGCCGTGATGATGCTGGTCGGCTGCGGCGGCTCTCCGACCGTCGAATCGGCCACGGCGGATGAAGCCGCGCCGGCCCAGCCCAAAACGCCGGCTGACCTGGGTAACGCGGCGGCCGACCTGTACGGCCAGGCGATGAGCGAGCTGGTGACCCTGCTCAAGGACAAACCGGCACCGGCTGACGTCAAGGACAAGGTGGCGCAGCTCAAGGAACAGTACGTCCAGAAACTGTTGGCGCTAGGCCGCCAGCGGGAGGCGTTGAGTGCGTCGGATCGCGCCACCGCCGACATGCGGGTGAGCTTGGGCCTCGAGCGGGCGGCCGGATCGTCGTTCCAGGAGTATTCCACCCTCCAGAATTACTACATGGGTCAGGACAACGAACTGGCCAACCAGATCGCCAGCTTCAATATCCTCACCCAATACTTCAATTTCGATCTGTTGAAAAAACAGGTCCCGGCGGAAGCCCGGCGCCTCGGCATCCAGTGAACGATTCCGTAGAGGAGCGCATCATGCACAACACAAGGAAACCCGGATGGTTTGGCGCCGCCGTAACGCTGGTGGCCGTGCTGGTCCTGGGGCTGGTGGCCCAGGCGGCGCTGCCGGCCGCCGGCGTCTATTTCTCCAAGACGCCTATCGACCCGAACAACCCAGCCAACCTGACGAAGAGTTTTCAGGCCGGTGATCCCATCTACGGCCTGATGGTGGTGGACAAGACGTGGCGGGAATTGTACTCGGGCAAGACGGAAGTCCCGGTGATGGTGGTCATGGCCATCGACGATCAGGACATGCTGGAGTATCAGTACATCACCCTCAAGGGTCCGCTGGTGAACAACCGCTTCATGGTTCTGGACGTCGCTCCGGACCCCGCCCGGATGACCGCTTACAAGGACCCGAACATGGTCTTCGGAAAAGGGAAGGGGAACCGGAAGATCGGCCCCATCGGCTTCACCTTCCGCCTGGGCGAGCTGGCGGCCGGGAACCACACCGTGCAAATCTACGTGCGGGACTTCGGCACCAAGCACGCCGAGGGCACGTTCACCATCCAGGGGAGCAACTTCGGTTTCTATGCCGGCCTGAACCAGAAGTATCTCAACGCCGACGCCCAGGCCGCCACCCTGCCTCCGGCCAAGATGACCGACAAGCAGATGGAGGCCACCATGAAGAAGCTCCTGTTGAACGCCGGCTGGCCGGGCGTGCACCGGATCCACATCGTGGACAAGGACTGGTGGTATGACCGGGCCTCGGGCGGCGACAGCCCCATCGTGGGCCGCCACATCGCTGCGGCGGCATTGTACAAAGATACGGATGGCAAGTATTACTATCGGACCTGCACCTTCGAACAGCGCAAGCTTATCACCGGCGGCTTCGGGTCCCTGGAGCTGACGGACCAGGGGCGGAAAATACCCATCCCGGTGGAGAATATCGACAAGTAGCGCCGCGGGGAGCCGGTCCCTGAATCTCGGATTCAACGCACGCCGTGGCGGTGGCGGTCGTGAACCGTCGCCGTCCGCGGCTGTTTTGCTTGAGTTCTCTTTCCGCTGCTTTTACTATGTTGCTGCAGCCGCGCGGAAGAGACGGATACCGCTCGGCAGGAGAACATAGCCGTGAATCGATCGTATGGGCCGTTGGTTTGCCTGTGGGTGCTGTGGGGCGCGTTGGCGATCGGCCTCCGGGCAGAGGATCCGCCGCCGGTCGGGGCCGGATTGACCGTGGTGCGAGCGGATGCCGGTTTCGCCCTCGCCGCGGCCGGCGTCCAGCCGGACGACGTGCTGCTGCGCTGGAGACGGCTCGCGGGTTTGGGGGAAACCGGCGGAGACCTGAGTTCATTTTTCCATCTCAAGGAGGTGGAGATCCTGCACGGACCACGCGGCGGTGTCGAGCTCCTGGTGCGTCGCGGAGAAATCGAGCGCTGGATGGCGATTCCGGCCTACGAATGGCGGCTTTCGGTGCGGCCGGCACTGGCCGGCGCAGCCGGCGTGGCACAGGGAGAGGGGGAGCGGCTGCTCGAAACGAAAAACCTGGAAGGCGCCGTGGCGCGCTGGGATGCCGGCGCAGCCGAAGCGGCCGCGCGGGGCGACCACCTGTCGGCGGCGTGGCTGCAGTTCCGGTCCGGGCAAGCCCTGGCCGACGGAAAGCGGTGGGCCGCGGCCGTTGAGGCGCTCGGGCGCTGTGTCGACGCGCTGGCCGCCGTGGACGCCGGGCGATTCCAGCCCATCATCTGGGACATGCAGGGCGAACTCCTGCGTCTGGACAAGCGGCCGGAAGCGGCCATGGAGGCCCACCGGAAAGCGCTGGCCGCGTGGACGCACGACGGCGGGGAACTGGGCCGCGCCAACAGCACCGCCGGCCTGGGCCACGGCGCCTGGCAACTGGTCCGCTGGCCCGAAGCCGTCCAGTGCTATGAAAACGCGTTGGCGATCCGACGGGAAGTGGCGCCCGATTCCATGGTGGTGTCGAGCTCGCTGCTGATGCTGGCCACGGCGTATGCCAACACCGGCGATCTGGCGGCTGCCGACCGCTGTCTGGTGGAAGCGCTGGCCATCCACCGGCGCCGCCTGCCGGGTCATGCCGCCGAAGCGAACATTCTGAACATGCTCGGCGTCAACGCATCCAAGGCCGGCCACCAACTTAAAGCCCAGCAATACTTCGAGGACGCCCTCCGGCTCAAACAGGCGCAAAGTCCGGAGTCGATGGCGGTGGCGTTTACCCTGAACAATCTGGCCGCCGTGGCCCGGCTGCGGGGCGATCTGGCGCAGGCGGAGCGCTACAACCTGCACGCGTTGAAAATCAAACAGGCCGCGGAGCCGGACAGCGTGAGTCTCGCTCGCACGCTGTACAATGTCGGTCAGATCGCCATGGCCCGCCGGGATTTCCCGGCCGCGGCGGACTACCTCAGCAAAGCCCTGCAGATTCTGGAGCGGAAGGCCCCGCGCACGCGGGAACACGCCGACTGCCTGGAGCAACTCGGCAACCTGGCCCGCCTGGAAAACAAGTTTGCCGAGGCCGAGGCGCGCCACCAGGAATCGGCGGCCATCCGGAAGCAGGCCGCAAACGATCCGCTGGATCAGATCCGCATGCGGCTCACCCTGGGCGCCATCCGCATGGAAAGCGGCGACCTGACCCAGGCCGAGGCCCATTACCGGGCTGCGTTGAATCAAGCCCGGGAAATCGTCCCGGCCAGCCTTTACGCGGCCCGGTCCTTCCGGGGATTGGGCGAGACGTGCTTGCGACGCGGCGACCTCGCCGCCGCCGAGCCGTTGCTGGATCAAGCCCGACAGATCGTCGCCGCCACGGCGCCCCTGAGCATCGAGGAGGCCGTCATCGAACACCTCCGGGGGGACCTCCGCCGCCGCCAGGACCGGCTGCGCGACGCCCTGGTCTGCTACGAGCGCGCCGTAGCCGCGCTCGAGGGCCAGTTGGAAAAACTGGGCGGGAGCCGGGAGGTCGCCGAAGCCTTCGCCGCTGAATATGCGGTCTTCTATAAGGACGTGCTGGAATTGAAACTGCTGTTGAACGATCCCCGGGGCGCATTCGACACGCTGGAACGCTACCGGGCGCGCAGCCTGCTGGCGATGATGGCTGAACGCGACCTGGACTTCTCCCGCGACGCGCCGGTGGAACTGCTGGAGCGCCTCGAAACCGCCCGAGCCCGTAGCCGCGAAGCGCAGGACGTGCTGATGCAGCTCAATCCCGACCAGGAACCGGAACGCGTGAGCGAATTCCAACGGCAGTTGGCGGAGCGCCGCCGCGAGCAGGCATTGGTCTGGGATGAAATCCGCAGGGTCTCGCCGCGCCTGGCGGCGTTGCGGACGCCCGCAACCTTGACCCTCGATGAGGTCGCCGGGGTGGTGGGGCCGGATACCCTGTTTCTTTCCTACGCGGTGAACGATCGGGCCACCCACCTGTTTGCTCTCCTGAACGGCCAGTTGCGGGTGGAGACCATCCCGGTCGGCCGGCAGCAGGTCCATGAGTCGGTGGAATACTTCCTCGCCCAGTTGAGCAATCCCGCCAGCCGGAAAACCCGGCTGATGGGTCGGGCCCACGCGCTCTACCAGCAGTACGTGGCGCCGGTCGACGACCTGGTGCGGCGATCCCGCCGCATCCTGGTATGCCCCGACGGTCCGCTGCACATGCTGCCGTTCGCGGCGCTGGGCCCCACCACGCGCCGCTACCTGATCGAGGAGAAACCCGTCTCCTATGCGATCTCCGCGACCGTATTCGCCGAAGGGACAGAGAAAGCAACGCGACGCGTCTCCAGGCCAATGGTGCTGTTCGGTGATCCCGCCTATCCGGGCAAGGCCGACGGCAGCCCGGCCGCGCGGCTGCTCCGGTGGGTGCTCCGCGATGACGCGGTCCCGCCCCTGCCCGCGTCACGCGACGAGGTGCGGGAAATTGCGGCCTTGTACCCCGATGCCCATGTGGCGTACCTGGGCCCCGATGCCAGCGAGGAGCGGGTGAAGTCGCTGGACCGGCAGCCCGGTTACGTCCACTTCGCTTGTCACGGTTTTTACGATCCGGTCAATCCCATGGACAGCGGACTCCTCCTGGCCATTCCCGAGGAGGAGAATGGGGAACGGGACAACGGCTTTTTGCAGGTCTGGGAGGTTTTCGAGAGTGTGCGGCTAGACGCCGAGCAGGTGAGTTTGTCCGCGTGCGAGACCGCCCGGGGCCGCGAACTCGGCGGCGAAGGGCTCGTGGGGCTGAACCGGTCCTTCTTGTACGCCGGGGCGCGCACGGTGATGTCCACGCTCTGGAGCGTCGCGGACGCCTCCACTGCGGCATTTCAGAAACGGTACTACCGGCATCTTCGGTCGGGCCGAACCAAGACCGAGGCCAGCCGGCTCGCCCAGCGGGAGTTCATCAACGGCAAGGTTCGCCTCGCGGCGGCGGAGCCGGCCGGCGATCCGCCGGACTTCAGCCATCCGTACTTTTGGGCCGGTTTCGTGCTGAACGGACAATGGCGCTAGAACCGCCCATTCACGATCCGGAAGGGTTCCTGAGCCAGAACATGCCGCTGGTGGAGCGGGTCATCGGCTGGGTGGGCCGGCGCCGGTCGCTCGCCACGGATGAGATGGAGGAGTTCCGGTCCCGGGTGCTGGTCCGATTGGTGGAAAACGACTACGACGTCCTCAGGAAATTCAGAGGCCTGAGCAGCGTCCAGACCTTTCTGGTGACGGTGGTGCAGCGGCTGCTGCTGGACTACATCGCCCAGGAGCGGGGCCGGTGGCGTCCGTCGGCCGCGGCGCTCAAGCACGGCGACCTGGCAGTGGAGTTGGAAAAACTGATGGTGCGCGGGCGGCGCACCTTCGACGAGGCCTTTCAGATTCTCAACACCCGCGGCGGCGGCGCTTTGGACCGGGACGCGGTGTTCCGGCTGGCGGCGGATCTGCCCCTGCGCCGGACCGCGACGCTGGTGCCGCTGGAGCTGGTGGAAGGTCTGGCGGCGCACGGGCAATCGGCGGAGAAGGAACTGGGCCGGATCCGTCACGTGGAGCAGTCCGCGCGCCTGAGCGCGGCCCTGCGCGACGCGCTGGCGGAACTGCCCGCCGAGGACCGCCTGCTCATCAAGTTCCGGTACGTCGAGGGTTTGACCGTAGCCCAACTGGCCCGGTCGTTCGGCGGCAACCAGGTCGCCCTCTATCGGCGCTTCGAGAAAATCCAGGAGCGGCTGCGAAAGCTCCTGGTCCGCCGGCGGGTGGTGCGGGAATCCGTCGACGAGATGCTGGCCTGCGCGGACGCGCGCAAGACGCTGGACTTTTTTGACGCGGTCGGAACCGTTGATCCGGCGGCGGCCGGCGGGGAAAGCGATGAAAAACCCCGCTAAATGCAACCGCGTGGCCGTCTACTGACGATGAACGCCATGCTGGCCCGAGCCGCTGGAGGTGAATGACATGCCGCAACACATCCCCTGCCCTGAATCGGAAGAACTGGCCGCCTGGGCCGACGGCCGGCTCGACGACCGCCGGCGGCAGGAAATCGTCGCCCACCTGGACCGGTGCCCCGACTGCTACGATCTGGCGGCGGGCGCCGTCGCCTTCCGTCAGGAGGTCGACGCGCGCGCGATGAATCCGGCCGACGCGCCCGTTCGCGCCTTCCGGGCCGTCTCCCGCTGGGCCGTGCCCGCGGCGGCGGCGGCCATGCTGCTGCTGGCGGCCGCGTTCGTCGCGCTGGCGCCGGTGCAGGTGGCCGCGCCGACGCCGGCTATGGTCGTTGAGTCGACACCGGTGGCGCCGGTGACCGAACCTGCGCCGGTGCCGGCACCGCCTGATCCGGCGGCAGACGGTGACGGCGCTCCAACGGAGATGATCCGTCCGGGCGGCGTACTGGCGGGCATCCGGAAGACCCTGACCGCGCCGGGAGCGGACTCCGCCGCCTGGTCGGCGGATCTCCAGCTGCCGGATGACTCGGCGTACGGTTTCAGCGGCACGCCGGCAACCGGCTGGTTTCGCCTGGGCGTGACCTGGGTGGATGGTGAACGCAGCGCGCAGGCCGGCAACCGGACCGCGGCCGCGGACCGGCTGGCGGATATCCGGAACGACTTGAACCGGCTGGTCACCGGCGCCGAACTCCAGGCGGAGTACGCCCGGGCGGAAGCCGCCATCCGGGGAACGGGCGCCGTGATGCCCGCGGAGCTGTTCGAGCGCACCCTGGCCGCTGCCGGCCAGCGCGGCGCGGTGCGAATGGAGCTCGGCGCCTGGGTGCAGGGCGGCCGGATCGCCGCGCGCGCCGGTGACCGCGGATACTTCAAAGCCGCGGAGATGGACCGCCTGCAGGCCGGCCTGGCCGCGGCCACCTGCCCGCCGGGTGTCGCCGCCGCATTCGATGAGATCCGCCGTCAGGCCGGTGCGGGGTTTCCCAATGCCGCGGCGTTCCGCCGGGCCGATCGGGCGCTGGTGGATATCGCGCTGCTGATGCGCGGGGAGTGACCATGCGTCGACAACTGCTCGTGGGCGTCATCCTGGCCGGCTGGGCGGTCGCGCTGGCCGCCCAGGACGCCAATCCCGCCGACTCGGCGGGCTGGTGGATCCGGAATTACGGCCTGATGACCGCCCAGGACGATCCGCTCGTAGGCCGGGCGGAACAGGTGTTCCGGCGGGTGGCCGCTGCCGCTGACAAGAAGGGCAACCGGCTGCCCAAACTCGTCATGATCCGGGGCGCCGGCGATCCGCACGCCGTCGCCCTGCCTGACGGCAGCATCGTCATGTCCGCCGGTGGCCTGCGCCTCTGCTATCTGGATGTGCCCCCCGCGGACGGCGATGCCCGGCTGGCGTTTCTGCTGGGCCACGAGCTGGCGCATCTGGCCAAAGACGATTTCTGGCATCGGTCCGCGTTCATGGCGCTCCAAAAATATCCCGGGACGGAGGACCGCCGCCAGCTGCTGGAGGAAATGCTGAAGCAAACCGACGGCGCGATGGCCTCCGGCGGAGCCATCCGGGACATCGTCCGCATCAAGGAGCTTCAGGCGGACAGTTATGGTCTCATCTACATGACCGTCGCCGGGTATGACCCGGCGGTGATCGTGGGGGGCGGCACATCGTTCTTCGAACAGTGGGTGCGGCAACTCCCGCACGCCGTCGCCGAAAGCGGGGAGCATCCCGCCGCGGCCGACCGGGCCGTCTTCCTGAAGAGCCAGATGGTGCAGGTGGCCGAGGAACTGGACCTGTTCCACTTCGGCGTCCGGCTCGCCCAGCTGGGCCGGTATGAGGACGCGGTGCGGTTGCTGGAGCGGTTCAGCCACCGGTTCCCGGGTCGCGAGGTGTTCAACAACCTGGGATTCTGTCACTACGCGCTGGCCCGGCAGGCGCCGGCTTTCCAGAATCACCCGGACAGCACGCGCTTCATGCTGCCGACGCAACTGGATCCTGTCACGCCGGCCCGGCGCTATGAACTCCGGCGCCAGGAGGGGCCGGACTACCTTCGAGACCCCGCCTTTCGTAACCGGATCGAGCAGGCGATCCGGTGCCTGCGCGAAGCGGCCGACCGGGATCCGCTGTACGCGCCGGCTCGGTTGAACCTGGCGGCGGCGCTCATCCTGGACCGGCAGTACGCCCAGGCCCTCGCCGCCGCTGAAGAGGCGGACAAGCTGAACCCGGCCGCCGCGTCGGCCGGAGTGGCCAGGGCCGTGGCGCTCTACCTGTTGGGGGAATCCAGCGGGCTGAGCACTTCCGGCGCGGCCATCGACCAGTTGAAGGAAATCATCGGGCGCCGTCCCGGCGAAAGCGCGGCCGTTTACAACCTGTCGACCATCCTCGCCGAGCGGGGGCGGGCCGCCTCGGCGCACGAGGCCCGGCAGGCATTTCTCCAGATCGAACCGGCGGGACCTTACGCGGATGAGGTTCGGCGCGTCCTGGGGCTGCCGCCGCCCGAGCCGGCGGCGGCCGCCCGGGATCTCCAACTCAAGGCGTTTCACGCCGACCGGCTGTCTGTGGGGGAGGTGACCGACGAACTTGAGAAGCGGCTGAAACCCCTGCGGAAAACCCCGTTCGATGTGGGCGACTTCGCCGGCAGCGTCTACCGGGGGGACCGCCTGCGGGTTCTGGAACTTGATTATTTTTTGGAGCTGGTTGAGGACAGCGCCGTGGCGGTCACCGATCCGCAGGCGTGGACGGACCGTTTCGGTCCGCCCGACCGGCTGATCCATACCGGCGGCGGGGAACTGGCGGTGTACCGCACCTTCGCCCTGGAGGTGGCGGATAACCGCGTCCGGACGGTGGTCCGTTTCGCGGAGTGAGCGGCGCCGCGCAGAATACAAGCACACTACCGCGCAACGGCATCGGCGGCACACACCCCAGCAGAGAGAAAATCTGCAATCCGGGTTTCTTGGTAATACTCGCCCCCCGGGCGGATAAAGCCCACATGGCCGCCCCACCGAGGGGTCTCCAGAAGTAGGCATGGATTGGTTTCGGCGGCGGCCGCCGGATGGCAGCTTGTGGTGAGAAACGGATCGTCCAGCGCGTTGAGCACCAGCGTCGGCACCCGGATGGCGGGCAGGACCGGCAGGCAGGACGCGCGCGCGTAGTAATCGGCGGCGTCGGTGAAACCGTGGGCCGGCGCGGTGTAGCGGTCGTCGAATTCCTGGAAGGTCGTGATGCCGACGAAATCTGCCAGCCGCACCTGATCCGGGAATCGGGCGGCCTTGGCGGCCATCTTCTCATCCAGTTTGCGCAGGAACCGGCGCATGTACAGCCGGTTGGACCACCGGGCCAGCCGGCGGGCCGAAGCGGCCAAATCGCACGGGACGGACACGGCCGCGGCCGTCCGGAGTGTTTTGGGCATTTCGGCGAATCGTTCGCCCAGATATTTGAGCACCACATTGCCGCCCAGACTGAAGCCCACCAGGGCCAGGTCGCGATACCCGACGTCGGCCATCCGCTGGAGCACGACCGCCACGTCGCCCGTGTCGCCGCTGTGGTAGGAGCGCAGGAGGCGGTTCGGCTCGCCGCTGCAGCCGCGGAAGTTCAGCGCCGCCGCGTCCCAGCCGCGCCGGACCAGCGCGCGCACCAGGCCCAGGACGTAATGGGAACGGCTGTTGGATTCCAGCCCATGACAGACGAGCGCCGCCCGGCGGGCCCCGCCGCGGCACCAATCCACGTCGACGAAGTCGCCGTCGGCCAGCTCCACCCGTTCGCGCCGGTACGCCACGCCCGCCACCCGCCGGCGGAGCGTCGGGTAGATCGTTTGCAGGTGGCCGCTGCACAGCCAGAGAGGCGGATGGTAGCAAGAGGATGTCAACTGCGGCATAATCCGGCGCCTTCTCCCAAATCGAGAGGTGATGATATGCCAGGACGGCGAAGGCGTCATGAAATTTTTTGGGAAAGGCGCGACAGACCGGCCCGTTGACATCCTCCGGTGCGGCGGTATCATGGAGGCATGAACCGAACGCCAGTTGAGCCCACGGCCCCGGCGGATCCCGCCGGCGCATCGCGCTGGAGAAATTGGACGACGCCGCTGGCCATCGCCGGTTGGCTGGCGCTGGCCAAGCTGCTGATCCATTTCTTCACCAACGGCCAATACGGCTATTTCCGGGACGAGCTGTACTTTCTCGCCTGCGGTGAACACGTGGACTGGGGATACGTGGACCACGCCCCCATGGTCGCGTGGATGGCCTGGCTGAGCCGCGCGCTGCTGGGCGACTCCCTGTTCGCCATCCGGTTCTTCCCGGCGGTGGCCGGCGCGGTCATGGTGTTTCTGGCCGGCGCCATGGCCCGCGAGTTGGGCGGCGGCCGCCTGGCGGTGTTCTGGGCCGGGCTCTGCGCCCTGGCGGCGACGATCTACCTGGGCATCGATTCGCTGCTGTCCATGAACGCTTTGGAGCCGGTGTTCTGGATGGGGGCCGTCTGGTGCGCGTTGCGGGCGGTCCGGCTCGATGAGCCGCGCTATTGGTTGGGGTTCGGCGCGCTGCTCGGCTTGGGCTTCATGAACAAGCACTCGACGATTTTCTTCGCGGCCGCTCTCGTGGCCGGTCTCCTGCTGACGCGGGCGCGGCGGGCGCTCTCCAGCCGGTGGTTCTGGGCCGGCGCGGCGCTGGCGGTCGTCATCATCCTGCCCAACGTGATCTGGGAATGGCGCCACGACTGGGCGACGCTCGAACTGCTGCGCAACGTCCGCGCCACCGGCAAAAACGTCATCCATCCACCGGTGGAATTTCTGGTCCAGCAGCTGCTCATCATGAATCCGCTCACCCTGCCGGTCTGGTTGGCCGGCCTCTGGTTCTTCCTGGCCGACCAGGCCGGCCGCCGCCACCGCCACCTCGGCCTGGCGTTCCTCGTGTTCCTGGGATTGATGATCGTCATGCACGCGAAGCACTACTATGTCGCACCCGCCTACCCGATGCTGTTTGCCGCCGGCGGAGTCTGGTGGGCCGGCTGGCTGGATCGCCGCCGCGCCCTCCGCTGGCTCAAAGGCGCCTATCCGGCGCTGCTTGTGGCCGGAGGAGCGGCGCTGGCGCCGCTGGTCCTGCCGGTCCTGCCCGTGGAGGCGGTTCCCGGCTACATGGCGGCCCTGGGCCTGCAGCGCCTCAAGACCGAGGTGGCCCACGAGGGGCCGCTCCCCCAGCACTTCGGGGACATGTTCGGCTGGCCGGAGATGGTGGCGGCGGTGGCCCGGGTGTATCACGGCCTGCCGGAGGCGGAGCGGAGCCGGGCCTGCATTTTCGCCGGCAATTATGGCGAGGCGGGCGCCATCGATTTCTTCGGCGGCCGGCATGGCCTGCCCAAGGCCATCTCCGGCCACCAGAGTTATTTTCTTTGGGGTCCGCGCGACTGCACCGGCGAAGTGGTCATCCTGCTCCAGGTGAGCCGGGAGGATGCCCTGGATGTCTTCCACCGCGTGGAGGAAGCCGAGCGGGTGGAACACCCGTGGGCCATGGCTGAGGAGCGGTTGACCATCCGGGTGGGCCGCGACCCGAAGATCCCGCTCGGCGAGCTCTGGCCCCGGGTCAAGCATTGGAACTGAGCGCCGGCGGCACTGCGGCGGTGTGCGCGGGAACCGAACCTGGAACTCAATGGAGGAGATAGTCCATGCGTTGCCGATGGTGGTGGATTCTGCTGATGGTGGCGATGGCGGGAGTGTTCGGTCTGCCGGCGACGTACTACGTCTCGCCCGCCGGCAGCGACAGCGGCCCGGGATCGTCGTCGCAGCCCTGGCGGACGCTCCAGCACGCCGCCGACCAGGTCCAGGCGGGGGATGTCGTTCTCGTCCGAAGCGGGTCCTATGCCGGTTTCCGTTCCAAATCCTCCGGCGCGGCGGGGCAGCCCGTGCAATTCAAAGCCGAAGCCGGCGCCTCCGTGGTGATCAACACGGTGGGGCCGGACAACTGGCACGGCAGCGTCATCAACATCGAGAATCACGACTGGTGGCTCGTCGACGGGCTGGAGGTCACGGGCGCGTCGGGAGCGGCCGGGATCGACGTCCGCGAGGCGGACCACGTGGTCGTTCGCAACTGCCACTGCCACCACAACCGGAAATGGGGCATCTTCACCGGCTTCGCCGAGTCGTTCACCGCGGAGCATAACGAGTGCGCCTACTCCACCGAGGAGCATGGTATCTACCACAGCAACAGCGGCGACGAGGCGATTCTGAGGTATAACTATTGCCACCACAACCACGGGTGCGGCATCCAGATCAACGCCGATCCGTCCATGGGGGGCGACGGGATCTGCTCCGATGCCCGGGTCGAATACAACGTCATCTACGCCAACGGCGCCGGCGGCGGCGCCGGCATCAACCTGGCGTCGGTGCGGGATTCCCGGATCGCCAACAACCTGATCTACGGGAATCTGGCCGGCGGCATCGCCATGTGGGACGACGGTCAGGGCACCCAGTGGGGCTGCCGGAACAACCTGATCGCCCACAACACGGTGCACATGCCGTCGTCGGCGCGATGGGCGCTCAACATGATCAACGGCTCCACGGGCAACCAGGTGCTTGACAACATTCTGATTCACGACGGTTCCCGCGGCGGCCTGGAGACGGACGCGGGCAGTCTGAGCGGCCTGGTGAGCGACTACAACATCATGACCCGGGTCAGCCTGGACGACACTTTCCTGACCCTGGCGGCGTGGCAGTCCGGCTACGGCCAGGATGGCCACTCGGCTGCGCGCGCGGCCGCGGAGCTCTTCATCAATCCAGGCGGCGATCACCACCTGCTGGAGACGGCCTGGGCGGTGGATCACGGGCTGACCCTGGCGGAGTACACCGACGACCTCGACGGCGTGGCCCGGCCCCAGGGAGCCGCCTCGGACATCGGCTGCTACGAGCGGGCCGCCGGCGCGCTCGTCGGCGACATCAACGGGGACGGCGTTGTGGACGAGGCGGACTGCATCCTGCTGGCCGACTACCTGGCAGGGAACCTTCGGTCTGACGACCTGACGCCCGCCGCGGCGGACCTGAATCAGGACGGCGCCATCGATGCGGTCGATCTGACGATCCTCAAGCGATTGCTGTAGCCGGAACGCCGCTGGACCGGGCAAGGGCGCATCGGCGCAGCGGTGCCGCTCAGTAGCTGGTGGCGGTCAGTTTCACCTTGCCGCGGAAGATCCAGTAGATGCTCACCGTGTAGGCGATCACCAGCGGCATCCCCAGCAGCGCGATGACCAGCATGATCCCCAGCGTCTGGGGCGAGGAGGCGGCGTTGTACACCGTGAGACTGTGTGCCGGCGCCGGATTGGAGAAGATCAGGTTGGGATACATGCCGATGCCGAACAGGGCCAGCAGGGCGAGTACGGCGGCGCACGACGACAGAAAGGCGTGAAACTCGCGGCCGTGATGGATCTCGCGGGGGATGTTGGCGATGGCCAGCATGTTCAGCAGCGCCACGAGAAAGAGGACCGGGTGGCGCTTGATGGTGTCGGTCATGTTGGGCACGTACAGCAGGGTGGCCATGGTGGTGGTCACGTAGCAGATGATGAAGCCGATGATGGTGTGGTTCACCCAGCCGCGGACCTTGGCCTGCAACTCGCCGTCTGTCTTCATCACCGTGTAAATGGCGCCGTGCATCATGAACAACGCCACGGTGGTGACGCCCACCAGCAACGCGTACGGGTGCAGCAGGGCGAGAAACGAGCCGGCGAACTCGTGCCGTTCGGTCAGCGGGATGCCCCAGGCGATGTTGCCCAGCGCGATCCCGATCAGCAGGCTGGAGACGACGCTGCTCACCGCGAAGCTGATGTCCCACAGTTGCCGCCACCGCCGCCCGGGTTGCTTGGAGCGAAACTCGATGGCCACCGCCCGGAAGATCAGCGCCACCAGCAGCAGCATGAACGCGAGGTAGAATCCGGAAAAGGCCGTGGCGTACACCTCCGGAAACGCCGCGAACAGCGCGCCGCCCCCGGTGACCAGCCAGACCTCGTTGCCGTCCCAGACCGGGCCGATGGCGTTGATCATGATCCGGCGCTCGGTGTCGGTTCGGGTGAACAGATGCAGCGCCCCGACGCCCAGGTCGAACCCGTCCAGGATGGCGTAGCCGGCGAACAGGACGCCCACGAGGATGAACCAGATCGTGTTCAGGTCAAGCAGCGTGCTCATGCCCGTTGTCCCTCCCCCGCGGTGTCGTCATCGACGGGTCCGTGCTGGATTTTCTCGTTGAGCAGGTACACGAACAGGATGAACAGGAGCAGGTAGACCAGGCCGAACAGGATGATCGACGTCAGCACCTCGCCGGCGCCGACCACCGGCGACAGGCCGTCGGCGGTGCGCAGCAGCCCCTGGACGATGTACGGCTGGCGGCCCACTTCGGCCGACGCCCAGCCGGCCTGATTGGCCAGTTGGGGACCCAGCACGGCGAAGACCAGGATCCACTGCAGCCAGCGCGTCTCGAACAGGCGGTCCCGCCACCACATGAACAGGCCGAACCAGGACAGTGCCAGCAGCGCCATGCCCAGCGCCACCATGAGGTGGTAGGTCTGGAAAACCAGATTGACCGGCGGCCGCTCACCGGGCGGCACCGCCCGCAGCCCCGCCACCGGCGCGGCCGGGTCGCCGTGGACCATCCAGCTGAGCAAGCCGGGCACCCGAACGCCGAAGCGGACAGTCTCGGCGTTCTCGTCCACCCAGCCGAACAGGTAGAGGGGTGCCGGGGCGGACGCCTCGAAGTGCCCTTCGTACGCCGCCAGCTTCACCGGCTGGTTCCGGCTCACGCCCATGGCGCTGGAATGGCCCGTCGCCAGCTGCATCAGCGAGGCGAACGCCGCCACCACCAGTCCCACCTTCATCGAGATTTTCGCAAACTCCGTATGGCGCCGGCGCAGCAGGTACCACGCGCTCACGCTGAGCACGAAGAACGCCGCCGCCTGCCAGCCGCCCAGCACCGCGTGGCTCAGCCGGTCCAGGGTGGACGGATTGAAAACGACTTGCCAGAAATCGACGATCTCGGCCCGGGGGCCGTTGGGTCCCATGACGACGTGATGCCCGGTGGGAGTCTGCTGCCACGAGTTGGCCACGATGATCCAGACGGCGCTGAAATGGGCGCCGGCGGCGACCAGAATCGTTGAGATGAAATGCATGCGCGGGCTGACCTTGTCCCAGCCGAACAGGAGGATGGCCAGGAACCCCGACTCGAGGAAAAACGCGAACACGCCCTCGGCGGCCAGGGCGCTGCCGAACACGTCGCCCACGAAGCGGGAATAGGCCGACCAGTTGGTCCCGAACTGGAACTCCATGACGATGCCCGACGCGACGCCCAGGGCGAAAATCAAACCGAAGATGCGCACCCAGAAGCGGGTCATCTGGTGAAACAGGGGATTTTTGGTCTTCAGATACATCCCCTCCATGGCCACGAGGATGACGCCGAGACCGATGCTCAGGGGCGGAAACAGGTAGTGGAAGGCGATGGTCAGGGCGAACTGCAGTCGGGACAGGAACAGTACGTCCATCGTGCGCTCCATGCGTCCGGATTGCGGACGGCCGCTGAAAAGTCGGATACCGGTGGGTCAGAAAACAGATTACCGTTTTTAAAACGGGGAATCAAGAGCGGCGGCGGCGATGTGCGGCGCGACGGCTCAAGCGAGCCAGCGGTAGAACGCCATCCCCAGCAGTTCGGTCATGGCGGTGACGCTCTTCCGGAAGTTGTCGGCGCTGGGGAAAAAATCCAGGTAGTTCAGCCGCTGCTTGCGCTCGGCCTGGAGGTTGGCCGGATAGCCGGTGCAGTCGACGCCGGCCCGGCGGAACAGGTGCAGCGCGCGCGGCAAGTGGTAGCCCGACGTGACCAGCACGGCCCGGCGGAAACCGCGCGCATCCATCAGGCGGCGGACGTTCGCGGCGTTTTCGGCGGTGTCGCGGCTTTCGGATTCCAGGATGATATCGGGGGCGGGCACGCCCAGATCCATGAGCAGCCGCCGGACCACCGGCGCTTCCGGCTCGCCGCCGGCCACCGCGCCGCCGGAGAAAATGATGGGCCGGGGTTGCCGCTGGTGGATGCGCACGGCGTCCACCACGCGGCCCATGGCGTCGGGCGCGGGCGTGCCGGTGCCGGAAAAATCGGGCACGCCTTCCACGAGCCCCCCGCCCAGCAGGACGATCACGTCGGCCTGAGCGACCGCGGCCGCGTCCCAGTCCTGCACCTCGACGAGGTCCAGGAACCGGTTGGCGGTGGCGCCGACGGACAGCAGATAGAGCAGTAGCGCGCCAGCCAGCAGCAGGTAGCCGGATCGGCGGCGATGGCCGATCCGCCAGCCGCCCCAGGCGGCGAACACCACCACCAGCAGCCCGGGCGGCAGGATCATCGACTTGAGGAGCTTCTTCAGGAAAAACACGGCGGCGGCCTCCAGCCCTTGCCCGTCCGCATGGGCGAGGGCCGGGCTATTGTAGGAATTCCCGGAGGCAAATGCAACTTCGGGCGTGTCCGCCGTCACGTGCGTTCGAGGAACGCGCCGTAGGCCGCGTCCGCCGGACGCGGCCCGCTGAATCGGCACGATCCATGGGATCGGATCGATCAATCCCGCGCCCCGGCCGCGCGTTGCGCCGCAACGCGCACGGGGCCGGTTGCCGAAACCCGGCGGGTCCGAGCGGTTCGTCTCCCGAGTACCGGGTTCATCTCCCCAGCACCCCGGCGAAACCACCCGCCAACACACGCTTGAATTTCGGCGCCCAAACCCGGCCGCGCCAGCGGCCGCGGCATGTAGCCCGGGCCGAAAGGCCCGGGTGGCGGGAAACATAGAGCCGGATAGAGCCGCGCAGCGGCGGCGGAAACGCGGGGCAGAGCCAAGGACATGAGACGAAGCCAAGGACACGCGACAGAGCCATTGACCCTTGGGAGAATATAGATGTCCCCATTTGATAACCCCGGGAGAATATGGCTGTCCCCCGTCGCCGTTCGGCACAACCCTGAATTGGGGCCGAACATGGGGCCCCCAATCGTCAGCTCCTTCCCCGTCGCTCCTGCGGAGCTCGGCCGCATGGACCCGCGGCGCACCCGGACCTGTCGGTCCGGGCTACACCCCGCCGCCGCTCGCGTGGCGGGATCCCGCCCACGGGGTGGTGGCGGGGATGCAACTCGGCGCCGCGGCCACGGGCCAGGCGGGCTGGGGGCAGGCGTTCGACCCGGCGCGGCTCTGGCCGGTGCGGATCGTGGCGGGGACGACATCGGTGACGGGGAACACCACCTCCGGGGCGCGCCGGAGGGCGCGCCTGGATATTAGCCGGTGGCAAGGCCGGGCCTGAAAGGCCGGCCGCGGCCACCGGAATGCCGCCCCCCAACCGGCGGCCGCGCCCCGGAGCGGGCGCGGGGAGAGCGGCATCCAAGAATTCGTGGAGATTCATCGGACCACGTTCGGTGAACGCGGCGTACGGACGACTGACGGGCGCGGTATGATCAGACGCCTCGTTTTCCTCGCGCCGCCTCCGGGGCGCGGAACGATCTTTCCAATGATTCGCTTTCCGGTGGCTGCGGCCGGCCTTTCAGGCCCGGCCTGGCCACCGGCTAATATCCCCGCCTCCCTTCGGGATGCGGATCGCGGCGACGAGCCGCATGGCCGCCTCCGACATCGGCTTCCATGGCACATTGATGGGCTATAATGCCCCCATGGACTCATGCGGCCACATCCTGGGGCGGGCGGTGACGGGGGGTGGCGGCGACCTGCCGAGCTCGTTGGTGCTCTCGGTGAGCCGGACGACGAACCGGCTGGGTGGCGCCGGATATTACCACGACGTGCTGGGGAACCTGGTGACCATGCCGGCTGCCGACGGCGTCGGGACCGTGAGTATGACCTACCTCGACCAGGGGCACATCGGGACGCTCACCGATTCATCGGGTGTGGTGTGGAAGTACTACTACGACGCCGACGGCAAGCGGCGGATCAAGGTGAAGACCGCCGGCGGCGCGGCCACCGAGCCCGACGGCCAGGGCGGCGTCCGGCTGGTCGCCGACCGCAGCTTATACTTCTACGAAGGCGAGGATCTCATCTGCCAGCAGGACGTGGGCGCCCTGGTCCAGGATGAGTCGCAATACGAGCCGAAGTTCCTGCTGCTGGACCACCTGGGCTCCACCCGAGCAGAGCTGGTGTTCACCGAATCCGGCGGCGTCTTCTCCCCGGTCATCCAGGAATACTACGACCTGATGCCCTACGGCGAAGTCATCGACCCGCCGTCGACGCAGGAGAGCGTGCTGTTCACCGGCAAGCAGCGGGATTTCGAATCTGATCTGGACTCCTTCGGCGCAAGATATCTCTCAAGCAGGTTAGGCCGTTGGTCGAGCCCGGATGAGCCCATGAATGACCATCAAATCAAGGATCCCCAAAGTTGGTGTCTCTTCTCATACACGAGAAACAATCCCCTGACTAGAGTCGATCCGGATGGGCGGCTAACCATCATAGTACCAGGCACATGGAATAGGCATGAGGCCTTTGAACAAAGTGACCTGAAAGTCCAAGTTGAGAAAACCTTTGGAGAACAAGCCACTGTTCTCAATAACAACGGCATGGACAATACAGACGAGGCCAGAAAAGCAGCCGCTGAAGATATAAAGAACATTATTAACAACCACGATTTTAAAGAAGGAGAAACACTGAATATTGTGGCTCATAGCCACGGAGGAAATGCTGCGTTTCTAGCATCAAACATGGATATCAAGCACAAAATAGACAATTTGGTGACCTTGGGCACACCGATCCGGGATGATTATAAAAAGAATGATACGATGATAGGCAAGCATATCAATGTGTATTCAGAACATGATCAGGTTCAACAACTAGGAGGACAGATAAAACAGATGCCAGGTCCAATGGGATCATCGTTTAATCAATTTATCCCTGGCGGACGAATTGCATCAAACGCGACGAATGTGAACGCCACTGCGCTCACTCCCAATGCTTCAATGGATTCACACACCAAATTGTGGAGCAATTCTAAGATTTGGCATCAACTTGTCAGACCATTATTGTTGAAAAAGTGATTTTCTTAGGGAGTACCCATGAAGTTCAAATTGCCAATCTATCTGCTGCTTTGTGTGATTGTCCAGCCTGCAATCATATATTACTTCTACCCGTGGGAGGGCTATGAGGGGATTCATTGGTCTCCTCAATTAAAGACAATTTCGTATATTACCATCTCTGCTATATCTTTCCTGTTGACGGCTATTCTTATTCCTCTTCTGTTTCGGTTATTGCGATCGAGGTTGACGAGAATCCAAAATTCTGTGCTCTGCTCAGTTGCTTCCATGATGGTGTTCACTATTCTATCTGTGGGATTCGGTCCTTATGGGTGGGAAATTCCTGGAACTCGTGTCGGAGCTATGTTTTTCATGGAATGGACATTTCTAAATTTCATGATTAAAATTGGACCCATATTCTCGTTACTGAGCGGATTGGCTGAGTTTTTCCGTGTTTATCCAGATCGCTAATTGAAACTGATATCAGGGTTACTTCTACCAGTACGACTGGAAGGGTCAGCTCACCGGCAAGACCGAGGTGCTGGGCACCCGGGGCGCCGACGGGACGGTAGCAGGCGACCGGTTCGAGACCACCCACGATGAATACGACCGGCTGGGCACCGGCAAATCCAGAGACATCGAAAGCGGTTTGGATATCTTTCCATCCCGGCCCTACAGAAACCAACTCTGTCGGTGGATCGCTGCTGATCAGCCCTTCGCGGACAATACTGTCGGAGATCCCCAAAGTTGGAATATTTACAGTTACGTCCGGAGCAATCCCATTGTCAATTATGATCCGGACGGCCGGGCATTGGATACGATCGCCGATGTCGTCTTCATCGTTTACGATATTGGAGACATCGTCGTCACCGCTGCGGGCGGGGGTTCCGTAACCGGCACGCAGTGGGCGGCTTTGGGAGCAGATGCCTTGGGCGCACTTATTCCGTTTGCAACGGGAGGGGGACTTGCCGTCCGGGCTGGCGCCAAAGCGGCCGCTCATCTCGATGATGCCGCTCGGGCAGCCAATGCGTTAGATAAGACTTTGGGTGTGGAAAGATCTCTTGAAAAAGGAACAAGAGCTGCAAGTGCTGCAGAAAAAGCAACTCAGGGTGGCCGAGCGTTCAAGGAATTAGTCAGTGATTTCTCTGCAAATCCTGAAAATTGAAAACTGGTTTCGGCACATGCTGAGGAAGCTACAAGAAAAGGTGCGCGATCTGGAGGAGTAAGTACACAAAAAATCTATGTCAACAAGCAAACTGGAGAGAGATTGGTTGAGCACACCGTGACGAATAACAAGGGGAAAGTGGTTGATCAACATTTCAGACCAGACTATAAGCCCCGAAAGGGCGAAGTTGACCCGGTAAAGAAACCAAATGAAAAAAAACAGTGAACTCCTTGAGATGTTTGTGTTGGACGTTCTCAGGTACGATTATGAATCCATTGATTCGATAATTAAATTGTTAAATGACTCTGAAGGGGTTGGGTGGCGAGAATTTTGGCCGACTGATTTTTCCACAGAAGAACTGATACCTGCTTTGGAGAGCTTGGTAAAAAAAGAATATGTCAAGCCTTTTTATTTTGATCAAACCACGCAATCTCTGGAAAAATTTGATCATCCTTGCTTTATTGAGGTAGTGGAGCAAGTCTGGTTTGGTTTGACGGAAGAGGGGCGACAGCATTGGGAGGCGTGGTCGCCTCCCGAATAACTCAGGATGATTTGCCTGTCATAGCACCAACTAGGGTCCAGGGGTATCCCCTGGCATACGGCCGGCGATGACGGCCGGCATTGGGGCGGACAAGCAGCGCTTGTCCGGACAAATGCGTATCCTGCATTCGAGTAAACGGGGAGCGGCGCCACCTTCTCCTTTAGTCGCGGGGGTTACTCTTTCTGGCCCTGCCGGTATTGACAGACGAAGGCGGCGACGAACTCGACAACCTTGTCCTGCTGCCGCCGCAGCAGGGCGGACACTTCCTCGAACACCTTGCGGAGCTTGCCGGCCGGGCCGCCGTATTCCACGTTGATTCAGAAGCTGGGGCCGCTGGTCTTCGTCGTGGCCGATACGGGCAGCGAGAATCCCTGGCAGCGTTCCGAACTGCAGATCTACGACTACTCCATCGCCAGC
>Ga0209270_1001910_pt1 | contig 24872 bp, 23 predicted proteins | sample MTBAKSrepl1MetaG_FD_187456 | JGI IMG/M metagenome (GOLD analysis project Ga0209270, IMG submission 187456) | Enrichment culture microbial communities from Arthur Kill intertidal strait, New Jersey, USA, that are MTBE-degrading - MTBE-AKS1... | ecosystem: Environmental > Aquatic > Marine >...
CCCGATCTTGTCGGCCTCATCGAGCATAAGAACAGGATTTGAATACCCGGCACGGCGGATCTCCTCGATGATGCGGCCGGGCATTGCGCCGGCATACGTCCTTCGATGTCCCCTGATTTCAGCCTCGTCTTTCATCCCTCCCAGGGAGATCCTTGCGAACTTCCTGCCGAGCGCATCTGAAATTGATCTGCCGAGAGAGGTTTTCCCCGTACCGGGAGGGCCCGAAAAACAGAGGATTGAGCCTTTTGCAGATACGGGAGACAGCTTCTTTTCAAGGGCCAGTCTGACGACAGACCGTACCTCATCGAGCCTGAAAGGCTTTTCAATATAATGGAATACATCTCTTTTTATGGCCTCTATGGCTGATTCGACCGATGCATAAGCTGTAACTATAATAACGTGCGTGTTCGGATATTTGGCCTTTGTCTTCTCAAGGACCTCGATTCCGTTAACCTTTTCCATCTTCAGGTCGGTCAGGACTACATCAAATTCAGTCACATCCAGTTTTTCAAGTGCTTCCAGACCACTGGCAGCCGTGACCACATTATAGTTTTCTTTCTCTAATATATAAGCCAAATTTTTCCTGACAGGTTCTTCATCATCCACAACCAGTATGGAGGGTTTTTTGTTCGTCATAAAAATCTTTTCAGACAGATGATCGAGTATCTCCTGTTTAACTTCATGCAGGCCATAATGTCCCTCATTCAAAATCCTCTCGGCACGCTCAAGGTCAAGATTGTCTGATGTCTTCTTGTTCCATGGAAGGCTGACGAGATACTCGATGTATGTCAGGCCGATTGTATATTCGGCAGCAGCAGGGTTTGTTTTTGAAAGCATTTCAAGTTCCCTCTCGGCGATCTGCCGGACATGAGACGGCATATGTGCCGAGGCAATTCTCTGCCGGTAATCTTCTATGGTAGCAAGATGCTGTTTGTTTTTTGATTTCTTAAAGATATTCATCCTCCTCTCACTGCGTTTTTTATAAATTTTGACAAACTGTTCATCTTTCGTATTTCGTACCTCCTTCTATTTTTTTTGTATAGGCATCTTTCATGCCAAACAAAATTAATTTCCTAACCGCCTGTTATATCACTATATTTTTATTTTCAGCCCTGTAACGCATATTATTTTTTGTTTCATTATGCAACATTAACAAATACCTGCCGTTAGTAAGCCTTGGATTCCTGTAAGTGTACGGGAAGAGGTACGCGTCGATGGGATCTTGTGTTGCAAAGAAATCATATGCTATTGCTTTTTGCAATATGAATTTATAGAATAAATTATGTTCAATTTCCAAACAAGTATCAGACAAAAAACCATCTTCGCTTATTATGTCGGAGTTGCCGTAATCGCCAGCCTTTTCATATTCGCATTTTTCACCTGCAGGCTCATTCAAAAAAAGATACTATTTGGGGAAGTGATATCAGAACTCGTCGAGACAACCCTTGAAATCAGGAGATTCGAGAAAAACTATTTCCTCTATGAACAGGAATCAGATTTTCATACGAACATTGACTATACAAAAAAGGCTCAGGATATACTCGATAGAACCATCGAAAACTACAGATCTCTTACCATTTATCCCCAGCTGAAAATAATGAAAGAAGACCTTCAACGTTATAGTGAACTGATGAAGCAGTTTGCAACAATGAAAGGAAAAAACAGCGCGGAGAAACAGCTGCAGGAAGAAACAATCAGGGAAACCGGTAAAAGGATAGTGACCATAGCTGAAAATATCTCAAAAACAGAAATAGAAATCATAAAGTCATTTCTCCGTAACATGATGATAAATCTCATCTTTGCGATTATTCTTCTCTCTCTGGGAGGTATTGCCATTGGTCATATCTTATCAAGAATGGTAGTAAAGCCCCTTAAGTCACTGGAAGATAAAATGAGGCATATAGCAGCAGGAAAACTCGAAAAAGTTGCAATTGATTCAAAAGACAGGGAGATTGTCTCTCTGACAAACGCTTTTAACAAAATGCTCACGGAACTCAACCTGAAACAGAAACATCTTGTCCAATCAGCAAAACTTGCTTCCCTTGGAACTCTTTTATCAGGGGTTGCCCATGAGCTGAATAACCCCTTATCAAATATATCGACTTCCTGCCAGATACTTATCGAAGATTTTGATGATATTGACGGAGAACATAAGAAAGAATTGCTCTTACAGATCGACCAGCAAACAGAAAGGGCACGAAATATCGTCAGGGCCCTTTTGGAATACTCACGATACAGTGAATTTAAAAAAGAGCCCCTGCAACTGAACAGTCTGCTTCAGGAGACAATACAATTTATTAGAGGTGAAAAATATGCGGGGGTCCAGATCAATCTCGAGGTTCCGGCCGGTATAACTGTTTTTGCCGATAAACAGCGGATTCAGCAGGTCTTTCTGAACCTGATAAAAAACGGGATAGACTCCATCTCCGGCGAAGGCACGGTCTTCATCAGAGCACGGGAATGTCTGCACACGAACACAAAAAAACTATGCGACTATACAAAATATTGCGGTACCTGTACGGGTGATTGCCTTTTGGAAAAGGATACTATTGATATTGAGATTGAAGATACGGGCTCCGGCATACCACCGGAGGTCATTACTAAGATATTCGACCCATTCTTTACCACAAAGGACACTGGAAAGACTTCTGAGCGCGGACTGTTTGTTGGAAAAGGCTCCGGGCTCGGACTCTATATTGTTGAAGAGATCATTAATGAACATGGAGGCTGTATAGCTGTCGACAGCACAGTCGGTAAAGGAACATGTTTTCTTATAAGACTGCCCTTAAAGGAGTAACGATGCAGAAAAGCGGGAAGATATTACTTGTTGACGATGAAAAGATAACGCTGAAAAACCTTGAGCATGTGATGAAAAAGGAGGGATACGATGTCGTCGGGACAGACCGGGGGCCGCATGCCCTGAAGCTCATCGAAGAACAGCACTTTGATGTTGTGCTTACAGATCTGAAAATGGAAAAAGTTGACGGGATGCAGATACTGAAAAGATGCCATGAACTTCATCCTGATACAGAAGTCATCATGATAACAGGTTATGCAAGCCTTGGTTCTGCCGTGGATACCATGAAAAAGGGCGCATTTTATTATATTTCAAAGCCCTTCAAGTTAGACGTGGTTAGAAAAGTTGTGCAGGAAGCTATTGAAAAAGTAAGACTCAAGAAAGAAAACAGGGAATTGAGGGATCAGATAGAAAAATATGAAGGCAAGGTGAAAATCATTACCCAGGACCCGCATATGCAGAGGCTTCTTGAGACAGCACAACAGATAGCACCAACCGATTGCAACATTCTTGTAACCGGCGAAAGCGGTACAGGGAAAGAACTTCTTTCGAGGTATATCCATCTAAATAGCACCCGTGCCGATGGTCCATTTTTCGCCATAAATTGCGGCGCATTCACAGAGGAGCTCCTGTCTAACGAACTCTTCGGACACGAGAAGGGTGCCTTCACAGGAGCACTGACAATGAAAAAGGGGTTGATAGAGATGGCATCGAAAGGAACATTGTTCCTTGATGAAATAACCGAGATGCCGTCTTCGATGCAGGTAAAACTTCTGAGGGTTATTCAGGAAAAAGAGCTTTTACGGGTTGGAGGGACAGAACCTGTCAAGGTTAATGTCAGATTCATAGCTGCAACAAACAGGGATATCCATGACACGATGAAAAGCGGTAAATTCAGACAGGATCTTTACTTCCGGCTCAATGTCGTATCGCTCCATATCCCTCCATTGTCAGAAAGAAGGGATGATATTCCTTTTTTGAGTTACTTCTTCTTAAAGCGGTATGTCGCTCTCATGAACAAAAATATTACTGAAATCTCCTCAGATGCAATAAACCTGTTAATGAACTATGACTTTCCGGGCAATGTCAGGGAGCTCGAAAATATCATCGAAAGGGGTGTTGCCCTTGCAAACGGTCCTATCATTGAGGTAGCTCATCTTCCCGAAGACCTGAGAGAATTAAGCATCAGGACATTCCGGAAAAAAGAAGGCAAGTTGCCATCACTCGAAGATCAGGAGCTGTCGTATATAAGGTGGGTTCTCAGTGAAGTTGGCGGCAACAAGACCCTCGCTGCCCAGACACTCGGGATAGACAGGGTATCGTTATGGAGAAAGCTGAAGAAGTACGGGCTTGAAGGAGATTGAGTAGGTCTCCAAACACAGACTAACGATACGGTAAATCCCTTATACGTAAAGACTATTGACACAAAAATTGCTATTGATTGTTGAATCGGTGAAAAAGTCGCCTTCAAAGTCTTTTGATTTCAATCCCGACTTCTGTCGGGACAAAAGACTTTTCAGCCAACCTCGCCTCCGGTAAATGCATTTTTGGGTTAAAGACAACTGATGTGCTCATTGGGTACCAGTATCTTTTGCAGGATCTGTTAAAAGAGTTCGGAAAAAACTATAAACTGAGTGCTGCTTCAGCTATTTATCCCCTTTTAATGAATCGATCTCCTTTTTCATATCTTTCCATTCCAAAGCCCTGTTAATAGCAATCAGTATCTGCTCTTTGCGGAAAGGCTTGGTAATGTAATCATAGGCACCCTTGTGTATGGCATCTTCTGCCGATTCTACAGAGCCGTATGCGGTAATGATCAGTATGGGGATAGATTTATCTATTTTTCTAATCTCAGCGATAAGTTCTGTGCCATCCATACCCGGCATCTTGAGGTCTGTAATGATTAAATCGAAGGTTCCTCCCTGAATCAATTTGGGCACCTCTAAAGGATTATTCGTGGTTGTTGCCCTGTGACTGCTTTTTTCAGTAATAATCATGGCAAGAAGGGCGAGCATATCCACTTCGTCGTCAACAATCAAAATCTGGGCCATCTTACCTCCCTTTTCACCCCCTTACCCCTTTTGAAAAAAGGGAAAGGGAGATTATATAGATTACGTTAGAGCAGAAGCTTCCTCACTTCCCAAAGGAACAACAGGAAGAGACACGGTAAAGGTCGTTCCTTTCCTCTCACTGTCCTCTTCTTCAGAGACTGTCACAAAGGTTATTTCTCCACCGTACTTTGTCACTATACCATGGCAAACCGAAAGTCCCAGTCCTGTCCCTTCTCCTACCCGTTTCGTTGTAAAAAAGGCATCAAATATTTTATCTCTGTATTCTTTTTTAATACCATGTCCTGTATCCTTGAAGAGCATCTCTAATCTGTTCCCCGGCTTATTAAGCCTGGTAGCAATAGTCAAAACACCCCCTCCTTCCATGGAAGCAATAGCATTGGTGATTAAATTCATAAAGACCTGCTGTAAATGACCTGAATCTCCCCTGACTTTTGGTAAATCTTTTTCAAGTTTCTTCTCCAATTTTATATTTTTTGTAGCCATCATATTCTCAACAACAGCAAGAACCTTCTCAATGTCCCCATTGGCATCAGTAGCATACTCAGTTTTTTCCCGATATCTGGCAAAGCCCAGAAGGCTTTCAAGAATCCTTTTACAATTAAGTGCCTGCTTCTCTACGGTCTCCAGCATTTCCCGATTCTTGCTCCCGGGTTCTGCTTTCTCCAGGAGGAGATCGGTGAAACCGAGGATTATTGCCGTAGGGTTATTGAGCTCATGGGCAACACTTGCAGACAGCTTACCCAGGGCCGCCAGCTTTTCAGTATTGTACATCTGTTCGTCTTCCATCTTCTTTCTCTCTGTAATATCCCTTGAAATTCCCAGGACATTAAACACCTTGCCGCTTTCATTCTTGATGCCCACGAAGTTGCTCGTAAACCAATACTCGCGTTTTCCAACCTGTACAGGATGTTTTACATTTACGTTTTTCCCTGTATTGAAAACCTGCCTGACAAAACCCATCTGCAAATCAGCGCTCTCTTTAGAAAAAAGATCGTATATATTTTTTCCAATGAGATCCCCCGGCTCTCCTCGAAAAAAACGTGCAGCACATCTATTCATGGACAGGTACTTTCCTTCTTCATCAATAGCAAAGATCAGGTCTGCTGCACTCTCTACGAGAGTTCTGTATTTTTCTTCTGACTTTTCGAGTTTGTCGAGTGTTTTTGTCAGATATTCCGTTTTCTTTGTCACCTCTTCTTCAAGTACCCTGGCCCATCGCCTCTCAAAATTTATGATATATATACTACCGAAAACAATGACAAGTACAATTACCCCCTGCACATAAAACTGACGTAAATAAACAGAATGAACTGTCCCTTCAACCTCACTTACAGGCGCCGCCACTGCAACCGACCAGTTACGATCCCGGCTCTGTGTTAAATAAACAGGGGCATAGGCAATCAATTTTTTAGTCTCGTTTTCAATATCCCGGTGCCATCCGGAGGTATACCAGCCTGTTCCTTCTTTTCCAGCAAGCATTTTTTCCTTCTGAATCAAGTTGATCTGGTCAAAAGAAATCTTGGGTTTCCTGTCAGCACGGGCCTTGAAAGCATCCTTTCCAATAAATTCATGTTCCGGATGATAGAGGAATATACCTTCAGTGTCTATAGCCCATGCATATCCGGTTTTGCCTGATTTAATATCTTTTATAACCTTTCCGACAAGGTAATTAACATCTACGGCAAATAGAAGCACTCCGGACATGTGTCCTTTGGGCACTGGATGGAGCTCATCAATAGATTCCTGATATGTCGGTGTGGCTAAGATCATGACGAGTCTCTCTGGGTATTCCTCGCTCTCACCTGTCACCTCACCCACATAAATTCTGTTCCTGTTGCTCTTCTTAAGGGCCCACTGAAAATATTCCTCATCTTGAAACTTACCCTGTATCATACGGGAAACGCCCAGTTTATTGATGATATAGGCTGTCTCGCCTTTCATGTCCAAAAACCTTATCTCAATGACACCTTCATCCTTGACCCTCGATAAGGTGTTGTTCATCCTGTCTGGCCATGATACCTCCATATATTGAATGGACGGGGAAAGACCTAGGAGTGTAAGCTCCCTCTTGATGCAGTTCAGAGTGTCTTCTATCTGATTTGCAGCATACCTCGCTAATATCAACTGCTGCTTGTTGAAATCATCACTGACAATATCTTTCATGCGTTTTGCAGAAATCATGCCCAGGACCAGGGCACTTATAAGGAGACCTATCATGATAATGCCAAAAACTATGATGGTTCTTCTTATGTTGTAGTATCTGTCTCTGGAAGACGTTTCTCTTTTTCTCATTTTACATATATCATCAAAGGAACGTTGCCTACCTTGAACAACACTCCCTCATGAACTCTTGTATGCAGTAGTCCACACAGGCATCGCTGAACATTACCATATCCAACTGCTTAGTATAAACAGCCAGGCGACCTAATATATTCAGTTTTTCCTCAACAGCCTGCCTTTCATATCTGTTTATCCGTGCGTTTAGCACATCTCCGCTCTTATCAACCTTGAAATCCAGCTTCTCCAGAATCTCTTCTATAAATCGTGTTCTTCTGATACGCCTGTCAAAAGACGCGCCTCCGCCCATGAAATTAAACCGGATATAATTATGGTCTATGTTATCGCCTGCATATGCCTCAACAGTTGACAGATGATATCCCAACCTGATACAGAAGTTCATGTACTCTCTTGATATCAGGGCAAAGCTCTTTCCCCATACCTTATCGCGCGGATGTGATGTCTTGAGCGCAATATCAGCCACAGCGGATGCAAAACCCCTTGCATTGACAGGCCTTGGGCCAGGCCATTTCATGGACATCATGCCTTTCAGGAAGGCATTCATGGGGACAGAGCGGATGTTATCAGACATTATGCTCCTTAATCTGTTGTCAATACCACCGTCCAGGTCTATCATATATATATCAGTGGGTATCTTTGAATCCAGTTTTACAGCCTCTCCTTCTTTTACCTCAGGCCCCCCGCTTATTTTGAACATCTCGTCCATGGAAACTTCATGGGCAAGAAATGTTATGTCATGAAGTGTCTTACAAAACTCAGGCTTCAACAGGTTTTCTCCGTGACTAATCAGGTTTAATGGGACTATCTTTTTCAGCACTTTGTCCAATATCTCAAAAATATGGGTGTTTTTGAAAAGGTTCTCCCTTATTTGGTCTAATTCAATGACTTCGTCGATACGTCCTTCGTAGATATTGCCGTTAAAAGCGTCCACTGTTATCTCTAGACCGCTCATAATGATCTTTGTAGCCACTTTTGTGTTTACAATGGCAGGCACACGGAACTCTCTGGCAAGGGATGCCATGTATCCTGAAGCACTTCCTGCATCCGTCACAATAGCAGCAGCCTTGTTCATCACTGTTACAAACTTCGGTGACGTATTCTTTGCTATAAGGACAGCCCCTTCAGGGAAATTGTTCAAATCTCCTTCTTTATTCACTACATAAGCATTTCCCGTACCAACGCCCTTACATGCAATAATACCGCTATCGATCAAAACCTTGCGGCCTTTCAATGGAGTAGGGCTCTTCACCCTCAGAAGATTCTTAACCCTTCCTCTTCTGTTCACCACGTCTTTTGTGAGCTTCTCAGTCTTCCTTTCCCTGGAAAGAATTGCCTGAATCTCTGACTCAACCCGCCTGAGGACACCGTTCAACTCTGCATATTTCCCGTCTGAGATCTTATTGAGGCAATCTATTATGTGAGGCACTTTATGGGATATCACATGCAAGTTTGACCTTAAATACTGCATGTCAAAGAGATAGTCCCCGGCAGCCTTCTCCTCCATGTCGGCCATTATCTCGAGGACTGCGGTGGTTTCGGAGAGTATTTTCTGGAAGCATTTATACCTTTTTTGAAGCTGTTTACCGGATCGGGATAATCCGTCATGGAATTTTTCCTTTTTAAATATACTCAATAAATCACGCATGTGAACCCTATCTGTAGCATTCTTACCCACTGTTCGGGCATACTGTCTCAATTACATTCATACCAAACAATCAGGGTGCTTACCCTCATAAATGAACAATAGGCAACGACACGGTAAAAGTAGTACCTCTTCTATCTCCGTCCTCATCTTCAGTCACCGTGTCAAAGGTTATGTGTCCTCCATAATTGGTCACCATACCGTAACAGGCCGAAAGCCCCAATCCCGTCCCTTCTCCTACCTCTCTTGTTGTGAAAAAGGGATCAAAAACCTTGTCTCTGTGTTCCCTTTTTATCCCATGCCCGGTATCCCTGAAAACAATCTCTACCCTGCTGTCATTATCAACGAGTCTTGTAGATATAGTCAAAACACCTCCTTCACCCATAGCAGCAACAGCATTGGTGATCAAGTTCATAAAGACCTGCTGCAAGTGTCCTGAATCCCCCCTCACCTTAGGTAAATCTTCTGAGAGGTTCATTTCCAAAGTAATCTTTCTTATATACAACATGGTCTCAACAACAGAAATCACCTTTTCAATACTTGCATTAACGTCAGAAGAATACTCTGTTGTCTCCGGTTGTCTGGCAAAGCTCAAAAGGTTTTCAACAATCCTCTTACAGTTAAGCCCTTGTCGTTCTATAGTCTTGAGAAGCTCATAGCTTGGGTGATCAGGTTGCACCTTCTCGAGGAGAAGATCAGCAAAGCCAAGGATTACTGCTACGGGGTTATTGAGTTCATGGGCCACACCAGCAGCCAATTTTCCCAGGAATACCAACTTTTGCACATTATAAATCTGGTCGCCACCCTTTTTCCATTTCGTAACATTCCTTGCCATCTCAATCACCCGGATAACCCTGCCCTGATCATCAAGCACCGGATATGCTATAACCCTGAAGTATGTATTCTCACGCCCCTGGTAATGTGTGTGGAGGACTTCGTGAGGTGTACCCGTTTTGAGCGCATCCTGGACAGGGCAGGGATGGTTGGGCATATCGCACGGTCCATCCAGATCATGAAGAATCTGATAACAACGTTTACCAATAATTGTATGTTTCTGTATACCAAGCCTTTGTATCAACGCTTCATTGACATCCTCTATCCTGTACTCGTTGTCAACAACCATGATCTGGTCTCTGATACCGTCAAAAATGTCCCGCAGGAATCTCGCCATTTCTACCAAGTTTGCAATATTTGAATCTTTAATCTCTTCCTTTTCAAACCTTTCTAACATGATGCCCCTCGCATAATTTATATTCTATCAAATAATGAACCCTTATTAAAGAAATAAAAAGTGGTCTATTTTCATTGTTATATATGTCCGTAACCTCTTGATTAACCGAAAAAAAGCAATTACTGTCAGGGCACATATGCAGAAAAACCTTTCCAAATCGAAATTTGCTTGTCTTATGAACTGTATCTTTTTTGCATAAAAATATGCGGAAACTTTTGAGAATTGCATCACAGCATGTGATAAAATCATATTGAAATCAAAAGACTTTGAAGGCTGCTTTGCATCCGGTTCAACAATCAATTGCATTTTTGGGGTTAATCTATCTAAAAACAGTTCTCTGTTCAATTTTTAACAGCGATGCGGTACAAGGATGCGCCCTATAACAAACCTATCACAGAATCAAAGAGATCCAGTAAGAATCTGGGATACAACCCGAGGCTCATCAATACAAGGGCTAAAAACAGGAGCGGCACAATCATGGTTAACGGCGGATCTTTGATTTCTTTATTCTCAAAATCCGGATTCAGAGGCCCGAAAAAAATCCTTTTTGCTGCCAGGAACGTGTATGATATCGTCAATACAATCGCCGTGACAGCCAGGATTGCTATGACAAGCACTGTTGGAGAATCATGGACTCCTGAGTTGAAGATACCCGTAAACATTATCCATTCTGCAACAAAAGCGCTCAGGGGAGGAAAACCCGAAAGTGCAATAGCACCGATTATCCAGAGCAGGGTCGTCAATGGCATCTTCGATGCGAGCCCGCCCATTTTGTTAACGTCCCTGGTACCCGTTGCATAGACTATGAGTCCTGCGGTTGAAAAGAAGATTGTCTTGCCCATGATGTGGCTCAGGAAGAAAAACATGCCTCCTTCAATACTGATGACGGTGAGTGCTCCGATTCCAAGCACAGAATATGATATCTGACTTATTGTTGAACAGGCAGCTATACGCTTGACGTCATGCTGGACCATTGTAAAGAGAGAACCATATACCATGGTTACAAGAGCAAAAAGCATAATGGGTGTGCTGTAGACCTGGAGGTCATCATAGAGCGGAATGACGAGAACCCTGACTACCACGTATGCTGCTATATTCGCATAGACCGCAAGTAACCCTGCTATGCATGTGGGGTGCTCTGCGTGAACCCAGGGCATCCACACATGGAACGGGAATACCGCAAGCTTGACAAACATACTGATAAGTATAAGCACGATGACCAGGTCAACAAGTGGATTTCCTGAAAGGGCATGTAAACTTGCTATTTCAAAACTTCCCGTCTGGGTAAATGCTGCAATGATACCGATCAGGAAAAAGGTTGCCCCGCCGACGCCCCAGAAAAGACACATCAATGCAACATTTGTACGCTTTATGTAGTCAGAATAACCGAATAATGCCATGATGAAATAAAGAGGAATAATCGTTAACAGTTCCATGAAGAAAAAGAGCGAGAGAAGATTTGTACAGAAGGCAATGCCCATAAAACCGGCGGGGAAGTAGAGAAAGAGAGAAAAGAACCTCGTGTTATAGAGAAGCCAGGTCTTTTCATCTACATGCCCGTATATTAATTCTATCCTGTGATCCACATAGTGTATTGAGTAGAATGCCAGGGCTACACTGCATATGTTCATTATCAATGCAACCGGCGCACTCAACCCGTCTGCAAAAAGACTGACGTTTACCAGAGGACCGAGGACATATTCCTCAAAAATTGTTGCGCCCTGATAGACCCTTATATTCACGAGGAAAAGGAGGGCAGTTGTATACAAGAGAGTAATACATGCTATCCATCCCGCCTTTCTGCCCAGTTTGGGTCTTGTCAGCAATATCAGAAGCGAGCTTATGACAGGCATTCCTACTATCTGGAGAAGGATATACGGTATCATTGCGGGCCACCACCCATAAAGAGCATGACGAAGAGGATAATTATAAACAGGAGGATGACATACAGAAGGTTAAATGTCATCTCTCTGCTTTCTGTCTTCATATGTTTAATGATATTGTAGATTCCTCCGGGAAGAGCGGGCAAAATTCCGTGGAACACTTTATTAAACGGGCCTTCTATAATCTTGGGCGTAGAAGCAGCAAGCGTATTTATAATCCCTACAAAGAACTTGTAATAGACAATATCATCTATGTACCACCTGTTCCAGAAAAACTTGTGAACCGCTTTGAGAGATGATCGCTTCTCCAGGAAGCTCGCAGCATCTATCTTCCTCGATATATAAAATACATATGCCACAGCAGCACCTATAAACACCGCGAGTACTGATAATGCCGGGATAAACAGTCCTGCACTCTCAGGATGTACAATTGTCAGACGGAGACTTTCAAGCGCATGACCGAATGTCTCCTTCAAAAAGTGCTCGAGCTTGAGACCGAATATGCCAATCACAACGATCGCTGTGGCCAGCGCGCCGCATGCAACAACCATGACAGGGTAAGCCTCACCTAGATGCTTGCCCTTTTTCTTCAATGTTGCGACGTGTTCGCTCTCTTTACCGTGAAAGACCATAGCGATAAAGCGCAATGAATAAAATGCGGTTACCATGACTGTAATCATGGCGATTATGAACAACGGGTAGATATGCACATGGAGTGTTGAAATGAGAACAAGGTCCTTGCTCCAGAATCCGGGAAGTGGCGGCACACCCATGAGTGACAGGGCGGCAATGAACATGAAAAGCCATGTATAGGGCATGTACTTCCTGAGGGAGCCCATCTCGTTAATATAGATCGAATGAGCAGCGTGAATCACCGAACCGGCGCACAGGAAGAGGCACGCCTTGAAAAGGGCATGGCTCATGAGATGGAACGTACCACCTGTATAGCCCTCCATGAGATTATCCGGGGTTAACCCTGCTACTCCCAGGGCGAGCATCATGTACCCTATCTGGCTGACAGTCGAAAATGCAAGTACCTTTTTCAACTCCAGGGAAACCATGCCCTGTGAACCGGCAACAAAAGCTGTTATCGCACCTGTCCAGGCAACGATAATAAAGAAATAAATGGCCTCGTGACAACCGGCTACCCAGTAGCCGAAATAGAAGATTGGTATGAGCCTGGCAACAAGATAGACACCACTTTTCACCATTGTCGCAGCATGAATGAGCGCCGAGACAGGAGCAGGGCCTGTCATGGCCTCAGGAAGCCATTCGTGGAAAGGAAATTGCGCAGATTTTCCGAATGCACCTGCAAGAAGAAGGACAATGACCAGTGATATCATGCCTGATGTCTTTGCCATTTCAGGTATCCATACCGATGATGTGTTATAGAGTTCAAGGATGTTTAACGTCCCGGCATAGGCATAGATTATCAGCATGCCGCCCAGCATGAGGACATCCCCTGCAGACGTCACAATCAGGGCCTTGAGACCGGAGTGTGACGGCGTGCGGTATGGAGTCGGGGGAGGTCCTCCCACACAGTATTCCAGTTCGTCCTTGTAGTAAAAAGATATGAGCCCCCAGCTGCAGAGACCGACTAATTTCCATCCGATAAAGAGAAAGAGCAGGTTATTGGTCAGTACCAGCAGGAGCATGCTTCCGATGAAGAGGTTCATCCACATCCACCACCTTGTCAGAGAGAGGCTCCCTTTCATATATCCCATGGAATAGAGCATGATGAAGAAGCTTATGACCGCAACCACGTTTGCCATGACAATACTCAGGGGATCTACCAGAACCCCCGCCTTCAGTTCTATAGGTACGGTGAGCCATACAAATGAGTTGTCTATCGGCAACTGTGAAGGGTGAAAGAGATACGGAATGAGCATTAAACTGCTTACCGCTGCGGCGAACGACAGGGAAACCTCTCCGTAATCCCTGAGCTTTGGATGTATCCTGGCTAAAACAGGAGACAACAGTGCTCCTGCAATGGGAAAAAGAAAACAGAGCCAAGCAAATTCTATACCCACTGTTATACGCTCCCTAATCCAAATGTTGTGTTAACTGCATCCATTATGGGTGTAAATACTCCGGCTATCCATGCAATACCGACAGCGAAACAGAGAACCGCGAGGACTAAACCGGGCATAAGCATACTCATAGGTGCCTCGTCTATTTTTATTTCATTGCCCGGATTTGTTTCAACCGGCAATAGATACATAATCTCTATGACGCGCCAGAAATAATAGATCATGAGAAGGGTACTGATGAATATGACGGCTACAAATATATAATTGTGAGCATCTATCGAAGCAAGTATGAGATACCACTTTGAAACAAATCCTACACTCGGCGGCATCCCTATCATCGCCAGGGAAGCCAGAATAAATGCCAGACAGGTATAAGGCATCCTCCTTCCCAGTCCGACAAAGTCCCGTATATCCCGAAAACCTGCCTTGTAGATAAATGCACATGCTGTCATGAACATGCATCCCTTTATCAGTGCATGATTCAGTATATGCATGAGTGCAGGGGTCAGCCCCAATGTCGTGGACGTGGAAAGACCGACACCGAGCATGATGTATCCGACATTTGCAATGCTCGAATATGCAAGCATCCTTTTCAGGTTGAACTCCTGTATCGCGTATATGGAACCAACGATTATGGCTACCGCAGACATCCAGGAAATAATATCCATCATGGACACGTAATGGAGTATGAAATCCACGGTGAATACCGAGAACATTATCCTTATCAGTGCATACGCGCTCGTCTTTGCCATTGCTGTTGATATGAGCACGCTCACCGCAGAAGGTGCACGGGTATAAGCATCTGGTTGCCACGCATGGAGAGGGAAAAGGGCTACTTTTATACCGAGGCCGATGAGGATGAAAATAAAAGATGTCTGAACTGCGCTATTGTCATAGAGAGGTGGAAGCAGAACCCTTAAATCAGCCATATTCAGTGAGCCCGTCACTGCATAGAGATAGCCAACGCCTAATAAATAAAAACAGGCACCGATGGTGCCCATGACAATATAACGAAAACTGGCAATCAGCGCCCCTTCCTCTCCTATAGCCACAAGGCCGTAGGCAGAAAATGAGGCAATCTCCAGCAATACATACAGATTAAATGCATCACCAGTAACGGTAATGCCCAACAGACCCGTAATATTCAGGAGAAACAGCGTATAAAAGATAGGAATTTTATGCTCGGGCAGTTCCTGCTCAATGTTTCTTTTCGAATAGACGGCTGCTGCAAAGGCCATAAATGTAACTATAATGGCTACATATGCATTGAGGTTGTCTACAACGTATTCTATCCCCCATGGAGGTTCCCACAAACCTAACCAATAATGGATTTCCCCCTGCTGCTGTACCATGTTCAGCAGACCGAGGGCAGAGACCATGCACACAGACAGGGCACCAAGGACGATAGGAAGACAGAGATTTTTCCTCCACCACCCCACGATCGGGATAAAGAACGAGAGAATTAAAGGGGTAACGACTATAAGGGCAGGAAACTGTTCAGAAATCTCTCATTCCTCCTTTTCGGTATTTAAAAAAATTAAGCATATATTCATAACTATATACCTACAAATTTTGTTATTTTATTATTCAGGCGTTGTGATCTCATCTTCATCTAACGTGCCGTATCTCTTATAAATCATTATAATCACGGAAAGGGTAATACCCGTAGTGGCCACTGCTACGACAATGGCTGTCAGCATGAGTACGGAAGGCAGTGGATTTATAATCTCTGCTGCCTGGACAGCGGTATGAGCTGCCCCGTGACCGCCGACAATATGTATGCTCGCCCCCTTTTTAGCACCAATGGACATAAAATAAAATATGATTGCCCATTGAAAGATACCCATACCTATGAGCTTCTTCATGAAATTCCCTTTGGCCATCATCGCGTAGAACCCTATTAGTATGATGACTATATACATCCAGTAATTGTATTTGCTTAAAATATATTCAAACATCTTCCTCCAGTGCCCCTTCGTGTTCTCCCTTTGTTACCAGGTCAAGAAAGATGGAGAGCATAATCGCCATAACGGTAATCTGTACCCCTAATTCTATCATCGCCATGCCGTAATACCGTGCCTTTATGGGGTCCGCAGGCAAGATCTTACTCAGGATACTGTAATCTAAAAAATTACTGCCGAGCAGCAGGCACAGGAAGCCGGTGCCAACGTATATAAATACCCCGAGACAACAAAATATGAGAAGAGCCTTTTCTCTGAAACGCCTCTTTGCCTCGTTTAAATCATAGGCAATAACCATGAGGATGAAGGCTGCAGCCATGATACAGCCTCCCTGGAAGCCTCCTCCGGGACTGCTATGGCCATGGGCAAAAACATAGAGGCTGAAGACCTGCATAAATGGGATAAGAAACCGGGACAGGGTACTGATGACAATATCCTCAATATCTTTTACCACTTCTTGGGCCTCCTTAAAATCATCATCACCACCATGCCTGCAGTAAAGATGACAGCGGTCTCGAACATGGTATCAAAGCCCCTGTAGTCGGCAAGTACGGCGGTAACGAGATTCGGCACTGCTGTCTCATCAAGGGCATGTTCTATATATCTCGGTGAGACGTGGAGACTTGCCGGTTGATTAGGGTCAGCCCATTTCGGGAAATCCTTCACCCCGTAAACGAGCAATGCCCCGGTGATGATGAGGGCAATAAAGGCAAGGACCTTCTTCAATCCTTTGTCCTCCTTGTCGTGATGTAAAGGGTAGCAATAAAAAAGACACCGCTGACGCCTGCTCCCACAGAGGCTTCGGTAAATGCGACATCGACTGCACCGAGCTGTGTCCAGATAAGGCACATAAAAAAGCTGAATGCATTAAGGAGCACGACGGCGCTCAGCAAATCCTTTACCGTTATAGCAGCAGCAGCAGCTATAATCGCCAGCAATGTTAAAAAAAGGTCTAATTGCCATACCATCTGCGGACTACTCCTCTTTTGTCCAGATTTCTACGCCGCAATCCAGCCCAGCCTTTGTAATCGCATGGGTGGCGGTAGGATTGGCCAGAAATATAAACATGGCGATAAACATTATCTTGATGCTCACGAGGATGGGTCCCAATGCAAATCCGTGATGGAGGTTATAGACAGCCAGGCCCATAAGGAGAAGAAGTGCACCCAGGGTATCTCCCTTTCCCGTGGCATGCATCCTGCAATAAAAATCAGGGAACCGTAAAAGCCCTATGGTTGCTGTAGTAAAGAAAAAGAGCCCTCCAAGAACAAGGATTACGGCCAGAATAGTTATGATAATCATTTATCTCCTTTCTCCTTGAAGTATTGTGCACCCGGCAGTATGCTTTTCCTGTAACGGAAAAATTTTGAAGCAGCCAGGGTTGCAATGAAATTCAGCAGGGCATAAACCAGGGCAAGATCCACAAACATATCTACCTTTCCATAGATCAAGCCAATAAGGACCAGGATAACCGAGGCCTTGGTGCCGATAACACCAACACTTATTATCCTGTCCAGGACAGTGGGCCCGAAAACGCCGCGATAAAGACAGAGCGTAACAAGAAAACATAGTATCAACGTAATGACCAGGAAGAAGGTCTCCACTAATCCTCCTCAAATATATGGGCAACTCTGTTTTCCATATCACCTGTCAGGAGATCGTCTGCAACCTTTCTGTCCAGGGCATGCACAACATAGTATCCCCCTCCTCTTATGTCCGCTGTAATGGTGCCGGGGGTAAGTGTAATAGAGTTTGCAAAAGTCAACAGGGAGATACCCTTTTTTAATTTTGTCGGGAACGTTATGAGTGAAGGCTGTATAGGCGTCCTGAAGCTAAGGACCAAGTACGCAACATGAATATTGGCAAGTATGATCTGGTACATGAGCCAGGGTAAATATGCAATGAACCGGATAACCTCCACCCTGTCCTTGCTGCTGAATTTTTCACGCCTGAACAGGAGGTCACTGGATAGATATGTGACAATAAAGCAGGAAATTATCCCCAGTGACAGATGCCAGGCATCGAATACGCCGGACCATATCATCCAGCATGAGAAGAGTATTACAAAAGTGACAATATATCTCATCACTTCCTTACCATCCTTAAAAAAATGCTGCGTTCTTAAGAACCGTTAAGAACCGGTTATTCCGCCATCGAGACTACACCCAGCATGGAGAACAGGATCATAAAGGCAACCCACCAGCAGATTATCAGATAGGTGGGGCTTTTCCGTGCGCCTCCAAGCCCAAGAAGGTAGACTATTCCGCCGACAAATACAGCCGGCAGGGAACAGGCACAGGCAAGCCAGATCCCGAACTGCGTAATCCCATCGCCTTTACCAAGATTTTGCATCCAGAAATGAGGCCCGGGATATTTTCCGTCCGGAGTCACCGCTGCCCAGATTTCACCTGAGTTCTTGCCCTCCCAGACAAGAGAAAAAACCTTAAACGGGTCTGATACATTATTTTCAGGAACCAATATGCTTATAACCGGTCCTACCATGGCTATAAAAGCGCCTATAATACACATCCAGTAGATTATATCCCCTACTACAACGCCGGCAAATGGTATTCTGACCTGAGGTTTTTCTTCCATGGTTACCTCCTTCCTTTTCCGAACCAACCGTAATCCTTGCCAATGAGGATAAAAACCAATCCAACGCACACTCCCATGAATCCCAGCCTTACCCATAAAGGCAGCGAAAGAATACCTAAAAGATCCAGGCCTTTGGTAAACAGCCCGAAAGAGGTGAAGAGCAATGCCCCGATCAATATAAACCTTACAAACACAGCCCTCATTCCGATCAATACCTGTGCTCCCAGGACCCCTCCGAGTACCTGACCAACGAGGAGAGGAGCTACAACGATCGGGATCATGGCACCGGCTATGAAGTAAGGCCATACTGATACGCAACTGCCCATGCCGAGCCCCGTCATGCTGACAGCGGCTGCCACCTTAAGCGGACAACCCATGATGACGTTCAGGGCCGGAACAACAGCCCATCCACCTCCCATTCCGAAAAAGCCGCCTATCAAACCAACAATAAATATGGCTACCCAGAATATCAGGCCCCTTGTCAGCTTGTAATCCACAACCTCTCCTGTAGATTCTTCATAATAAGGCAGATGCAACTGAAAGAAACGGGTAAAACCGTCTTCCTTCTTCACCTCCGGGTATTCTATCTTCTTGCCCCCCAGAAGAAAATAGAGGAAGAGTGCAAAAATGATAAGCGCCAGGAGTATTCTGATAATGCCTTCGCCTCCTACCCCGAATGCCTTGGCAACTAATATGGCACCCTGAGCACCCAGAAAGGCGCCTATTCCCAGGGGTATCATGAGAAACAGGCCGAGCCTGATATTGCACAGACCGGTTCTCGCGAGAGGTCCCGTAGCTACCAGGGCGTTGAACATGGCTACTACAAGTCCGGATGCCCTTATTATCACGCTGTCCATCGGAGTAAATGCCATGGCAATAGGAGACCAGATGACCCCGCCACCTATTCCGGCAAGTGTGCCGATAAAGCCGATGCCCAGGCTGACAAAGAAAAGCCCTGAAACCCATGCGGATACATAAAACGGGGTCACGGTATCCGGAGGACCCTTTAATGACAGGGATATCAGGAGCCATCCAACATAAACAACGAGGGAACCAACGGTTATTGCAAAAAGTTCCAGCCAGGGATAAGGTTTGTACCAGTTCTTTAGAGCTACTTTCCATCTGGGAAGTACTACCGCAATCTCCGGGTTACTTCCTTTCATAATTTATACCCCCTTCCTTTAATTTTCATAATCCCCCTTTACCCCCTCTTTAATAATTAAGGCGGGTATGGTAAATTTATGGCTTTCTTACTATTAAAATCGGACAACCAGCATATCCTATGAGCCTTTCAGTGACACTCCCCATAAGAAGCCTTTGCAGGCCGGTCCTGCCATGGCTGCCGACAACCATGAACCCCGCTTTCTTCTTTTCTACCGTATCGACAATGACCTCATGAGGTTCACCTTTCAGGGTCAGGGTCTCAATCTTTATCCCCTCCCTCTCTGCGACTTCTTTCACCATACCGACACTTGCCTCTGCCAGTTTAAAGTTTTCATCCCTCTTATAAACGGAAAGGGCAATGAGACTGCTCCCGACGCGTTTTGCAATACTTACAGCTTCACGGGTTGCGATCTCGCTATAAAGCGAACCGTCTGTCGGAACCAGGATCTTCTCAAGGGAGATCCTCGAAAACCTCGGTACAATCATAACCTTGCAGGGGGCATCTCCTATGACCTTGGCAGTCACGCTCCCCATCATTATCCTCGTGAGACCGGTCCTGCCGTGTCTGCCCATTATTATCAGTTCTACATTGTTTTTTGCCGCCTCTTCGATAATTAATTTAGAAGGCACCGGCCCCCGGCCTAAAATGATCTCACATGATACCCCTTCTTTCCCGGCCCTTTCCTGTACTGATTCAAGGTGCTCTCTGACTGCTTTTTCCAGTTTTTCAACAGCTGCCAGTGGATAGCTATCGGCAAACTCGCGGATATCGGGTTCCTGTGCAACTGATATCACGTAGAGTTTGCTGCTGCATGTCTTTGCCAGATTAAGAGCCTCCCTTATTGCACCCTCACTGAATTCAGAACCGTCCGAGGCCACAAGCAGCCTTTCCATTTTTGCTACCGGACATGGCTGATCTGCGCTCATCTCTCCACCTCCCTCCTTGCTTTATCCCGTGAGAATAAGTTCCAACGGGGTTTACACAATAGCACTGGTGAGTTCATCGAATATCTCTATCATTCTTACGACACCGACAAACTTCTTTTTGTCTTCAATAACAGGCAGCAAAATCAGATTATTTTTAAGCATAAGATCTGCTGCTTTGCTTACAGGGTCACCCGGTTCAGCAAAGAATTTCGCAGGTACCATGACCTCACTGACAGGGCTCTCCGCCTTTTCCTTGGATTCAAGCCCTTTCAGGATATCATTAAGGGTCAATGTACCAAGGATGTTATACTTCTCGTCAAATACCAGGACAGCCATCGGGTGAATACATTTCTCCGTCCCTATCACAGACTTTTTAATCACCATGATGGCCTGCTTCATCGTGAACCAGTAAGGCACATGAGGGTACTCGAAAACATCGATCATCACATCCTTTACAACTTTACCTGTGGACATAAAAAATCCTCCTTGTATATTTTCGATTTGAAGTTCCGGAAAACTTCAAAAAACATTCTATCATCACCTATTTATTTTTTCAAACTCTATTATGAACACAAATTTGTCCGGGCGTTTCATCGAACGCATATACATGATCTGATCCTCTCCTGAAAAAAAATGCTGCGTTAAAAACAATGCGGGTGAACTCTCCGGGAGATCAAGAAGCATGCCGTCACCTGCGTTGAGATGTGCCATTGTAAAATAGTTACGAACTCCCGTAATATGAATATCATGCTTTTTTTCAAGGAGTTCAAACAGGGAGTTTTTCTGGACATCTTCTTCCAGGAGTGGCGGACATATCTGGAAAGGGATATATGTCTCCTGAATCAAAACGGGCTTTTGATCAACCTTCCGCAATCTTTTAATAAAGAGTATATGTTTATCTGCGGAGATATTGAGTTTCTCTGAAAGGTCATCAACCGGCATCATGATTGTCTGCGCAAGCACATCGGTTGAAAAATCTATCCCTTCTTCAAACATGAGTTCACCAAATGTCGTACGCATGGTCAGCTTATCCGATTCAACTTTTCTGGATACAAACGTTCCCCTCCCCTGCTGACGTTTCAGATAACCCTGCCGGACAAGTTCCAGGATGGCACTTCTCACAGTTGTCCTGCTCACGTTAAAGACTTCACAGAGTTCCTGTTCATTTGGTATCTGCAAGCCGTATGACCATTCTTTGTCTTCAATTTTCTTCTTCATGATATCGTAAAGCTGTACGTAAAGCTTTCTATAGTTTTGTCTGTTTAAAGTTATCATTTTGTAATTATGTTATTAACTTTTAAAATTGATGATAATAATATAATTATTTTTTAGACTTGTCAAGAGTTTTTTTTGGTGCTATAATTTATTATACTTATTTTTTCGAAAAATTATAAAATTTCTCGAAAAATTATAAAATTCAGTGAAAAAGGAAGATTTTAGCCTAAAAAAAGCCTTAAAAGTCAAATATTCAATATTTCAGCAACTTCTTTCAAAAAATAACCATGTTCTTGAACTCCTTGCAGATATGGAGGAAAAACTATCCGGTGAGTACCTTTTTGACAGGCAATATATAAATAAAAATGTCAGGCTCATTTCCCAGAGTGTCTTTCATATCATTGAAAACCTTAACGCCCTCTCACAGGATAAATACACACTGCTTTATAAAATCCATGGTGATATCAATCGGGATATAGAGAACATCCTCACACGCAAACTGGAGATTCCGGCCAGTGATCTTACTATTCCTCTTGAAAATCTGACATCTGAGATGGTAGATATCGCCGGCGGTAAGATTGCACACTTGGGAGAAATAAAAAAGCGACTGAATCTTCCAACACCTGAGGGATTTGTAATCAGTGCATGTGCATTCGCAAAATTCATGGAACATAACATGTTCACTGAAAAGATAAACAATTCACTTTCATCCCTGGGTATAGAAAATATGGAAGAGGTTAATAATGTCAGCAGAGAAATACAGGATATGATAATAGAATCAGATATCCCCTCTGATCTGGAAAAGGCCATCAAAGATGCCTATGAAGAACTCTGCAAGAAAACCGGCAGCGAAACAATAGTATCCGTAAGAAGCAGTGCAATCCTTGAGGACGGTATGTTTACCTTTGCCGGACAGTATGCCACATTTCTCAATGTCCCGGGAGAACTGATCATTCAAAAATACAAAAAGGTTGTAGCAAGTCTCTTTACTCCCCGTGCGATATTCTACTATAAGACGAAGGGTTTTTCAGAGGGGGAAATGGTCATGGCTGTCGGTGTTCTTAATATGGTAAATGCCCAGGCAGCCGGGGTCATTTATACGAGAGACCCGAATAACCCGGAAGCTGATTACCTCGAGATAAATGCTATCTATGGACTCGGGAAATTGGTGGTAGACGGAACTGTAACAGCAGACCTCTATACTGTATCAAGACACCCTGAAGGAACCATCCTCAACAAAATGATATCGAATCAGGAAACAATGCTTATCAGCGAGCCTGATGGAACGCTTAAAGAAACAGCAGTCCCGGACAGACTGAAAGGTAAACAATGCCTTGCTGATAAACAGATAAAACGTTTGGCACAATACGCACTTGATTTAGAGGGTCACTACGGATGTCCCCAGGACATTGAATGGGCGATTGGAACTGATAATCAGCCATACATCTTACAGACGAGGCCATTAAGGGTCATGAGCATTCAACCTTCAGCATCAGAGGCACATATTCCCACACGAATAAAGGGATACAATGTTCTTCTTGATAAAGGCGTGATCGCATGCAGGGGGGTTGGTTCCGGCAAGGCATTTATACTCAAAGATGAAAAACACCTGAAAGATTTCCCTGAAGGTGCTGTTCTTGTTGCAAGGCAAACCTCTCCGAAATTTGTCATTATCATGAACAGGGCATCTGCTATAGTAACAGATGTCGGAAGCGCCACCGGGCACCTGGCCTCTCTTTCCAGGGAATATCAGGTCCCAACAATTCTTGATACTGAAATCTCGACACGCATCTTAAGGGATGGGCAGGAGATCACCGTTGATGCCATCAACTGCAACATATATGAGGGCAAGGTTACCGAGCTCCTTGAGTATTCCCGTAAAAAGAGCGAGCCTTTTAAAGACACACAGTTATTTAAAACACTCGAAAAATTATTAAAGCAGATAGCACCGCTGTTTTTAGTAGACCCGCAGGATGAGAGCTTTAAGCCGGAATATTGCAGGACATTTCATGACATAACCCGTTTTGCACACGAAATAGCAATGCATGAGATGTTTGATATCGGTAAAGGACATGACATGAAGGAAACCAAGACGGTTGACCTTGAGGCGACAATTCCTATTGATGTTCATATACTGGATATTGACGGAGGTATCAGGGAGAATATAGACAAGGCATCTCCTGAGGATATACTCTCGATACCCTTTGCTGCACTCCTCAACGGCATGACAGGCATGAGATGGCCGGGGCCGCCCCCTGGTGGTGCTCCGTCCTTTTTAGGCACAATAGCGCAGGATGATTCTGTTCAAGAACAAGAACAACTGAGCGAGGTTGAAAAGAAGAGTTTTGCAATCGTATCCAGGAATTATATGAATTTCAGCATACGGCTCGGTTATCATTTTTCAATGATCGAGGCATATGCAAGTAATAACCTCAACGATAATTACATAAAATTCTTCTTTAGAGGAGGTGGCGCATCTGAAGACAGGAGATTAAGACGGGTCAGGTTGATAACAGAGATACTGAAGTCCATGGGATTCAGAATGAATATCAAAGAGGATCTTATAGATGCCATCCTTACCAAATATAAACAATCAACCATCGAAGAGATGTTGGTTATATTAGGTAAGCTCACAGCCTATACCAAGCAACTCGACATGGTCATGTTCAACGATGATATTACCGAGATGTACGCAGAGGACTTTATCAAACAGCATGTTACAGGGAAGTTTTAAAGGCATGATGCCCCGCATATTAGTCTGTCCTATACTGTAGCCGCAGGCTTCAGCCTGTGCAAAAGAATGCAACCTAAAGGTTGCGGCTACAATATAACATTAGTGTGTGTGTGTATAAGGTATATCTTGATTGTTTTTTGTCATTTCGATCCGCCTCAGGCGGAGAGAGATCTTGTGGTTCAAAGATTCCTCATTTCCAGACTGTGTCACAATTGGCAAGGTGATATAATAGATGGCAAAAAAGGTAAGAAGGGAGAAGGGCAGTTGGCATTTAAGAGAGGAAACAGAGAACAGCTAACGATGTTGCCGCCTACGATAGAGGA
>Ga0209270_1001913_pt1 | contig 24857 bp, 18 predicted proteins | sample MTBAKSrepl1MetaG_FD_187456 | JGI IMG/M metagenome (GOLD analysis project Ga0209270, IMG submission 187456) | Enrichment culture microbial communities from Arthur Kill intertidal strait, New Jersey, USA, that are MTBE-degrading - MTBE-AKS1... | ecosystem: Environmental > Aquatic > Marine >...
ACCGTATGGCGCTGGCGTTGGGTGACCCGCCGCCGGGACCCGCTCGCGCAAACTTTCAGCTTCGGGGAGAACCGGGTCATCTCCGCCGTGGGGCTTCACTTCACGCAGAAGGACGCTTCCATCCCCGTAACCATTCAGATCCGCGGCGTCACGACCGGGCTTCCCAACGAGGTCATCCTGGCCGAGAAGGTCATCGCCCCGAGCGAGATCGCCCTCGGTTCCGAGACCAAGGTCGTCTTCGACGATCCCTTCTACGCGGAGGCGAACACCAGCTACGCCGTAGTGCTGCTGACCAACAGCACCAATTACCGGGTGCGCATCGCCACGCTGGGCCGCCTGGGGCAAAACGGGGTCATCACCCGGCAGACCTATACCGCCGGGGTGTTGCTGGAAAGCTCGAACGCCGAAACCTGGACGCCGCTCAACAGCTCCGATCTCACCATGCGAATCTACGGCTACGATTTCCAGCCCGAAGGCGAGGTCCGCTTCCAGCCCATCACCGGAGTGCAGTTCAGCGATCTGAACCTGGACGAGTATTCGTCCATTCCGGAAGGCTGCGGCATCGTGTGGGAGTATTCCACCGACGGCGGCGTCATCTGGGACGCCATTGTGCCGGCGGAGGAGGAGCGGCTACCCAACCTCGCGGCGCAGGTGCTTGTGAGGGCGATCCTCTCCTCCAACGTTCCCAACGACTCTCCTGTGCTGAATTACAAGGACGTCAACCTCATCGGTTATCTCAACGACCCCACGGGCGCCTATTTGAACCGTGAGAACGAACTCACCCAGGGTGTCTCTTCCACCAAGGTCTACACCCAGATGAACATCCCCAGCGGGACCACCATCGATTGGTTCGCCTCCAACGACGGCGGGTCAACCTGGGAACCGATGTCCATCCAGACGACGCGGGAGATCGACCAGGAGTGGACCGAATACACGCTCACCAGGACGTTCACCGATCCGAGCGGAACCAAGGTCCGTTACAAAGCGGAGATGACCGGCAACAACCTCGTGTACCCGAGGATTCACACCCTCGGCGCAACGCTGAGCTGATCGGAGGGATGTCATGATCGTTCGCAGACAAGGCGGATTGACCGAGTTCATTCCATCACCACAGGAAAAACGCGAGGGCATCCTGCGGGATCACTCCCTCGATTTGCTTTCCAACCTCGACGCCCGCATGCGTCGCATCGAGGAGCGACACGGCATCTCCACGGACGCCGCCGAGGCGTTCGCCGGACTCATGGCCCGTATCCGGCGGGAGGAACTCGAAGCCGGGCGGATCAACCGGGAACTGATGGACGCCGGATATCTACATGAAGACCTGTCCGCCGTGGCGCTTGCGGCGCAGGCCGGGAGGACCCAACCATGAGCATTACCATCAAGAGCAACACCGATACGATTCTGGAACTGCCCGGGCTGACCGGTACGCTCGGGCCCGGAAAGACCGCCGTCGTCCAGGCGATGACCCCGGACCTACTCCGCGCTGTGGATCTCGGCCTGCTGCTGGTCCCCTCCGGAGCGGAACCGCCCGATGGTCTGCCGCCGGTGGTGTTCGACCACCGCTACCCGCAGGTTCTGCCTCTAACCGCCGGGCGCGCTTATTATGTCCGCGTCCTTCGGTCCCCGGGCGCTTTCCACGATGGAACCCGTGCCCGAAATTTCATCGCCTATTACGGCGACGGCGCGGGAATGAGCTGCGCCTTCTCCGACGACGGCCTCTCCTGGGACATAGAGAAAAAAGTCACCGGCATCGCGGCCAACGGCTATCACGTGGTCTGTGCGCTGGAGACCGCGAACCGGCTGCGCACCCTCTATTGGAACCCGGACGTTTCCAACCAGCCCTATGCCATGGCCGGTCTGCGCACAGCGATCTCTGATCCGTCGGTCGACCCCGCCGCGTTCACGGGCGATACCCCGTGCGCCGGCGACCTGGTCACCGAGGGAAGCGTCCAGGTCTGGAACCGCGGCCATTACGGGCCGTCGTTCCTCTGGTACAACCCGCTGCCCACCTCGGTCGAAGGGAGACCTTTCACCTGGCGCTACGCCATGTATTTCATCGCCTCGACCGGCGGCAACGACAGCCTCGGCTTGGCCTGTTCCGACGATGCCGTCGAGTGGAAACTGATCGGAAACGGTCCGATCCTCTCCGGCCTGATCGACCCGCAGCCCTGGGAAGGCGCAAACGGCTACGTCTCCGCCGCCCACGTGGAACGGCTCGCCGACGACCGCTGGTGGATGCTCTACTCCGGGGGCTCCTCGGGAAACGCCGGGATCGGCTACGCCTGGTCCTGGGACCGTGTCCACTGGCGCAAGGCGGAGATCAACCCCGTGTTCAAGAACGGCAGCGGGCCATTCCTCGAGCGCTGCTACACGCCGAGCCTGGTCCGGGACGCCGACGGCTCGCTGCTCCTTTACCGGGCGGCCAAGGACGCGACCGCCTACCGGACCTTCGTTTCCCGGCTGCGGGCACCGGCCCTTGGTTGGCGGGACCTGCTCGGCCCGGACCGGCTCGGTCAGGGGCTCACCGCGCGGGAGGCCATCCACAGGGGCGTCGGTACCCAGGCTGAACGCGACGCTGCTCTCCCGAACCCGTCCAAGGGCGACGAGTGGTTCAACACCGACCTCGCGGGCGGCGGAAAGTGGGAGAAACACACCGGCACCGACTGGAAGCGGAGCTGATCCCCCGAACACCTCTCTTTTCTTTTGACGTCAGGAAATCCCGTAACCCCGCGTGTTTCCGCAGGTTACGCTTCCATGTACATAACTCATTGGAATCAAAGGAGTTATGTGTCGAATTCGCCTTGCTTTCTGTTCGGAAAGAAGCCTGTATGTGTGTGAACACAAGAGCCAATCCCTTGCCGGGAACGGGCTTACAGAACGCAAGGAGAGACCATGGACTTACGCCGGATCAACTTCGGAATCGAGATCGAGACAGTCAAACGAACGCGCGAGCGGGTCGCCCAGGCGATCCAGTCGGTGGTGGGCGGCCAGGTCCGCCACATCGGCAGCCCAGGGAGCTTCGACCCCTGGGAGGTCACCGACCACCACGGCCGGGTATGGAAGGTGGTGTCCGACGGTTCGCTCATCAATGTGCCGGTCCATCTGCGGGCCGAGGTGGTGAGCCCCGTCCTGTCTTACGAGGATATCCCCGTCCTCCAGGAGGTCGTCCGGGCGCTGCGGGCCTGCGGAGCCAAGGTGGACGACCGCTGCGGCATCCACGTCCACGTCGACGCCACGGCCTTTGACGGCCGGACCCTCGCAAACCTCGCCAAGATCGTCTACAAACAGGAAGCGCTCATCCTCACCGCCCTGGGCGTGAACGAGACCCGCCGCCGGAGCTACAGCAAGCCGGTGAGCGACGACCTCATCGCCCAGATCGAACGCCGTCGTCCCAGGACCAGGGACCAGCTCAACCACATCTGGTACGGCTACCACAACCGACAGCCCCAGCACTACGACAGCACCCGCTACCACGGGGTGAACCTGCACAACGTCTGGTATCGCGGCACGGTCGAGTTCCGCTGGTTCGAGGGGACGCTACACGCGGGCAAGGTGAAAGCCTACGTCCAACTGGTCCTGGCCGTGGCAGCCAAGGCGCTGAACGGCCGGGCCGCATCGAGCCGCAAGCGGTCCTTCGATCCCCAAAGCGCCCGGTACGACTTTCGGGTCTTCCTGCTTCACCTGGGGCTGATCGGGGACGAGTTCAAGACCGCGCGCAAGCATCTGATCGCCGCCTTGCCGGGGGACTCTGCATTCAAACGCGGCAGAGTAAAACCAGACGAACAACCAGCTCCCAAGGCGGAGACCATCACGGAGGCCGGGCCTGAAACCCGGCCTCCGGCGTTTTCAGTGGACGAAACCGGCGGGGTCCAAGGAGGTGCGTCATGAGAGTGCTGATCCGAAACACCGCCCTCAATGGGCAGCCGCTGAAAGAAGACGGCGAAGTCTTCACCGGGGAGACCGTGACCGACGTGGTCCTCGCCATGAAAGGGGCCACGCTCTTTTCCGATCAGCGGGACCTCGAGGATTACATCGACATCGTCCTGCGCAACGCCAAGATGCTGTCCGGCGTCGAGCTTACGGTCCGGGGCGACACGCCCGAGGAAAAGGCCGCATCCTTTCTCGATGCGCTGATCAAACACGGTCTTGCTGAGGTACAGGACGACAAACCCGCACGGATACCCATCTCCGCTTTGGTCTGGCAGGGCATCGACGCGGTCCGGCTCTCGGGGTTGACCAACATGCTCGACCGCCCGGTCGTCGCCCGGCTGGCCGGGGATCTCGGGTATCCCGACTCCGCGCGCTGGATCGAGGAGCATCCGAAGGAATACGCCGAGGGCGTCTTCCGCGGGTTCATCGTCGACCCGCAGGGAGGGAAATCCTGATGTGCGGGCTCGCAGGGGTCATCTTCGGGAAAAAGCGGCGGCGCGCCGAGGAGCGGGACCACCTCGCCTGGCTCTTCACCCGCCTGCTGCTGCTGAGCGAGGAGCGCGGTCCCCATGCCACCGGCGCGGCTTGGCTCGATATCGACGGATGCCACCGTCTTTTCAAACGCCCGGTGACGGCCGAGCGGTTTGTGACGGACAAAGCCTTCGCCGAACTCCTTGCCTCCATGGACAACCGCACCGCGCTCCTGCTCGGGCACACCCGTTGGCGCACCCGTGGGGACGAACAGGTCAACATCAACAACCACCCGATCCGCACCGGGGAGGTGATCGGCACCCACAACGGCACCATCTACAACGCCGATTACCTCTTCCGCCGCTGGAAGATGCGGCGCTTCGCCGAGGTGGACAGCGAGATTCTGTTCCGCCTGGCCGCGAACGCCGCCCGGGACGGGGCCATGGATATAGAGCGGTTCAAAGCCCGGCTCCGACGCTGTCGGGGTCAGATCACCGCCGTCATCGCCTGCCGGACCGACCCGGGCACCGTCTTTGTGCTCAAGGGGAACAGACCGCTGGAACTGCGGTGGCATCCCCGCCGCAAAGCGGTTCTCTACGCTTCGGACCCCGCATACCTCGACGCCGTGCTGGCGGAGGAAAAAGGCTGGCGTGAGATTGCAGTCCCGCCCATGAGCCTGGTGGTGTTCCGGCGCGAGGATCTGGCCGCGTACTCGGTGGAGCCCTTCGATTTCGTCGCCCAGGAGAGAAAGGGCGCGGAGCCATGACAGACACTCCAATGAACCCCATGAACCAGGCAATGAACCCAACAGAACCCTTGAAGCCGAACACAAACGGAATGCTGAGACTCTTCGTCTACGGCACACTGAAGCGCGGTTTCTGGAACCACGACCGCTTTTGCCGGGGCGTCCTGACCGTGGAGGACGCCGTCGTCCGCGGCCGCCTCTTCGAGACATCCTCCGGAATCCCGGTCCTGCAGGTCCCGGAGGAGGATATCCTCGCCGTCGGGACCACCAATCCACTCGCCGACGTGGCCACACAAGCGCGCGTCGTGGCTCGCATGTCCAATCCCGAGCCAATCCCCGACCGGCTTCCGAAGAAGGGCACAGGCGCGCCCTGGGGCCCCGTGTACGGGGAGATTCTCACCTTCGACGATCCCGTGATCCGCCTCCCGGCCATCGACCGGCTGGAGGGGTTTCACCCCGGCGGTCCGAGTTTCTACAAACGGGTCCTTGTCCCGGTATGTATGAACCGAGAAAGGAGGCTGGCTGCCTGGGTCTATGTCGCCGGAAGCAACCCAGATGGCCGTTTCAAGGCGCTGCCAAACGGCAACTGGCGCTGAGCCATCCTTCGCTTGTCTCGGGGCTGGTTTTCAAAAAACTATTGACACCAACTGACACGAACTGTAAAATACATCTCTGTGATGAGATACAATGAGGATAATTTTGTCTGGACACTGCAGAGGTGCTTCTGATGGAGAACAAGTCGGACAACGTCCTGACCATTGAGGAGTTATCCGTTTATCTGAAAATCCCGAAGTCGACGCTCTACAAGCTCGTCCGAGAGGGCAAAATCCCTGCCCAAAAAGTGGGACGACACTTGCGCTTCCTTCGGGAGTCCATCGACGAATGGATGAAGCGGCAAAATGAGTACGGGAGGCGGGGGTAGCATGGCCTTGAACGAAGCTGATACCTGCCGCCGTTATATAGTTCCCAAACTCCAAGCTGTGGGTTGGGATGACGAGCCGCATCGTATTAACGAGCAGGTTACTTTTACCGACGGTCGCATCATCGTGTCTGGCCGGCAGGGGCGGCGGAGGCCCGGGAAGCGTGCCGACTACATTCTGCGCTACCGCCCCGACATGCCCATGGCCGTGGTCGAGGCAAAACCCTCATACGCTACCCCTGGACAGGGACTTCAACAGGCTAAGGAGTATGCAGAAATCCTCGGGCTTAAGTTTGCTTACGCCACCAATGGCCAAGGGATTGTCGAGTTCGATTATACAACGGGACTCGAACGCGAGATAGAAACCTTCCCAACGCCGGAAGAACTATGGGCGCGCCTGATCAATTCAGAGTCCCTCAGCCCCCAGTTGGCGGAACGGCTCCTCGCCCCCGTATATCATTTAAGCGGCAAATCGCCGCGCTATTACCAGGAAATCGCTATCAACAGAACCGTTCAAGCGGTTCTTCAAGGACGCAGGCGCATCCTTCTCACAATGGCTACAGGGACCGGGAAAACTGTCGTTGCATTCCAAATCTGTTGGAAGCTTTGGTCATCGCGGTGGAATCGAACGGGGGATTTCCGACGACCCCGAATTCTCTATCTTGCTGATCGCAATGTCCTTGTCGATGATCCGATGGCAAAAATATACGCGCCTTTCGGCGATGCACGCTGGAAAATTGAAGGAGGGGTGGCCAACAAGGGCCGGGAAATGTACTTTGCGATCTACCAAGCAATCGCCCGTGACGAACGCAGACCCGGACTCTACCGTGAATACTCCCCGGATTTCTTTGACCTGATCATCGTGGATGAGTGCCATCGGGGTAGCGCCAAAGACGACAGCAACTGGAGGGCTATTCTTGAGTATTTCGAGCCGGCATTCCAGGTTGGGATGACGGCCACACCACGCCGCCAGGATAATGCGGACACGTACCGATACTTCGGCGACCCCATCTACCAATACAGCCTTCGCCAGGGAATAGACGATGGATTTCTTGCGCCATACCGGGTTCACCGCGTCATCACCACTTGGGATGCTGCAGGTTGGCGTCCCAGCCAGGGAGAGCTTGACCGCTACGGGCGAGAAATTCCAGACGAGGAATACCGCACGAACGATTTCGAGCGAGTTGTGTCCTTGAAGGCCAGGACCGAAGCTGTCGCAAGGCATTTAAGCGAGTTTCTGAATAAGACTGGGCGCTTCGACAAGACCATCGTTTTTTGTGTCGATCAGGAACACGCCGACGAGATGCGCCGTGTGCTGAACAATTTAAACTCCGACCTAACCCGCCAGCACTCTGACTACGTTTGCCGTGTTACGTCCGATGAAGGCGGCATTGGCCGAGGGCACTTGAGCAATTTCCAGGATGTTGAACGGCGCACTCCCGTCATTCTCACCACGTCACAGATGCTGACCACGGGCATAGACGCGCCAACGGTGCAGAATGTTGTGCTCGTTCGGGTCATCAACTCAATGACCGATTTCAAACAAATCATCGGACGAGGAACGCGGGTCCGGGATGACTACGGCAAGTTCTTTTTCAGCATCCTTGATTACACCGGGGCAGCCACTCGTATGTTTGCTGACCCGGACTTTGATGGAGACCCTTCCATCGAAACGGAACAGCACATCGGCGAGGATGGCGAACCGATAGATACGGAAACGGTCGTTACCCCGGAGGAAGAACCTGAACCGACCGACGAGGTTATTGTCGATCCTCTCCCCCCGGATGATGGCACACCTGTCGAGAGGCGTAAGTTCTACTTTGATGGCGGCCAAGTCGAGATTGCCGCTCACCTTGTCTATGAACTTGACGCCGACGGCAATCAACTCCGAGTCGTCCGATTTACCGACTACACCGCAGAGAAAGTCCGGACCCTTTATAGAAACGCGGCTGAACTCCGGGATGACTGGGCGGACCCCGATCATCGAAAGAATATCATCGACAGGTTGGGTGAGCGGGGCATCGATTTTGACGAATTGGCCTCGGTGGCGAATCAACCTGATGCCGATCCCCTCGACCTTCTTTGCCACATTGCCTTTAATGCACCCCTGCGCACGAGGCGTGAACGCGCGCAGCGTCTCCGCTCCGAGAAGAAGGATTTCTTCGAACAATATGGCCCGGAGGCGCGGGAAATCCTCGGTGAACTCCTCGATAAGTACACAGAGCATGGAACCGCGCAATTTGTAATCCCAGAAGTTTTGGAGGTCCCGCCGACCAGCAAGCGCGGCAATGTGATCCAGATTGCCCGTTACTTCGGCGGTGAAGACCGGTTGGTGGAAGCGATTCGAGAACTGCAAACGTTGCTCTACGCGGCTTAAGGAAACACGATGGCAAAGCGAACTAAGAAATCGAACGAACCGAAAACCACAGCCGAGCGTCTCGGCAGCGTCATCAAGTCCTGCCGGCAGATCATGCGGAAAGATAAGGGGCTGTCCGGAGACCTTGACCGGCTCCCGCTTCTGACGTGGGTTATGTTTCTTAAGTTCCTTGATGACCTGGAGCAGATCGAAGAATCACGCGCCAAAATGCGGGGATCGAAATACCGACCGACAATAGAATCGCCATATCGCTGGCGTGACTGGGCGGCCCAAGAAAATGGCGTCACCGGCCCGGAGCTTATTGCCTTCATTAACCAGGAGGAGGCTACTCGGCCCGATGGGACAAAGGGACCGGGGCTGTTCGCCTACCTGAGCGGCCTGCACAACGGCCCCACGAGCCGCAAACGCGTGATCGCCAGCGTCTTTAGCCGCCTGACCAATAGAATCCAGTCCGGCTACATACTCCGTGATGTAATCAACCAAGTCACCTCGATCCACTTCGACGCTCAGGACGAACTCTTCACCCTCGGTCACCTTTATGAATCAATGCTGCGCGAGATGCGCGACGCCGCTGGTGACTCTGGCGAATTCTATACGCCACGCCCAGTCGTCCGCTTTATGGTCGAGGCGCTGAATCCACGCCTCGGGGAGACGATCCTCGACCCGGCCTGTGGAACCGGCGGCTTCCTCGTCGAGACGTTCAATCACCTGGGCAAACAGGTCAAGACTGTCGAGGATAGGAGGGTGCTTCAGGAACAGTCGATATATGGCGGCGAGGCCAAACCGCTCCCGTATCTCCTCTGCCAGATGAACCTGCTCCTCCATGGTCTCGAAGCGCCCCAGATCGACCCGGAGAATAGCCTTCGTTTCCCGCTTAACGAGATTGGCGACCGCGACCGGGTCGACGTGATTCTCACCAATCCACCGTTCGGGGGTGAGGAGGAGCGCGGAATTCTGAACAACTTTCCGGAGGACAAGCAAACTACGGAAACTGCGCTTCTATTCCTTCAACTTATCATGCGGAAACTCAAGCGTAGCCCAAAGCCAGGCCGCGCAGCGGTTGTTGTTCCCAATGGTGCGCTGTTCGGTGATGGTCTCTGTGCGCGTATCAAGGAAGAGTTGCTTACCAGCTTCAACTTGCACACCATCGTGCGGCTGCCACAGGGCGTTTTTGAACCGTACACGCCGATCCAGACGAATCTTCTCTTCTTCGACCGCTCCGGACCGACGGAAATGATTTGGTACTACGAGCAACCATTGCCTGACGGCCGGAAAAAATACACCAAGACCAATCCGCTTCAATACGATGAACTCGCTGACCTGCTTAAATGGTTCAAATCGGCTAAGCGCCAGGAGAACGCGCACGCCTGGAAGGTCAAGGCAAGGGGCATATTATCTAATGGCTGCAACCTTGATTTAAAGAATCCACGTGGGGCTGAAGCGCTTGAGCATCTTCCCCCCGAACAGATTGCGGAGAGTATCGCTGAAAAGAACCTTCGAATCGGGGAGATCATAGCAGAGATCAAAGCTGCATTGGCTGAGCCAGTACACTCCCGAGGAGGCAAGCCATGACTGGGAACGGCTGGGCCACAGTTCCTCTTGGTGAGGTTCTCGAAAAGAACGAGGAATCAATCGAAATCGATGTGACCGCCCGCTACCAGCAGGTCACGGTACGACTGTGGGGTAAGGGAGTTGTTCCACGAGGGGAAACGACAGGTTTGGAGTTGGCTGCGGGACGCAGATTTCGCGTTCGCGCAGGCGATTTCATCCTGTCTCGAATTGATGCGAGGCATGGCGCATTTGGTATCGTATCCGATGAATTGGACGGAGCCATTGCTACTAACGATTTCCCATCCTTTAAGGTCGTCGACCAACGCCTTGCTCCTGGGTTTCTAAAGTGGTTGAGTTGTACCCCAGGATTCATAGAACTGTGTCGATCTGCCAGCGAAGGAACGACCAACCGCGTGAGGCTCAAGGAGGACAGATTCCTTCGAATGTCAATACCGCTCCCCGACAGGGATGAACAAGACCGGATCGTGACAAAGATCGATGCCATCGTTGCGAAAATGAACGAGGCACTAAGCGATAAGGCAGAGATTGAACGGGAAGCAGAGGCAATGCTCCGTAGCGCCTTTGCACAAATAATTGATGGTGTGCCCTCGCGGACGATGAACGATGTGGCTCCGCTTGTACGCCGTCCTGTCGAACCAAAAATGGGCGAGGAATACCCGGAACTCGGCATCCGGTCATTCGGCAAAGGGACATTCCACAAACCCGCCCTCGATTACCTGAGCGTGGGTACCAAGCGACTTTACGGCATAGAGCCTGGAGACCTCCTTTTTAGCAACGTGTTTGCTTGGGAAGGAGCAATTGCAGTTGCCCAACCGGAGGATGGTGGCCGATACGGGTCTCACCGGTTCATAACATGTGTCCCGAAGGCGGGCGTCTCCACGCCTGAATTCCTGTGCTTCTACTTCCTGACCGAGGAGGGACTCCGGAAGATCGGCGAAGCTTCGCCAGGCGGAGCAGGAAGAAACCGCACATTGGGCCTCACCAAGTTGACCGAAATTGAGGTTCCTGTGCCGGAGTACGGTAAGCAGGTCTGGTTCAACCGTCTGCAAGCCAAAGTCGCTGCAATGCTCGTGGCACAAAAAGACGCCGAATCCGAACTCGACGCCCTGCTTCCCTCGATCCTGGACAAGGCATTCAAAGGGGAGCTTTAATCGCATGATCAGGAACGAACATTCACAAGAAATCACCGCACGAAACGAAGTGAAAATTGCCGACAAGAAACTTCGTGAAGTGAGACGAATAAGCACGGTGAAGAACCTTGGCTACGTCTTTTCCTGTGCCCCGAGAGTCCTCACCGACCGCATCGGCCTGAGCACGGAAACCAGAGCCACCCTCATGAACGATGACCAATCCCGCGAGACGTTTTGTCACTGTCTCTTCAAGAGAGGATACGCTTCGATTGTGAAGGAGGACGCGGGATGAAGAAACCCGAAATCTCGTCTCCAAACGACATTCAACAATCTCATCCAAGCAACTTTCAGCGCCCGATGGAGGATGAAAGATCTGATTCATATCCTTGCTCTTTGAGTAATTTTGAGCTTCAGGAAGCCATCCATGAACAACTCAAAAAGCTCGGATTTTCCAAGAACGGGAAAGGATACGTAATTGAGGGACAACTAACAAAGCAAAGAATACGCGACTTCCATTCAAAAAAACGGATCGAAGTGTTGCAGAGTAATAAGGCATTTATTGAGCAATACGGTCCTGATTTGGTTATGAACTTTGCGACCGGGAGGCAAGTTGATCCTGAAGCGATATCCCCAGAACTCATTGAAGTGAAACCAGACTCTGAGGAGTCGCGGCTCTTCAGGTTTGCATGTCTTTTGTGGTCGGTGCCAGTTTCTCAAGGATTCGGCCGGAGAATACGCTTTCTTGTTAGAGACAAGCAAAACGGCCAACTGATAGGTCTTTTTGCTTTGGGTGATCCTGTGTTCAATCTTTCGGCTCGTGACAAGTGGATTGGTTGGACATTCGAAGACCGGAAAGATCGCTTAATACACATAATGGATGCCTATGTTGTTGGTTCTGTACCTCCGTATTCTCAGCTCATTGGTGGAAAGTTGGTTGCGGCATTGATGGGGAGCAAAGAGGTTAAAGAGGTATATGAGCGCAAGTATTTGGGGCGGCAAGCCGTAATCAGCGGGAAAGAAAACAGGGCAAGGCTTGTGTTGCTTACAACTACATCTGCAATGGGACGGTCTTCTCTTTACAACCGTCTTGCTATACCTAACGGACCTCAGTTCATCAGGATCGGGGAAACGCGAGGTTTTGGCCACTTTCATCTTTCCGGCGAGATATTTGAGCAAATGCGGAACTATCTGGAAGCAATCGGTCATCCCTACGCTACTGGGAATCGGTTCGGTATGGGGCCAAACTGGAAAATCCGTGTGGCCCGAACTGCGTTAGAGAAGATTGGACTTGATGCCGACGACATTCTTAATCACGGCATTGCGCGGGAAGTATATGCAGTACCCTTGGCCCATAATTGGCAGGAAATCCTACTGGGTACACAGAAGAACGTACGCTCTTGTGTTCTTACAGCTTCCGAAATTATGGAATTCTGTTTGAACCGATGGATAGTACCAAGAGCTTCTCGCGATAAGCGTTATAAGAGTTTTGCACGTTGCAGGATAATGGAGTGCCTGCTTAACGGTGGTCCGGGACCATCATGGTAATGGCTATGGACCTTGCACATTGGCAAAAGCGCCTTGAAAACCACTTCAGAGAACTTTCTGCTCATAGAAGAAGAAAGTCCCCTGACAGGCGAATTTTCGGCCTTGAGCATGGTCTTGATATATCTGAGACTCAGGCTTTGACAACTGCGGTGCGAGCACACATTGCTGACGGTCCGCCAGCATCGGACCACGCACTTGCTTGGATGGTTTATGCCTCTGAGATCGGATATCGCTATTCGGGTGATGAGTACTGGCAGACCTTTGAGGAGGAAACTCCGGGTTGGACGATCAACGGGGATCGCTATTGGGTTCGGCGTTGCTTCCTCTGGTTCCAGAGAGAATTTTGTGGCGTGGAACCATGCGGCATATGGGCCAAGCATTTTTCCATCATCTGCTGGCCGATCACACATGCCATCCTCCCCACAGATCTGCAAAGACAGCTTGCACGCGTTCTTTACGAACTGCGTCACTCGTTCTCCGCAGAGCTTTTCGAGTCACCCTCAATACTTGGTGATCTCATTGCAGCACGAAGTTGGAACGCCACATCGCGCTTCCAAAACCTTGCCCAGGAGCCGCAACTGCTGGGACAGATTGCTGCCGCGTTGCTCCTTCAAGGAGAATTCGGCACAGACAGCCTTATTCACCCAGCAACGCTTAGGAGAATCGGTGAGGATTTAGACCGCGAGCGCCGGGCGCGTGAGTGGCTCCGTGGGGCACGCCGTTTCGCTAGAGAACGTGCGCAAATTCGTGGTCTCGGTTTGCTGGGTCGAGGCACTAAGCCCTCCAGCGTCGGTCACCCGGACGACGCACGAGCAGAGGTGGCCGAACTCGGGATCGAACCGCGACTCGTCCTTCGACCGACAGACTCGACAAATGTTTCATGGGAGGTTTCGCTCGAGATCCCAAACCTGTCTCACCTGCTCATCCGGTTCCCCAAAACGAGAGAGATACTCACGGGCTCTCGTTGTGTGGTCGCTGGTGCCGCAGGCCGACCCCTTGCACGGGGACGGTGTTTGCACGGCGCACAGCGTGTTACGCTCGCCCAGTGGCCGCTCGCGGATGAGGTATTGTTGCGCTTTGAGCAGACAGACTCCCAACTCGAATACCTCCTCCGTGCGGAGTGTCTCCTCCGCCCTGGCCCCACTTGGCTTTTTAGGATCGCATCCGACGGGCTTGCCTACGAGTGCCGGAGCTTACGGGTCCGACCGGGGGCGCGGTATATCATTGTCAGCACGGCCGGTCCTGTCAGATCGAATGGTCACACCAGTCCGATTGACCTCTCGTGCCAGGGAGTCCATGGCGCAATTTTAGACTTGCCCCAGGCGCTCACCAAGGACTGGGAAGAGACGCTCCGCTGTCTCGGCCTTGGGCAAGCAAAGACGATCGAGGTCTGGCCAGCGGGGCTTGCCGCGGTGGTGTGGGACGGAGAGGGTCATGGCGAATGGCTCGCATCCGAGCAGCCATGTTTGGCGATTTGCGTCGATCACCCCATCGACGGGCTTCTGGTCTCCATGGCCAATGGCATCGAGCCTCCCCTTGACCTTAGTCCGATAACCCCTGGTGAGCCGCTCTTCGTCGAACTCCCGCAATTACCTGTGGGGCTTCATCGGGTTCGCGTTTCCGCTCGAACAAGTCCCGAAACGGATGCCGAAGCTCTAGGCGACCTGGACGTTGTAATGCGCATCAGGGAGGCCCGGCCTTGGTCACCAGGTGTGAGTCCTCACGGACCATTGGTCGTCCAGATGGAGCCTCTCGAGCCGTCTCTGGAGCAGATGTGGGAAGGTCAAGTCGCGGTCGCCATCCAGGGGCCGGTTGGTCGAAACGTGGCGTGTGCGATTTCTCTCTTCGAGAGAGAAGGCAACACAGCGATTCTCTCGAAACAACTCCCACCGATGCGCCTACCAGTCTCCGCAGACGACTGGCGGAATCATTTTGAGAAGCACTTCCGCAGGACGAGGAACGCAGAAGAGGCCTATGATACCGTGCGGTTCTGTGAGCTTACGTTCACGGCCGACGAGTTGGGGGCATTCGCGCTCCGGTGCGAGCGAGAGTTCATACCTCTTCGTTGGGCACTCCGCCGACGGGGTGGGGGTTACGTTGTCCGCCTGCTCGATGATAGCGGAGACGATACGCAGCCCACAGTGACGCGTCTATCTTTCGAGAATCCCACCGTCGAAGAGCCTGTGAGCCTGGCACCTGAGTATGACGTTTCAGCACCGGGCGGGATGTATGTTGCGCGGCTTCGACAATTAACGGCGGGGATCATTGTGCCTCCGGTGGTTCGAAGCCTCGGTGATCTTCGCTGTGCTCCACACATTGATGAGGAGCCGCGGTCGCTGGAGGCGATCGTCCGTATCCTCGGCATCGCTGACTCATGGGGTCTTGCGAGGCTACCCGGTGATTTCTTCTCTGCAACACGCAGGCGAGATGTACTACTTAGGCTCGGATCTCACACCGCTCACTTGATCTGCGGCGACAACTGGGCGATGGCGGAACTTGCTGCGCTTAAAGGAACCGATGGTATGACTCGGCTGAAAGAGGCAGTGTCTCGGCGACGTGACGAAAGCGCTATCGGGATAGTTCTTGAACGCGACTGTGCCGACCTCGCGACCAAAACATGCAGGGAGCGGGTTGAACGGCTCGCCTTGCTCATAACCAGGTTCCATGTGTTGCCGCCCATCTCGCCCACGAATAATGCCGACGCGCGATTGCACTCTGAACTTGCTCTTAGGCTGGCGAGCAATCCCGCCGGTGTGCAAGCATGGGCAGGAGATCGACTACGCACCGGTCTTACGCGGCTCATGGAATCACCGACGCTGATGAGGGCCGCTCGGTTTCTTGTGCTCTCGACAGACCGTCACCTCCAGTCAAAGGCCCGCTTCGACGAACTCTATGCAGGATGGGAGTGGAGATGAGACGGTTAACCGCGGCAGAGGTCCACGCTCAAAAGGTTACGGATTTGGGACTCGATTCGAGCGCACTCGATCTCACATCGGTCGAGGCGCTCGCGGGAGCGCTCCGGAGGACGGCGAGCTTTCTATGTCCCTGTACAGCGGCGACGCTGGTGCGCGGCGTGGTACGACCGCTCCGAGGTCTGGTGGACAATATCGAGGGCACTAAGGGTATCGTCGAGGAAACGCTGGAAGCAATGATTGCTCATGGCGACATTCTTGAGCAACGTGACGTGGAAGAGAGCTCAACGCCTGGAGCGGCGACGCTGCTGTACGCCGCCCCGGCGAGCTTTGTAGCGCGCGAGAGTGGTGCCGTGATCCTTCTCGGCGTTGCATCGGATCAACGCTCCGCTTTGCCTGATGAAATTGAGTCTCGAATCGAGTACGTCAGCCACTTGCGGCGCATCAGTCCTCTCCCCGGTGAGGACCTGCGAGCCGATCTTGGACAGCTTGGACTGGTGGATATCTCGTATGACCGGTGGCTCAAAGCGCCTCGACCGGAATCGGCGCGCCAGCATCTATCGCGTATCGACAGACTCCTGGAGGGTGCGCAACCATCGCGCGATGTTCCTGGACTCATACTGCTAGATTCCGAGCGTCCAGTCCGTTACTACCCCGGCCGCTGGGTAGAACCGCGCTCTCAATCTGGGCGCTTCGTGGCACGCCGAAGCCAGGCTTATGGTGCGCAATTATGGTGTTATGTCCAACTGCTCAATGGCAATCCTGAGCGCCTTATCGATTTTCCGATCGATGGGAGCCGATGGCGGGGTTGCGATGAGGCTTGGCGCCTGCAAATGGCGATTGATGCACAACGTGGAGAACCGCAGTGGTTCAGGGTGCGTCCTGGCCCCGGAGACACGCGGGTGGTCGAGTTCTTCTCACCCGTTCCGATGTGGGCACGGCGCAGGTGGGATGCAGTCGGCGAACCAGTGCCAAGCTCGGGATGTTTATTCGCCTATCGGATGACTGAAACTGAACTGGCGGAGGAACTTCGGTTCGTTCGCGATGTGCTGTGGCTAATCGATGTGACGGAGAACCTGAAACGATGATAACTCAGGTTAATCTTGCCATGCACCATGAAGAGGAATGAGATATGGCGTTGACTATCGGTGAGACTATTCAGCAATTGCACCGTGCGCTGAGGGACTACATAGAGGCTACCTATCATGTGAGCCATCCAACGCTTGTAGCGCAGCGCCGACGGCTCCTCGAAGAACCCGGCGTGATCCATCAGAGACCATACCTGGAGAGTACACCCCGCTATAAGACGGGTTTGGCGTTTCGGGAACTCGGCCTTGACCCTGCGGTGCTCGACGTCTTCTCGGCCGTCTCGAAAGCTGAAGGTGATCTCGATTTGCTTATCCATGACCCGCCCTATGAACATCAGGCGATCTCAACAAAACTTTCGCTCGTCGACGGACGGAGCATAGTAGTCATGACTGGCACAGGGTCTGGTAAGACTGAGTGTTTCTTGTTACCTATTCTTGGAAAACTCGCGCGCGAGGCGCGAACCAAAGGCCTGCAGTTCGGTTCGACACCCGCTGTGAGAGCGATGGTGCTTTACCCGATGAACGCTCTCGTAAACGATCAACTGGGACGGCTCCGTCTTCTCTTCGGCGATCCTCGGATCGTCCAAAAGTTTATGGAATGGTCGGGGAGGCCAGCCCGATTCGCTCGATACACAAGCAGAACCTTGTATCCCGGTGTTCGCGATGAAGACAAAGATAAGGACCGACTTGTCCCAATCGGAAAGTACTATGTGCGAAACTTAGAACTTGCTCAGGAACAGGCATCACCCCACCAGGCCGCCGCCGAGGCTCTGGTGAGCGAATTAAAAAAAAGAGGAAAGTGGCCAGCAAAGCCGGACTTAATTGGTTGGTATGGGAAGAAAGGTGCGCGATGGCGTGATAGAAAGAGCGGCGAGTTTAAGAGATGTGTGACACTACCAGGAGACCCTGAACTCGTCACACGACACGAGGTGCAGGAGGCCCCACCTGATGTCCTCATCACTAACTACTCGATGCTCGAATACATGTTGATGCGCCCCCTCGAACGACCGATCTTTGACCAGACTCGGGACTGGCTGCACGCTAACCCGGAAGAGCCTTTTTTGCTTGTCATTGACGAGGCGCACCTCTATCGGGGAGCTGCTGGGGCAGAAGTGGCCTTGCTCATCCGTCGTCTCCGTATGCGGCTTGGTATCCCGGCGGAGCGTCTTCAAGTTATCTGCACGAGCGCAAGCTTCAGAGACCCCCACTACGCTGTGCAGTTTGGTTCGCAACTCACGGGAAAAGAACAGGCCGATTTCAGAAACGTGCAAGGAGATCTTCTGCTCCGCTCTGAAGCAGCGAAAGGGACACCAGAGGATGCGAATGCTTTGGATTCGATTAATCTCGGAGCCTTTTACGAATCGGACACTGATGAATCTCGACTCGCCCATATCTCACCATTCTTGGAATACAGGAACGTTGAACCGCCGTGGCAACTACAGCGGGCGCTGTACGATGCTCTAGTCTCTTTTCCACCGATGGCGAGGCTTATCAACCTCACGATGACCGAAGCCCATCCGGTCGGCGAACTTGGTCAAGAATTGTTCGATGGCGTTTCTTCAAACGTGGCGGCTCGGGCCGTCACAAATCTCATCGCTATTGGCAGCGTAGCTAGGCGCGATGCGACCGAGCCGAGTCTGCTGCCATGCAGGGTTCACTCCTTTTACAGAGGGCTTGCTGGCCTCTGGGTCTGCATGGACCAACAGTGTTCCAGCCTTCCTGCCGCCGAGCGCGGAGGACCCACTGGAAAGCTCTTTAGCCAGCCCCGAGACACTTGTGATTGTGGCGCACGAGTACTCGAATTCTTTACGTGCCGTAACTGTGGTACAGCTTATTGCCGTGCTTATACGAATAATGTAGATGATCCGGACTTCTTATGGCCGGAGCCTGGCGGGGCGTTTCGCACGCTTACTGGCCAGTTCGACGAACTTGCTCCCATCGATTTGCTACTTGAGAAGCCTGTTTTCATTGATGCGGTGGAACCGGCGGAATACGACTTAATAACCGGGCGTCTGAATCCACCGAAACTGGGGCCCCGGAACCGCCAAGTCTACCTTAGAGTAGGCCGTTCTGGCCCACCGGATACCGAGGATGAGCCTCGCAATGCCAAGCCGGGTGAGTTTCGACCGTGCGCTGTCTGTGGTGAGAGCGCTTCATTTGGACGCTCATCTGTTCAAGATCATCAGACGAAGGGAGATCAACCTTTCCAGGCGTTGATTGCAAAGCAGATTCAGGTCCAGCCTCCCAGTCCGGTTCAAGCCACGAAATTGGCTCCTTTGCGTGGTAGGAAAGTTTTAATATTCTCAGATTCCCGTCAGACGGCAGCACGACTCGCTCCTAACCTACAGACGTATTCAACTCAGGACGCGCTGCGTCCATTGACCGTATCTGGATACGCCCGGCTCGCTGGTGCGCCGATCATCGCTAATTTGTTATCGCTCGAAGACCTTTACCTTGGTGTGCTGATTGCCGCAAAGGATATGGGTGTGAGGCTTCGCCCCGAGTTGAAGGTTGGCGAGAGTTTCCAGGATGAGAATCTTGTTGAGGAAGCGGTTAGAACAGGAGCGCTTACCAGAGACACAGAACTGCTGCAGTTGCTCGTGCGGCTAAGAGGATCAGCGCCACCGGAGTCTTTGCTTAGGGCGATCACAAAATCGCTCTCCGATCGCTATTATGGACTAGAGTCGCTTGCTCTCGCCTCTATCATAGAACGTCCTGAACACTCTTTAAGAGTCAGCGCCTGGCCAGATATACCTGGATACGCCGAGTCTCAAGAAGGAAAGGTTGCACTTACTCGTGCGTGGCTCCGTTGTTGGAGTCGCCCTGGTTTCTGGTTGAGTCGCATGCCACCAGCTTGGTGGTTGCGAGATGTCCAGCCAAGATCAGGGAAATTTACAGAGATGCATCGGCTTCTTCGCGATAAGCCAGCGCGGTCGTTATTCGAGAAGGAGTGGGTGCCGCAACTACTGGGGCTCTTTGCAGAACAGACCGCACCGAACAAGTATCGTTTGAAAGGAGGAGAACTCTCGCTGGCAATCGGTGGTGCCTGGTCTTATTGCCAGTCCTGTCGAACGGCTCAGCGTCCATTTCCAGGGAGAACGACTTGCGTCAACTGCGGCCAGGATACCGCAGTGCCTATCGATCCAGACACCGATCCCGTCTTCACCTCTCGAAAGGGCTACTATAGAGCAAGCACAATCGATGCCCTGAGAACACCGCCTACGGTACCTATGGCGTTAATTGCTGCCGAGCACACGGCTCAACTTAACACTGCGCAGGCCGAGGAAGTGTTCTCCAAGGCTGAGGAACATGAACTCCTCTTTCAAGACGTGAATCTCGGGCCAGAGGATACAGGGCGCGAGCGGCCCGCGATCGATGTCCTCTCTTGCACAACAACGATGGAGGTAGGCATCGATATCGGTTCCCTCTCTGGTGTCTCACTCCGTAATATGCCTCCTGCCCGTGCTAACTACCAGCAGCGCTCCGGTCGTGCAGGTAGACGTGGAAACGCCGTCGCCACAGTGACAGCATTCGGCAGCGCTGATAGTCACGATGAACACTACTTCACCCATCCTGATCAGATGATCAGGGGAGCGGTCGATGATCCGATTCTGACGCTCGACAACCCGGAGATCGCACGCCGTCACGTAACGGCTTATCTGCTGCAGCGCTACCATCAGGCCAAACTCCCGGCGATTAAGCCGGAAGATCAGCCGCATCTGTTCGCCGTTCTCGGGACAGTATCCGATTTCAAGGACTCTAAGAAGGTTTTGAACCGGGTCGACCTGGAGCAATGGTTACGCTCACAGGAGACAGAGTTAAAGAAAGACATAGCCGCGTGGCTCCCTAATGAGATGGACACAACAGACCGTCAAAAACTTCTTGATGCGCTCATTGAAGGAACTCTTGCGCCGATCGACGATGCAATAGAGTACGAATCCAACGCTTCGGCTAATACTGGTTCGGCAGGTAAGATATCGGCGACGAAAGGTGATGATGAGGGTACGACGAATCTCGAAGCGCCGGATGAAGAGGGAGAGGAGAAACCTGGCCGTGATCCAGCCTCTGAAAATCTCCTCGACCGCCTGCTTTATAAAGGGGTTCTGCCAAGGTATGCATTTCCGACAGACGTCGCCACGTTTCACGTCTTCGACCCTGATCGCTCCACATACTATCGAGCCGCTTTTCGCTTCACACCATCCCAAGGGCTTCCAATCGCGCTCTCAGAGTATGCACCAGGAAAGGAAGTGTGGATTGGTAGCAAGCTTTGGACGTCAGGGGCGATTTACTCGCCTATGCGTAATGATCGCTTTCGTGCATGGATTGCCCGGCGATTGTACTACGAATGCCGGTATTGCCACTATGCCCGAACCACATCTCTTGATGAGGGATCGCGGGGTGAGATAAAAGATTGTGAGGCGTGTGGCGGAGTTGGCACTTTTGGCCCTGCTAGGTACTGGTTGCGTCCACCAGGGTTTGCACACCCTATAAGCAAGGAAGAAGGAACCTCTCCTGACGATCAACCCGCGAGGAGTTACGCTACTCGTGCCAAATTGACAATGCACACGCCTCAGGATGGGGCTAAGTGGACAAGACTCAATGACCGCATTCGTGTTTATTACACCAGGCAGCACCTCCTTGTCACGAACCGTGGTCCGCGGGAAGAGGGTTACACTTACTGCACCAAATGCGGCCTTATCGAGCCGACAGCCTTACCTAAAGGAGTAGTTGGAGCGGCACATAGAAAGCCATACCCTGACCATAGGGACGAAAATTGTCCAGGTGGCGGTGCAACTAAAGGGCTTGTCCTTGGAACGGACTTCATTAGTGACGTACTTCTCATCTCCATCGGCGTAGACTCACCACTTACGCTCACTCCTGGGCTCTTGGCGACCGACGTTGTGCTACGCACCATTAGCGAGGCGCTTACAAAAGCTGCGTGCGCTAGATTAGAACTGGAGGCCAATGAATTGCAGGCCGAATACCGACCAGCGCTCACTGCTGCAGGGCGCGAAGGACGCGAGGCAGAAATTTACCTCTATGACACCTTGCCTGGAGGCGCTGGCTTTGCGCAAAGAGTTGGCCAACTCGGGCTGGCTGTGTTTGAAGATGCCTTGCGAGTTTTAGAAGAGTGTCCCGAGAACTGTGATCGGTCGTGCTACCGTTGCTTGAGAAGTTACAAGAATAAGTTCGAGCACGATCTTCTTGATCGTCAGCTTGGAGCGAGTCTTATGCGATTCCTGATTCGCGGCAATTATCCGACCTTGGATTCCGGCAGGCTTGCAACGTCTACGGACTTGCTCTTTGAAGATCTCCGGCGACAAGACCTTGAAGGGCTAACCATCGAACGAAATCATCAAATATCGCTTCCCGGCTTTGGTACAGTAACAATCCCGATATACGTGAGACGTTCGGATGGTTCCGAATATATCATTAGTCTCCATGGACCTCTAACACCTGATGATCCTCCTGACCAGGTGTTGAGAGAAATCAAGGAGTTTTGTCCTTCAATCCCAGTGTATCTTTATGATGAAATGGTTGTACGGCGGAACCTACCTGCTGCAACGAGCCATCTCATCTCGCAGATAGGATAGGAAAAATGTCTGGAGGCAATAATTCGGATTTCTGGCGCGTATTGCGACCAACGAAATGGCCTGAAGCCCCGTCATGGATGTCCTTTTCCACGCTCATAGAATTGGAGATTTGTCCGCGTCGTTGGGCGCTTGTTGCCGCGGAGTATTCGGATATATGGAATAACCGCGGTTACCCTTCTATACCGCAATCTTCGGCGCTTGAAGGAACAATCGTTCATCTGAGCCTCCAGAAAATCACAGGGGCTCTTATAGAAAACAGTTGCCCTTCGTTGGCTGATGCGAGTGCGATTCTAACGCTGCGACAATTGGGTGGATATACAGCCATCATTATGGATAGCTTGGAACGAGTCCTGCTTCCATACAGAGAGAATCCACGGGCGTCCGCAGTCCTGGGCGGTATCCGCATTCGGCTTGCTGCCAAGGTTCCGGAGATCCGGACGAGGGTCCAGAGATACCTGTCTCGCATTCGCCTCGAGCCTCGTACTATTGTGCACCGAGAAACCGTTATTCACCCAGAGAGGGAACTTCGTCATGCCTTACAGCATGGAACATACACAGAAGTGCTTCTCCAGGCATCCAAATTGGGGTGGCGGGGTGTTGCCGACATGCTCACCCTTTCGACCACTCAATGTGAGATCAGGGACTTCAAGACTGGTGCCCCAAAAGAGGAGCACCAAGCCCAACTGTGGACATATGCATTGCTCTGGGCTCGGGATATCGGTTTAAATCCCGCTGGCCGGCTTGCTGACAAACTCGTGCTCTCATACGACGAGCGTGACGTCGAAGTTCCATCCCCAGAGGTCAGCATACTAAGCTCGCTCGAAAATGAAATCAAGAAACGAACCGATGTAGCGCTTGCTAATCTCCAATCGGGTAATCCCCAGGCTCGTGTGAGCCTTGAAAATTGCATGTACTGTGCGGTACGACATTTATGCGAGGAATATTGGGCTTGGCTCGCCCGACGTTATCCAAAGGACCAGGAGACAAAGGGAAAATACATAGACATTCAGATCAAACTATCCTCTCAACACGGACCCAGCAGTTGGGATGGTGAAGTTGAATACGGTCCGGCTATGCATGCTGGGGCACCAATTCTATTGCGAACAGAAAATCTCGCATTTGATCTGCGTCCAGGTCAACGGCTGAGACTATTAAACGTGCATGCAAGTATACCCAACGAGGAAGCGGACACTAAGAACGGACATCATCTGATTGTAGCGACCATGGGGTCATGGTCTGAGATGTTCATGCTTTCCAGGTTGTAATAGGTTTCGGGGGCCTTATGAAAGGAAGCGGAGATATGCCCCAACCCGTGAACCAGACGCGCAAATGCCCGAAACAGCGCAAGTCGGTTTCATCCTTGTCGAGCAAGAAGCTTTATCAAGAAGCCGACAATCGCTGCCCGTTCTGTGGCGTCGCGGACGTGGCCGTGCTGGAGATTCATCACATCGATGGAGACCCTTCGAACAACAAGATCGAAAACTTGATCGTCGTGTGCGGGAACTGTCACACCAAGATTACGCGCGGGGAGATTTCGCCGGCGGATGTCCACGCTAAGAAGATGGAACTGTTCTGGACGAACAGGAATAAACCTCGGCGGGCTGAAAAGATCCCCATGCAGTCAGTGAACGTGAATGCCGTGAGTGTTAGCGACAGCATTATCGCCAACACCGTAACTTTCGGTCGCAAACGGTCGCCCCGGATGCAATACCCGGTGGATTCCATCGGCGCGGACACCATCAAGAAGGGATACATCGACTATCTGATCAAGCGCTACTACGACTATCGTCAGGCCGATGCCAGCTACGGCAGCTTCCGTCCCTTCAGCCATGCCGAAATTCACACCACCATTCAGCGCAAGTTCAAGGCAAAGACGTTCTTCATCCATGTTTCGCGCTTCGCGGAACTTTGCGACTTCATCAAGGGCCGGGTGGACCAGACCATTCAAGGCAAGCGCAACCGCTCGCGCGGCGCTCTGAACTATGACTCATTTGAAAAATACGAGGCGGAGCAACTGCGGCATGGCCAATGAGCGTCACCTACAGAATACAAGCCTATATCCTACGGACAATTTGGTTTCAAGCAGCATAGTGGTTTTCATTTGGGATGTCGATAGGAGGACTGGGCTGACAAAGACTCCACCTCGCACCGGGGGGCGGATAATTGAGGATAGAAACACTATTATAATTGGCAAAATAACGACAAGCGGCTATTGGGTAACATCGAATGAAAGGGGTAACGAATTGGGTAACGAGTCGGCCTGCGGAAAGCGGTTGATCTTTGCGACAGGTTTGCGACAAACTTACGGCTCGACTTGCGACACCCCCTTTGGTAAGGTGAGTGGGAAAATGGGGTTGTCGAAATTTCCGCCCCGCCGGGGGCCACATGCTCTTTGATAGCTCATTGAATCACAACGGTTTTTGGTTAACAGCCGGAGAAGGAGAACCGTTATGAAGAGGGTTGCACACGGGGACCGGGTGTAAATGACCCTGTTGCGTCTGGGCTGCCGGAAATGTGTTTGCGAAACAGAGGGTGGCGGGAAATGTTTCGACACGCGCAAGTGGCGCAATGACA
>Ga0209270_1001914_pt1 | contig 24795 bp, 23 predicted proteins | sample MTBAKSrepl1MetaG_FD_187456 | JGI IMG/M metagenome (GOLD analysis project Ga0209270, IMG submission 187456) | Enrichment culture microbial communities from Arthur Kill intertidal strait, New Jersey, USA, that are MTBE-degrading - MTBE-AKS1... | ecosystem: Environmental > Aquatic > Marine >...
CTGCCTCTTCTTTTAATGTCTTTAATTGTGTGGTTGGATGGTAGGCAATTTCGTCAGCGAGATATTGAACAGCCTCAACAAGGAAATGCCCGGAACCCATTGCCGGGTCACAGATGTTGAGCTTAAGGACTTCTCTTGCAAAAGAGTCATCTTTAGTACCCATCACCCCGTCTCTCTCCCGCAAGTGGAGAGGGGAATTAACTCCCCCTTCGCCCCCTCTTAAATTAAGAGGGGGTTGGGGGGCGTTACTCCTCCCTTGATGGGAGGGGTTAGGGAGGGTGAGTAATTTTCTATCTATATCCTTGAGAATCGGCCCTAAAGTATTTTCGACGATATATTTAACGATATAACCAGGAGTATAATATGCACCTGTTGCCTTCCGTTCTCCCTTATCGTTTTTAAGAACTACCTTACCATTATCAAAGGTAAACGTATGCTCTAACAGCCCTTCATAAACCGTTCCGAGATGCCTTTCTCCAAGCCCCTTATAGTCAATACTATGCTCTTCTCCGTTCTTGTCAGTTCGAAACGAGAGCTCATAAATCACCTCTGAAAATACATCGTCTCCTGCCTTCTTTTCTTCAAGAAATGAATATTTCTCGGGGTCAAAAAGTCCTCCGTTGTATCTCGGAATTTTCAGGTCTCTGTTCAGTCTTTCATTGTCACCATTGATCAGGTGAAAGAGCGATAACAACTCATCATATAATGATGTCTTGGCACTTATAAACTCTCCCTTTTCCTGTTTTATCCTGTCTTTGATCCGCTGAAGTCCGAAATGTTTATAGTATTTTGTTCGTGGATTGATGGGAAGCAAATCCCTTGCCTCTGCATTGAGCACAAAAAGAATCCTGTATAGAAGGATAAGGCTGTAATGATATATTCGGTCGAGGTCTTTTTCTGCAAGATGATTTTCTTCTCTCAACAAGAACCCCTGTCCGAGTAATTCAACACACTTAAAAACCTTTTCTCTGAGGTCTTTTTCAACATCTTCCTGAAATCCCAGGGATTGTTCAAAAATGTAATCAAGAAGACATCTCCCGGAACTATCTTTTATGAAGGCATCAGGTCTGAAAAGGGCATAAAAATACTTAAACCTCTGAAGGTCTCCAATGCATCTCTCGATATCTATTTCAAAAAATTTGCTTGATCGTCCCCCTTTAAAGTAAAGTCTCCACTCTTTACCATTTGTAAGAATTCCCCATTTAATCTGTTCTGATTCATTAAGGTAATCCCTTATCTGTTGATGGGGGTATCTGCCTTTTGGAGCTTTCCAAGTGCCTGAGGAAGGCTGATCAAGGTTATGATCCCATCGTTTTGCTTCTGCAATTGAAATTGCTAATCTGTACTTTTCACGTGACCGTAATTCAAAGGCCCTGTCAGCTTCACCGGGGTCAGAATAGAGAAAATAATCCGGCACCTGCCGGCGTTCTGCTTCCGGGATTTTATCCTGATTCAGATAGCCGAACCCGAGCTTGTTAAAAACCTTATCTATAAATCGCCGCTCGGTATTTGCCTCATTCCCTTTTCTGAGACCAACAATATTCTTTTCGTACAATTCCCTGATAGCTTTATAGATATGGAGCACTTCTTCATCTGAAGGCCAGATTGTTTCACCGGCATGCGGGAGGCGTTCCAAGAGGTAGTGGTTTGAAAAGATACCTGAAGTTATCCAGACATTATTGAGATCATGATTTCTTTCATTGTGCCTCATAGCTCACTGTTTCAACTTAGAGCCTGTTTTATAAACTCTTATCCCACCTAATTTTGCAATGTTATTAAAATCATTATCATTATGCAAAAGGAATAAATCATTCTCTAAGGCAATCTGGGCAATCAACAGGTCAATAGTGCTTCTGATTGTAAGTCCTTTCTTTCTGCATTTTCTATATAGTTCGGCAGCCGAAATATATGAATCAACCCCTTTGAGGGAGTAAACAGGAAAAGCCATTAAAGATTTTTTAATTTCATTAAATTCCTTGCTGTCTTTTATACCCTGGAGGATTTCTGTTATTGTTATATCAGCAAGTGCTAAATCTTCATCGTTGCTTATAAGAGATTCTATTTCTTTATCAAAAGGCGAGCCTGTTTTGTTCAAAAACTCAATAAAGGCGCTGGTATCAATTAGTATCAAATCTCTTCCTTCTCATTTCTTTAAGGTTTCCTTCCCATAATCCTTTACGCCTTATTGTAAGAAGCTTTTTTCTCTTTAGATGTTTTACAAGCTCCCTCAAGGCTAAATCAACAACCTCTTTTTTTGTTTTTAACGAGGTCAGCCCTTTAGCCTCTTTTATAATTTCATCATCAAGGACGATATTGGTTCTTGTCAGCATATTCACCTCCTTACACTAAAGAATACCATAGAATGTGTACATATTCAAGAATTTTATGTGTATAGAGCAAGATATATGACAATAGGAACGGAAACCCGCCCCTGAACTCGTCCCAAGAGTGAACTAAGAAATATTCTCTATGATTCGTATGACCTGTGAGCAGGAATGATAGAGACAGATTGTTGAAACCAGGAGCAATGCGTCAAGGAATTCTTTTACTAAAGCTTGTATCCTATCTTCCTTAAGAACTCCTTCCTGTGAGCCTTGTCTTCGGCACGCTCTGTTCCTTTTGGTGCCAGACCGTCAATAACACCGAGTACGCCGCTTCCCTGTGATGTTTCCGCTGTAACGACCTCGACGGGATTGGCAGTTGCACAGAAAACCCTGCATACTTCGGGACAATTCTTAATCTGGTTGAGGACGTTAATCGGGAATGCATTTTGGAGTATGATACAAAATACATGACCCGCCCGTATTGTCTGGAGGTTCTTAATGCAAACATCAATCAATTCTGCACTGTTTCCCTCGGTTCTTATCAAGCACGGTCCCGATGCCTCTGTGAACGCCAGACCGAATTTTGCTTGCGGTACAGTCGTCGCAATAATTTCGTAGAGGTCCTCTGCAGTCTTGATAAAATGCGTCTGTCCAAGAATGATGTTGCTCCCTTCAGGTATCTCAAGTCTTACTGTCTTTAACTCCATAGCTTCCCCCCTTTTGCAGAGAATAGATGCTGAAACAGTTTCTATAAATCCTTTTTTTTACTAACATGATATCATGCGACCGATGCAATTTCCATCTATGTTCCCTGTGAAGGGCTTTTATCGCTCTTTGCTATGCTATAATGAAAATAAATTTTTTGAGTTATGTCAATATGTTCTACAAAGTAAGCATGACGGTTTCACGGAAATACAACATGATGTTTGGAATAATATTGTGCTTCTTATTCCTACTTCTCTGTCACTTATGTTTAGCTCCTTCTTCACAATGTGCAGAAATAGCACAGCTTGACATAACAGTGAAAGAAAATCATATATATGTCTCAACCGCCGTATCACTCGATAAAAAGCACCTTGAAGAACTAAAACAGGGAATAAAAAAGGAGCTCCAGTTTTATATAGACATGTTTAAAATATGGAATATATGGCCTGATGAATTCATAACCGGAAAGCTCTATATAAGAACCATACAATTCGATCCTGTCAAAACAGAATATATTGCGACGTCCAGAGATGAACATACTCTGACCGAGAAAAGATTTACTTCATTTGAATCCATGCTTCAGTGGGCACTGAGCATTCACAATGTGGACATTACAATTCCGCAGGACATTGAACATGGCGCTTATTTCATCAGGGTAACCGTCATATCGAAAATACGAAAATTGCCGCCTGTGTTAAGGGATTTGTTGATTTTCATCCCCGAGAACGAATTTAAGATTAAAAAAGACTCTCCCGTTTTCTCAATGGGGAGGTCCAAGTGAAAAACGTCCGTTTCCATATATTCTGGGTCTTTATCGTACTCCTCGTATTGATTTCCTTCGGGATTGCATTTCATTACCTGACCCGAGAAACCGTGCCTTTCCTCACACGAATTATTATCCTGTTACTGTTTCCTTTAACAGCCATTCCTTTACTCACGCTCATGTTTTTTGTCAGTAAAAGTCTCGTAAAACTCCATTTTGAAAGACGCAACAAAATTCTGGGGTCTAAATTTAAAACGAAGTTTGTTGTGACCCTTGTTGTTTTGACATTAATCCCTGCTATATTCCTGTTTATCATCTCGAGCGGAATTATCACAAACTACATAGAACGGTGGTTTACTCCTCAAATAAGAGAACCTCTGGACGATTCAATAGAAATTGCAAAGGCTCTGTATGATATCGAAAGGAAAAAGACACTCGACTTTGCACTGGCATTATCAAAGGGTAAGCTTACAAGTGGCGATTACCGGGTAACGTATCTGCGCACGGCTCCCGAAGACGCAACGGAAACCCTCCAGGCTGCCTTTGACGGCGCGGCAAATGTCGAGGTCATTTCCGGTAAAAATGGCGATATCGTGCGAGCTGCCGTTCCCAATTTACGTGAGAACAAACAGCACGGTATCATCGTCGTCGAATACCTCATGCCCCCCCAAATCACTTCAAATGTTGTCAACATCAAGAATGCCTATGAAAGCTATCTCACGCTCGATTCATTAAAGACACCCCTCAAAATCAATTACCTGTTAATCCTCGGCTTCCTCACCATGATCGTGGTCTTCATAGCCCTCTGGGCTGCCTTAAGAATCGCACGGGAGATAACAGACCCCATACAGAGTCTTGCGCAGGCAACAGAGCTCGTTGCTGCTGGTAACCTGCACGTCCAAGTAGATATACAAAGGGACGACGAAATAGGTCTCCTTGTAAATTCTTTCAATAACATGGTGAAGGAATTAAAGGACGGGAAAGAATCTCTTCAGTCTGCGTACCTTGAATTAGAGAGTATTCTCGATAATATTGACTCAGGGGTTATCCTGCTTGATACATCGGGAACTGTTCGGATAATCAATGGGGCTGCTTGTTCGATACTGAACCTGTCGTCAGAAACCGTCACGAAGAAACACTACAGGGAACTTTTAAAGAATATAAAATCAGCAGAGCTTCACAGCCTCATTCAAGGGATAGAGGGAACTGAATTCAGACCTGTCAAAAAAGAATTCAAGGCACTTGTAGGAGACAGGAGAGTTATCCTGAGAGTCTTCATAACGAGTCTCCGCGATTCTGAGAAATATATTGGGATACTCGTTGTCTTCGATGATCTCACGGAAATCATAGAAGCGGAGAAAGTACTGACCTGGCAGGAGATCGCAAGAAGGGTTGCCCATGAAATCAAAAACCCGTTGACTCCCATTAAACTCTCAACAGAACGTCTGATAAAGAAATGGGAACAAAGAGATACCGACTTCGGTCAGGTCCTGGAGCGGTCTGCAAAAACAATCATACAAGAAGTTGACAGTTTGAAGAGACTTGTCGATGAATTTTCGAAAATCGGGAAAATGCCGGAAATCCACAAAATCCCCACCAACATCCCTGCGATTCTCGATGAGACCATCCATCTCTATAAAGGATATAAAAATATAGAATTCCATACATCCATGCCAGATAATCCCCCGCTGGTTGACCTTGACGGAGAGCAATTCAAGAGAGTTATCATTAATATATTCGATAATGCAATGCAGGCAATGTCAAACAGCGGAACTATTCATGTAACAGCCGAATTTGACGTTCACGATAACAAGGCCTGTATAAGCATCGCAGACGCCGGGCCTGGCATAAAGGATGAAGACAAGGAAAAATTATTCCAGCCCTATTTTTCTACCAGACAAAATGGTACAGGTCTGGGCCTGTCCATAGCGAACAGGATTATTACAGAACATAGGGGTTATGTAAAGATTAGAGACAACGAACCGCATGGTACTATTGTCATCATAGAGATTCCGATAAAGGAGAACTAAATGGCTGAACCAGTCGTGCTCATCGTAGACGATGAAGAAGGCATCCGTGAAAGCCTTTCAGGGATATTGGAGGACGAAGGGTATGCTGTTATCACATCAAGCACGGGGGAAGAGGCTCTTAAGGCTTTAAAGGAACAGAATCCTGATCTCATACTTCTTGATGTATGGCTTCCGGGCATTGACGGCATCCAAACCCTCAAAAAGCTTAAAGACATGAACCCCGACCTTCCTGTCATCATGATCTCCGGGCATGCGAATATCGATCTTGCTGTAAATGCAACGAAAATGGGAGCATACGACTTTCTTGAAAAACCACTTTCACTCGAAAGGGTTCTATTGGCAACAAAGAGGGCCCTCGAGCGAAGGATGCTTGAGACAGAATATAGAGCTCTGAAACAGGACTTAACGAAACAATGGAGACTCATCGGCAATTCCCCCAAAATGATCCACCTGAGAGAACAGATAGACATGGCTGCGCAAAGCAACAGCAGGGTATTGATATTCGGAGAGAGCGGTTCCGGGAAAGAGCTTGTTGCCCATATTCTCCACGACAAAAGTATGCGGACTGAAAAACCGTTTATCGAGATGAATTGCGCTGCAATACCACAGGAACTCATTGAAAGCGAACTATTTGGCCACGAAAAGGGTTCTTTTACCGGTGCATTTGAGAGAAAAAAGGGTAAATTTGAACTCGCAGACAAAGGCACACTCTTCCTTGACGAGGTCGGAGACATGTCTCTTTCTACGCAATCCAAAGTACTCCGGGTTCTAGAGACACAGGAATTCCATCGTGTTGGCGGGAACAGAAATATAAAGGTTGATGTACGGATTATATCCGCCACAAACAAGGACCTCAATGAGGAAGTCAGAGGAGGCAGTTTCAGAGAAGATCTCCTGTACCGGCTCAATGTCATACCACTTGTTCTTCCTCCTCTCAGGGAGAGAAAAGACGACATCCCCATGCTTGTTGAATATTTTCTCGAATATTTTGCATCAGAATACGGGAAAAAACAGAAAAAGATAACATCTGATGCATTAAAAACCCTCGAGGCTTATAACTGGCCGGGGAATGTCAGGGAACTGAAGAATGTCATCGAAAGATTAGTCATCATGACACCATCGGATACCATAACACCAGAAAATCTCATTTTCGGTGAGACTACCCGTTCAGACTATTTCTCCCTTAAAACACTTCGTGAGGCACGGGAATCTTTCGAAAAAGACTTCATCATAAAAAAGCTCGAGGAAAACAACTGGAATATTTCAAAGACAGCGGAACATCTCGACGTAGAAAGAAGCAACCTTCACAGAAAAATCAAGGCATACGATATAAAAACGCCTTAACCCGATACATGCATTTTTTGGGTTAAAAGTATGGCGAGTATATTCCCCCGTGGCCCTGCCAAAGTGTTGACGATTTCGACCACAACAAGGAACTCACCTGCCTCTTATGAGGACCTGTAATTTCAGAGGTTTTGCTTGTCATTTTATGCAGATATTTTTTGCTGTATTTGAATCAGTTTCTCTTTGACTTCATTCATTTTCTTTTCGGTTTCGATGAGGACAGCCTTTTGTTCCTCGACAGCCTCTTCGCCCTTCGATTTCTGGTTCATCCCTTTTTCTATAGCCTTTAATATCCCTTCCAGGGTTGCCTCAATCCTCTGGAACATCTCCCATCTAAACATACGCTTGCTCCTGTCAAGTCTCGATTCAAAGTCATTTCCGGCCTTGGCAGCATGCAGATCAATTACCCGTTGGAGATATTCATTTATCTTCTTGAGAATTATCTTTTTGCCGATAAATTTCGGCAACAACATCGTTAGTGACGACGCTACGATCTCAATGCCGACCGGCTGCTCCTTGAACTTGTAGTAAAAACTGGATTTCGTTGACCAGATCGCCTCTGCCCTGACTATATCGAAGGGAACGGCAAAGAGTTCCGCCGAGAACGTGAGCAGGGAATCCACTGTATCGTCTATCTTTGTTATAAACCGTTTGCAGGACGATTCGAATGTCTTTGCCAGTTTCTCATCTTCAATGCTGCGCCAGTTTGTAAACACCTGCCTGACCTCGGTGATAACCTGCTCCTCAAGATAATCCCTGAGCTCTTTCATGGACATGTCCGAACATTCGCGATAGCGCTTTTCAAGGTCTTCTGATAGCCTGAGAAACAGCTCCTGCCTGAATATCTTCGAGTCTTCTTCGAGGACATTGTTGATAATCTTTTTAACCTCACCATCCAGCAACAGGGAGAAATCGTCTTTTTGTACCTGTACCTCCTTCTTTTTGTTCTCGAATATCTTTATCTTCTCCTTAAGTTCCTCAAGGGGCGTCACGAGTGATTTCATCTCAAGCTCAAGCCCCAGCCGCGCCTGGGAGAGCAGCCTGAGAAGATTGTTCGTGACGGAAAGAAGCAGAACATCGCCCTTTTCCTGCATAAGAAAAGTATTCAGGATATGTTCAAATTCAGGAAGAAAACTTTTTTCAAGGAGATCCTCCGTACCGGACAATTTGCCTTCGAGGGCACGTTTTGCGGAAAGAGGGAAAATCTTTACTTCGCTGCCCATGCACTCCTCAATAATTTTTCTTGAGAATGCAATAGATTCGCTCAGGTCTTCGGAGCCGACATAATCCGCCTTGTTCTGGAGAAAGAATATCCTGTGGGAATATTCCTTCACATCCTTCAGGAAATCGAGTTCTGCCTTGCTTACCGGCTGGTCGACTGAGAGAAGAAACAGGGCGGCATCTGACTTTGGTAAATATTGATAAGCAACATCGGTATTATGCTCATACACCGAGCCGACGCCAGGGGTGTCAATTAAACGAACACCGTCTTTCAGATAGGAAGAAGGATAGGTAATAACGACTTCCTGCACATCTTTCTCGTTCCTCGGGTTCCCTTTTTCAGTTACATATTGGGCAAGGCTTTCCGGTTCAGTTTCAATCACCCTGCCATCGTTGAAATAGACCCTGATATTGAATGTCTCGCCATACAAGAGAATTGTTGCAATTGAGGTAAGAGGCACAACAGCGGTAGGCAATATTTCAGATCCAAGGAGCGCATTGATAAGACTGGTCTTCCCCCTTTTAAACTGTCCAAGGACAACAAGGTTAAATACATTATTTTGGACTTTTTCTCTCAGTTCGTCACAGATGCCGGCGGGGATACCGTCGATTGTCGAGATGGAGCCGGTGCACTTTATGAGTTCTTCCTTAAGATGCGAGTATTTATCGAGAACCATTATTAACCTCCCGTCACCCCCAACTGACAGAAGTCATTTTGTCTACCCAAAAAACTAAAAAACTCCTGCCAAAGAAGCCTTTGGTAGGAGTTATCAGTCCCCATAAATCGAGACGGTTGAGCGAACTCCATCGCTTTATTGTATCTCAAGTAAAACAAAATACAGCAATGAAAGTCAAGGAGGATATTTGCTACCCCTGAGCATAGAGACTTTAAAAAAATATAATCAACTCTGAGATGGTGATGTCTTCCGGATTCGCCGTCTTCGGACCTTGACCGTCGGATTTCTCACGCAGGGTTCCGACGCTCATTGCCGGTATCGCTTTCCTGCCCAGCCATCTTTTTCCAAAAATGGATATGCAAAAAGAGGCAGCAGCACGTGAAGACGAGCTAAGTGACGAAGGATGATTCTAAATGAAGTGAAAGTAATAGGCATAAGACGCTCCGGCCGGTTCTATGTTTCGCCGCACGTCTTATAGTTTTATTCTTATGCATAGTTCTTCTGTAAATCATCATTAGTAGAAAAATACATTTATAGGATTAAGGTATCTCGTCCCCTATCTTGTGTATTTTCATGAAATTTGTTTTCTTCATTGTTGAGAGGGGGGAACAGGATATGATGATGATCCTGTCAGACTTTTTTACGATCTTTTCCCGAACGAGGGACTTTTCAACTTCTTTTACCATTTCGTCGGTCGTACTCGGCGGCCGCATAACTTTTGAAGTCACTCCCCAGTAAAGGCACATCCTTTTCTGCACTTTCTTATCCGGTGTATAGGCTATTATTGGCACCTGCGGCCTGAGTTTCGAGACTAATCGGGCGGTAAAACCTGAATGGGTAAAGGCAACGAGTATTCTTGTTCTCATATCCTCTGCCGCCCTGCTCGCTGCATCGGCGACAGCGTCGGCAACAGTGTGTCCGCGGATATATGATGACGAACCGTGTTGTATGGATTCAGTATACCGTATGATCCTGTCCATCATCTTGACAGCATGGACCGGATATTTCCCCGTGGCTGTTTCTGCAGAGAGCATCAGTGCATCGGTGCCATCGAGCACCGCATTGGCAACATCCGTCGTTTCAGCCCTCGTCGGATTCATGTGTTCTGTCATCGATTCAAGCATCTGCGTCGCAGTTATGACGATTTTTCCTGTCCTGTTCGCTCGTTCGATCAAATCTTTTTGTATGAGGGGGATTTCTTCAGACGGAACCTCTACGCCAAGGTCACCCCGGGCGACCATGATACCCTCTACCTCGGAGAGGATATCTTCAATATTGTCTATCGCCTCCGGTTTTTCTATTTTTGCTATCAGAGGTATCTGGTGTTTTCTTTTTGAAAGCCATCTCTTAACCATTTTTATGTCATTGACATCACGCACAAAAGAGAGTGCAACATAATCTACATCATTATCTATTCCGAACAAAAGGTCTCTCTTGTCTTTCTCTGTAAAGGATTTCATGGATAATGCGACACCGGGGAGATTGACGCCTTTTTTTTCTCTGAGAATCCCTCCCTCACGTACGTTCACCATGACAGCGTTTTTTTCCACACGCATAACAGCAAGCTGGATCAAACCATCATCAAGAAGGATTCTGTCACCTTCCCTGACATCTCTTATGAGAGGGGGATAAGAAATATAGAGCACCCTGCCATTACCAACACCGGCACCTGACATTAAGGTAACAACGTCGTCTTTCTTCAATTCGACTGCACCCTCGTCTATACGCCCTACTCTTATCTTAATACCCTGAAGGTCCTGTATAATTGCAACCGGTCTCCTTTGGGTACGGGAAAGTTCCCGGATTATCCTTATATATCGTTTGTGCGACTCATGATCTCCGTGCGAAAAGTTCAACCTCGCAATATCCATACCGCCTTGTACGAGTGATGATATAACTGACTTATGAGACGACGCCGGTCCGATTGTGCAGATTATTTTGGCTTTTCTGCCCCGCATGTCATGTCGTGAACTCATGTGATATTCCTCTGTCTGACTTCTTCAGTACAATATGCTCCTGCCATTTTTCACCCCTTCCCGGAAAATCAGACCGGTAGTGTGCACCGACGCTGCCTTTTCTTAAAAGTGCCGATTCCGTGATTAATCGAGCACATATAATCATATTCTTCAACTCATGTTCACGTCTCGTCATGACAAATTCGTCAACCGTAGGTCCCCAATCTTCAAGCTGAGCCTGTGCATCACTGAGGGACTCTGAGCATCGGATTATTCCGACCTTCTCCCACATCAGCTTCCTCAATGCATGCCGTATCTCCTCACAATCAGGTATTGTCACAGCATGAAGATCTCTATCAATCGCCTTACGGCCTATCGATAACCGTTTTTTTCTCTTTGCGTACTGTAACGCTGCCTTTCCGGCCCGCGCACCATAAACGAGTCCTTCGAGGAGACTGTTTGAAGCGAGTCTGTTGGCACCGTGCACCCCCGTACACGCAACCTCACCGGCTGCGTATAAACCTCTTACATTCGTGGCACCATGGAGATCTGTCTTCACCCCACCCATGATATAATGAGCAGCGGGTGATACGGGAATCATATCCTCGGCGATATTGACATCATACAGCAGGCACGTCGCGTAGATCCTCGGAAACCTGCTTTTAACGAACGAATTGTCCAGATGTGTCAGGTCCAGGAATACATGCATGCTGTCTGTTCTGACCATCTGAGATATGATTGCCCTTGAAACGATATCCCTCGGTGCAAGATCTCCATCCGGATGATATGTACTCATAAAGGTCTCTTTATAAATATTCCTGAGAATTGCGCCTTCTCCCCTCATTGCTTCACTCAACAAGAACTGGGGAGCTGAGGGAGCAAAAAGAACAGTAGGGTGAAACTGAACGAATTCCATATCCTCGACGGCGACACCTGCCCTGTATGCAATAGCAAGTCCGTCTCCTGTTGTCACCTCAGGATTCGTAGTTCGCGAAAATATCTGGCCCGCACCTCCCGTTGCAAGGATCGTAACCTTTGCAAAGAGCGCTCTCATTTCCCTGTCTTTCAGGACGTACGCACCAAGACACGCGCCATCTTTAACAATGAGATCCACGGCAAAACCAAACGGATATTTCCTCACCGAAGGGTAGGAGCGGACTTTCTTGAGGAGCACTCTCTCGAGTTCTCTGCCTGTTGAATCTCCTTGCGCGTGGAGAATCCTTTTCCTCGAATGGGCAGCCTCCATTGTAAAAGCCAGTTTTGTTCCCTCTTTGTCAAAATCAGCGCCCCATGATATGAGTTCACGTATCCTTTCCGGACCGTCCTCGACGAGTATTTTTACAGCCTCTTCGATGCAGAGGCCGTCTCCGGCTTTTAATGTGTCTTCAAAATGGATCCCGACCTCGTCCTCATCACTCAATGCAACAGCTATGCCGCCCTGTGCATATTCAGTACTGGACTCGGCAGGTTTTTCTTTTGTCACAATAAGAACTGAGCCGTGCTCCGCAAGTTCTATCGCAGCCCTGAGACCTGCAACACCACTCCCTATGATAAGAAAATCTACTATTTCCTTCTTCATAATAGGAAAGCATAAAGGATACCCTTCTTTTAATCAAGCAGCGTATTGAATACAGCAGAAGCGGTTGCTAAAAATACTCCAAATCTATTACTATTATATAACTTGTTTTAAGGAGGAGACGTTGAAGGATAAAATTCACCCGGTTTACAAAGAGGCGGCGGTTGTCTGCGCTTGCGGCGAGTCATTCAGGACAAGATCAACCAAACCAACGATTCGCGTGGATATCTGCTCGAAGTGTCATCCCTTTTTCACTGGAAAACAAAAGATCGTTGATGCTGAAGGCAGGGTAGAGAAGTTTAAGAAAAAATACGCAAAGTCCCGTTCAACCAGAACTGAAAAGTAGATAGGCTCACAGGAAAAAGTCGTTAGTTTAAGCAGGTAAGGACTAACGGCTTTTTTTTGAGTGCAGGAATATGATCAAACATAAGGGGCACTCCCCCATCTTTTGGAATGAAGAAGAGGAAGCTTCAGCGATTATTGTAACATGAGAAGTATCGGCGGACAGGCAGTTATCGAAGGTGTCATGATGAAGGGCAGAAAGGGGTGGACCGTAGCTGTCAGAGGCCCGAAAGGGGATATTTACGTAAAAAGAGAAAGCCTTTCTGATCTACCGAAGATATTAAAACTCCCGGTCATTCGAGGGATCATTGCACTCTTTCATGCTCTCTCCCTCGGCATTAAGGCCATCGAATTCTCTGCGAGCAAAGCATACGAAGAGGACGGTAAAGGTCTCTCTCCCTTAGCAATCGGCAGTACCATAGGAATATCCATATTCCTCGGCATAGCCCTCTTTATCCTGTTCCCCTTATATGCAACAAAACTCTTAGGAGTACCCTTCGGTTCGATCAACGAGAGTTCCTTTATCTTCAATGTCGTTGATGGCATAATCAGGATAATTGTCTTCCTCGGCTATATCGTCGCCATCGGGATGTGGAAAGAGATGAGAAGGATATTTGAGTACCATGGTGCGGAGCATAAAGTAATCCATGCATACGAATGCGGCAACGAGTTAACCGTCAATAACATAAAAGGCAACAGCCCCCTTCATCCTCGATGCGGTACAAGCTTTCTCCTCATAGTTATGATCGTGAGTATCTTTACGTTTTCATGTATCCCGCAGGACTGGTCATTCCTGCATAAACTGTTATCACGGATTGTCCTCATCCCGGCCATAGCGGGTATCTCCTTTGAAGTCCTGAAACTCTCTGCAAAGCTGAAGGAGAATATAGTGATGAATTTCCTGATACAGCCGGGTTTAATGCTGCAAAGGCTTACAACACGCGAACCCGATGACAGTCAGATAGAGGTTGCTATCAGGGCGCTTCAGGAAATTCTGAGCATAGAGGAATCACATGCTTGAAAAACTGAAAACCATAGAAGAAAGATACGAGGAACTGACAAATCTGCTCATGGATCCTGTCGTGCTCTCTAATCCGGCAGAACTTCAAAAATATTCCAAGGAGCAGGCTGACCTCAGACCGATCGTCGAAAAAATACAGGAGTATACAAAAATTCTCCATGACATAGAAGAAACCGAACAGCTTCTCAAGGAGCATGATGGGGATCTTCGCGAGCTTGCACAGGCAGAACTTGATGAACTAAGAGAAAAAAAGCCACACATTGAGCATGACCTCAAATTAATGCTTCTTCCACGCGACCCCCGGGATGAAAGGAATGTCATACTCGAAATAAGAGCAGGGACGGGGGGGGAAGAAGCCGCCCTCTTTGCTTCAGCCCTTTTACGCATGTATATGAAATATGCTGAACAAAAAAGATGGAAATCAGAGATGATTAATCTGAACACAACGGGGCTTGGTGGCATCAAAGAGGCAATCGTATCAATTCAGGGGAAAAATGCATACAGCCGGCTAAAATATGAAAGCGGTGTGCACAGGGTTCAGCGTGTCCCTGTAACAGAGGCCTCGGGAAGAATACACACATCTGCATCAACCGTTGCCGTACTTCCAGAGGCGGAAGAGGTAGATATTAAGATTGACGACAAAGACCTCCGTATTGATACGTACTGCTCTTCCGGACCAGGGGGACAGGGAGTCAACACAACATATTCTGCTGTTCGGATTGTCCATGTCCCAACAGGCCTTATCGTCCAGTGTCAGGATGAACGTTCTCAGATCAAGAATAAGGAAAAAGCGATGAAGGTGCTCCGTTCACGTCTCTATGAGATTGAAATAGAGCAAAAAGAAATGGAACGGGCTTCAGAGAGAAAATCGCAGGTAGGAACAGGTGACAGGAGCGAAAAGATAAGGACATATAATTTCCCTCAAAACCGCGTTACCGACCACAGAATCGGTCTTACACTTCATAAACTCGATCAGGTACTCGAAGGTAACATAGAGGAAATCATCGATAGTTTAGTCGCTCACCACCAGTCAGAAAAACTTCAGACATTATAAACCTAACCACACGGAATATTTTATTGAATTTTCAATGCCCCACAGTCTCTGCGGGGAGGCTCATAAAAGGTCTCATGGGAGGGATTTTATAAATTACTGTACTGATTATTCTGTGATTATTCTGAGACTGTTACTGCTATTCTAATGATCGGTAGACAATTAATTAAAAGAATGTGTTATAATAGCCGATGCGGAAATATATAGGCAGCCTGTTTCTTTTCTTTCCAATCCTTGCAATTTTTATATTCGGTAATACCTATTGCAGTGTAGCAAGCGAGCAAAATCAGAAAAGCTGTGCTCAGATATCAAAAGACGATCTTCTCAGACAGCTTAAATCACTTGTCCCTGATGTAAATATACTCGAAGTGAACAATACTCCTCTTGATAACTTATGTGAGGTTGCTATTGAGACGCGGGGCGGAAAAGGCATTATTTATACTGATCCTTCAACAAAATACATAATCTCAGGCTCACTCTTCGAAATTGCAACCAAAACAAACCTGACACAGGAAAAACTCATTAATCTGAACAGGGTAGATGTTTCTCAAATCCCTCTTGACAACGCTCTCCTTGTAGGGGATAAAAACGCAAAGCAACGCGTTATTGTTTTTACTGACCTCGACTGCCCGTACTGTGCAAAGCTGCATGAGGAGACGAAGAAGGTCATCGAAAAGAGAGCCGATATTGCATTTTATGTCATGTTGTATCCTCTTCCCATGCATAAAGACGCATATAAAAAATCAAAATCCATCATTTGTGAAAAATCCCTTTCTCTCCTCGATGATGCATTTGCAAAAAAACCGATTCCGGAACCAACTTGCGAAACAACTGCAATTGACGATATTATCAATCTTGCCAAGAAACTTGGCATACAGGGAACTCCCGGCATCATTCTTCCTAACGGCAATCTCATTCCAGGATATAAAGACGCAGACTCACTCATTACCCTCATAGATAAAGCCTCGAAATAATTTTCCCTACCTTCAGCTGTTCCCTCTTGCAAAATATGTTTAATAAAAACTAATAATTGTTTAATAGATATGCTTTATATCCATTGCCTTTTATATTATACTTATCCCTAATCTTTAAAGAGATAAATTGTTTTATGGACAAGAAAAACATTCTTCTCATAGATGATGATACCGTCGTGCGGGATATGATAAAAGATTCCCTCGAGAAAGATTACAATGTCATCGAGGCATCGACATACACGGACGTCATGAATCTCCTCGATAACTCTATAGATCTTGCCCTGATTGACTATGTGTTACCAGATGCCGATGGGTTCGATGTATTACAAACGCTCAGGGCTTCAAAGCCATCACTGCCTGCAATAATGATGACCGGCTACGGAAATGAAACTGTTGTAATCAAGGCCCTGAGAACAGAGATTATCGATTATATGAAAAAACCCCTTAAACTCTCTTATCTGAAAAAACGATTATACGAGATACTCGGGGGGAATCAGAACAGTAAACAATATGAAAGTGTAACGACGAGAGATGATTTCATATTGGACGGTGTCGTCTCCTATATTGAAGAAAAGTATATGAAACAAATTACACTCGAAAAAGCTGCTTCTATGGCATGTATGAACAAGTTCAAGTTCTGCAGGGCATTTAAGGAACGGTACGGTCAGACATTCATAACGTATCTTAACGGTATCAGGGTTAAAAATGCTGCAGAACTGCTGAGAAACAACAATTTAAGCATCACTGAAATTGCGTATTTTGTCGGCTATGGAAGTGTTGTACATTTCGATCGGGTTTTCAGGTCAACATATGGTATCCCGCCAAGAGTATACCGGAAAACCGTGAATAATTCTCCTCCAAAATCGTAAAATCCCCTGAATTCTAAAAACACTGCCTGCTCATCTGCTCTTTTGTAATCATCTTGATGAGCTCGAGTCCTGTTTATAATATCATTCTATACCTATAAAATATGAAAATTCAGCTCTATCATTAGGGGAGTAGCGATGAAGAATTCATATGGTACAATAATTTCATGTTTGCCACGTCTTGCTGTAACATATTAATACGCGGAGTAAACTGGATTGGAGACGGCATCATGACCCTTCCCAGTATACGTGCACTGAGAAAGGCAATGCCTGGAGCAAACATCTCACTCCTTGTAAAACCATGGGTGTCACCTCTTTTTGAGCACAACCCGGATATCGATGAGATTATCCTCTATGGTGATGAATGCAACCGTATTTTCGGGAAATTAAAACTCTCATGGAAACTTCATAAGAAGAAATTCTGTGCCGCAATTCTCCTGCAGAACGCTTTTGATGCAGCCTTCATTACATTTCTTGCAGGCATTAAGGAACGTATCGGTTACAGGAGGGACGGCAGAGGGTTTCTGCTCACACAGGGGGTTCCTCTACCAAAAAATGATGCAGAGATACATCATGTCCTCTACTATCTCAACCTCCTCCAACAGATAGGTATAAACGCTGACTATTCAGTTCCTTATCTCTACCTCCCTCTCGCTGAAAGGTTGCATGCCAGAAAAATGTTGCATCATATGAGGCATCCTCTTTTAGGCATTAATCCTGGTGCAACATATGGCTCTGCAAAAAGGTGGATCCCTGAGAGGTTTGCCGAGATTGCTGACTGGTTCCTGAAAGATACGGGCGGAAGCGTGATAATCTTTGGTAGTACAAACGAACAGGACATTGCTCATGATATAGAATTGCATCTCAAGAAACACAATAAAGACATATCCGCACTCAATCCTCCCTTTCGCAATGAGGAGCAGGAAATGAGGTTCCTGAATATAGCAGGCGAGACTTCCCTCAGGGAGCTTATAGCATTCATATCTGAATGCGACGCCTTTGTAACGAATGATTCAGGCCCCATGCATATTGCTTATGCTCTAAGAACACCCTTGGTAGCATTATTTGGTTCTACTGATCCTCTTTTAACAGGCCCCCCTCTTGATTCAGCTGGAAAGGCTACTGTTGTCTTGACCCCTGACATTTCCTGTAGCCCGTGCTTTGAACGCACCTGTTCCAGAAACGACATGAGGTGCATGTATGAAATAACATCCGATGACGTTTATTTTGGCATAAAGAAGATATTACCGGAAAAACCCGCTGTCTTCTTTGACAGGGACGGCACCTTATGTGAAGACGTGGGGTATCTCAGCAAGCTCGATGAATTCAAGGTCTTCGAAAATATCAATACTGTTCATCTCCTCGAAGAAAAAGGGTTCAAACTCATCGGCGTGACAAACCAATCAGGGATTGCGAGGGGTCTCATTGAAGAAAATTTTGTTAAAGACATAAACAATAAATTCATGAAACAGTACGGCTTTCATGATTTCTATTACTGCCCCCATCATCCCGACCAACATTGTTCTTGCAGGAAACCTGAACCGGAGATGCTACTCAGGGCACGCGCTGAACACGGGATAGACCTTAAGAAGTCATACGTTGTCGGAGATAAAGAAGACGACATGATCCTTTCTAAAATGGTAGGGGCGAAGGCTATTCTCGTGCAAACAGGGAAATTCCGTGAATCGCTGTATGCCGATTTTATTGCGAAAGACCTCAAAGAGGCAGTAGATATTATTATTAAAGACAAAACGAACGAATAGCGAGGTGTTTTCTCCCCTCTATCAAGAGGGGGAAGGGGTGTGTTTATGAATATGTTATCTGCAAACATTGATAAAATCCTGATCGTAAAGCCGAGCTCGCTCGGAGATGTCGTGCACAGCATGCCATTCCTTAATGCACTCAAAACCTGTTTTCCTCAAGCGAAAATCCATTGGGTAATCGCTAAGGGGCTTGAGGGGCTTCTCGATGGACATCCGATGATTGATAAGCTCATAATTATTCATAAGGACACATGGAAAAACATCACATATGCACGTCATACCATAAAAGAAATCAGCTTGTTACTGAAAGAACTCAAAAAAGAACACTACGATCTCGTTATAGATCTTCAGGGGCTCTTGCGGAGCGGTATTATCACAAAAGCTACCGGTGCTCCCCTGCGAGTCGGGTTCCGGGAGGCGCGTGAAGGGAGCAGATTTTTTTATACCCACAAGATTAAAGGCGGAAAAGACATTCATGCTGTTGACAGGTATTTGAAGATGGCAGATTTGTTGGGATGCGTAATAAAAGAGGTGCACTTCCCCCTCCCCTCTTATTCGTTACCTTCAGACAAGCTGTCAGGTGTGCATGAAGATTATGCTGTGATTATTCCAGGTGCCCGGTGGAAGACAAAGGTATGGCATGCTGAGAAGTTTGGAAAACTCACATCAAGATTACCCTTAAAAACGGTAGTCGTAGGAGGGAAAGGCGACATTGAGGCTGCCGATACAATCGTTTCGCTTTCTGAGGGGAAATCACTTTTCCTTGCGGGGAAGACAGACCTCAAGGAATTGATTGAGATTATAAGACATGCGCGATTCGTCATCAGCAACGACTCAGGTCCTATGCATATTGCTGCTGCACTTGATATCCCTGTTTTCGCAATCTTTGGGCCAACAGACCCGGTACGGACAGGGCCTTATGGAGATGGACACACCGTAATCAGAGAAGATGTCCCGTGCGCTCCATGCTTCAAAAGAACCTGCAAGGATATGAAGTGCATGAATGACCTGTCGGTAGAGAAGGTCTATAGAATCATCGTAAAACAGCTAATGGATCCCCCTCAGAAGACAAGAAAAAGGACAGGATTTCTGAGAGAAAAGGAGAAGTAAAATTACTTCCCCCCTGCAATTGAATCTCTTTCATCAGGAACAAAGTTCACCAAGTGCGCAAATCATAACCGCTATGATAAATAATGAATATCATTAGAAACAGTAAGTCTAACCTAGATTTTCAAGGCTTTGAGTAACATCCTATACTTGCGTATCTAATCAGTTGACAGAAAATATTGGAATATGTACATTACAGGAACTGATATATTAGCTGCCTGAAAACAGAAATAAAGGAAATCATTTATATTTAAAATGTTATTTTTCAAGAGGAGGAAAGGGTATGATCAGGGTCCCCTTACATATATTAGCTGACTCAGCGAATGTTTCACGGGAGGGAAAATTAAACCTTCAGGGAATATTTGAGAATATATTTGCTACTGGATTTCCTGCAACACACCCCACGTTAGCTCTTGTTTTTACTTTAGAAGGTGATACTGGAGATGCAGGACGTGAACACGAATTAATTGTAGATGCTGTTGATAGTGATGGCAAATCCATTGCAAACATAAGAGGTAAATTGAAATTTGGACAACCTAGAAAAGGAAAGGTACGCACCAATCAAATTATATATTTCAATGGGTTGCAGTTTCCTAAGCCTGGAATATATGAGTTTAAAATCATTATAAATGGTGAAGAGCGAGCATTTGTACCCTTAGAATTGATAAAAGCAGATCAGCCGAGCCAGTGATAATATGCCTCGTCCAGAAGATTTATTGGAGCAGATGCGTATTTCTAAAAGCGGATGGGGTGCAAATGATCTTCGCCGATTATACGAAGGGTTTGGGTTTGAAAGCAGGGAGGGTAGTAAACATACTATTTATAAGCACCCATTATATCCAGTCCTGAGAGCGACAGTTGCACGTCACAATAAGATTGCGGTAGGATATATACAGAAGGCTGTTAAAAATATTGACAAGTTAAAAGAACTGGAGACCTCAAGTGCCAACAATTGAAGAATATATGAATTTGTCTTATCCAATAATTGTTAAGGAAAGTACTTATACAGATGGATCGCCTTGTTATGAAGCTGAACATCCTGATCTTCCTGGATGTTTGGGGCAAGGAGATTCTGTCAATGAAGCAATCGAAGATCTTAATCATGCAAGACATCTATATATTGAATCTCTTATCGAAGATGGATTGCCTGTACCTCCTCCATCGGATCCACTTCCGATTCCTTTTAACGTTACCGTTAGTACTGGGTCAGCATCCGGAACTCAAACTGAAAGTGTTATTATCGATTCCGATACCCAAGACGATAGAAATGACCTTACTACTCCACCGTGGTTTATTTTTCCAGAGCGGATAAGAAGTGCTTCTTTCTAATTCAGCACTTCGATAATCTAAGTTTTTCTATAAAAAATTCATTTTTTTAATATTTCCAAAAGTCTTTCAGTTATGAGTACACGTCGTTTTAGTAGAAAATATTTACAGCTCAGATTTTCTGAAGAAATACTCACCATTATTAACTTACACGAAAATGCGGACTACTGTGAGAAGTAGGTTACCTCGTGTAATAAAAAAAGATATTTCGCAGGGCTTTATACAGAGAATTTTAATTATCATTTTAGGGGAACGGTGGGGAAGTTGAAAAACCCATAGCATGCTCTTACCACTCATTTGTCCTTAGCTTTGCTAATATAGTAGAATGAGTCGGAACCCTTTTATAAAAGCGAAGATATTCTAACGGGGCAAACTTTCCATATCCAGAACTATGAACCAGAATAAGATATGTCCTGAGTGCGAGGTTGAGTATATGCCGCACATAGAGAAATGCGCTGATTGCGGCGCGGTCCTCCTCTTGTGCGAGGAGTATAGAAGGGCACTGGAGGAAAGGAAGCGGCTGGCAGCGAAGTTCATTGAAAACGCAGTCGTGGTCAGGGAAGGAGACCTGAAGTGGTTGGGTGAACTGTATAACGTTCTGATCGATGCCGGTATTCCTTGCACGGTCACTTCCGATGACTGTAACAAAGGCTGCTGCGGCGCTCAATGCAGGTTGATCGTATCGAGAGAGGACGTTGGGAAAGCACAGGAGCGCATTGCAGAATACTTCATGGAAATATACCCAGAGCTCCGGGCTTCCAACGAACTGCTCAACCAGGGTAAATGCCCGGCCTGTGGTTCCTCCGTGGCCGCCGGCAACAATGAGTGCCCAGACTGCGGCCTGGCGCTCGTGGTTATTGAGGACAGGAACCAGGAAGAGGAAGACTCCTAAAAACAGTTATACGTTATAGGGTTATACTTCATGGTTTTTGAACTTCTAACATAGAACGGTGAACGGTGAACATTTTTTACTCCATGTACAATGGTGCGCCGATGATTAAAAGATTACCATCCACGGTTACTCCCTGAAGGAAAACACGGCATTTTACCTCTTTGGTTTGTCCCGGTTTGGGCCAGAGGGTCTCGTACCAGCCTGAGCCTTTTGCCTTTACAAAATCTACCTCTTCCTGTATCACATACCTTCCGGATGTATCTTTTCGGTTCCAGAGATTCTTTCCCTCAAGTTCGGGGAATCCTCCGTTAACAAGTTCTTTGCCTTTTTCGTCAAAGATAAAAATGTAGTGATCACGACCTATCCACTTGCTTCCTTTTTTACGGAACTCGGGAAAGGCGGCCTCGCCATCGGCCTTGACTAAATCCACAGCCTCTCGAACCATGGTTTCTACCTTCTGCTCCTGGGACTGGTGAGGGGGAGATGCATACAGGGTAGAAACCAGGCAGAATATGGGGAGCAACTGAACAATAAGAATATTTTTCAACACCAGTGTGTCCTCCTTTGTTTACAGTATTGGGAGATAGCGCTTCATTTCATAAGGATGAACATTAATCCGGTATTCATCCCACTCCACTTTTTTACTTGTTATTAACTGCTCAAAAATATGATCACCGAGGGTCTCCCGTAAAAGTTCACTGCTTTCTGCATACTCTATTGCCCTGCTGAGACTACCGGGAAGACAGTCTATCCCCATTTTTTTTCTTTCCTCTTCTGACAGGTGGTAGACATCCATTTCAACAGGTTCAGGAAGTTTGTACCCTTTATCGACTCCCTTAAGACCGGCGTTGAGCATGCAGGAAAAAGCAAGGTAAGGATTACATGCAGGATCAGGTGAGCGGAGTTCAATACGGGTCGCTTTCTCCTTGCCGGGTTTGTAGAGGGGAACCCTCACGAGCGTAGACCTGTTACGACGTGCCCAACAAATATAGACAGGTGCTTCGTAGCCGGGGACGAGCCTTTTGTAGGAGTTTACCCATTGGTTAAGAACCAGGGTGAATTCTTTGATATGGGTAAGAAGGCCGGCGATATACTTCCTGGCAATATCTGACAGGTAATGTTTGTCTTTGGCATCAAAAAAAGCATTTGCTTTTCCCTTGAACAGGGATTGATGTGTATGCATCCCGCTCCCATTCTGCCCGAATATAGGCTTGGGCATAAATGTGGCATAGACATTGTATTGTTTAGCAATCTCTTTCACAATAACCCTGTAGGTCATAACAATATCGGCCATGGTGAGGGCATCTTCATACCGCAGGTCAATCTCATGCTGGGAATGGGCAACCTCATGATGAGAATACTCAACCTTGATACCCATGGATTCAAGTGCCATGATCGTATCACGGCGAAGGTCTTCGGCTGCATCAGTTGGATAATCGAAATAGCCACCTTCGTCGAGGGTTTCCGTCCCCCTGTCGGATTTAAAATAGAAATATTCTAGCTCCGGGCCGAGATAAAAGGTGTAGCCCCTCTTCTTTGCCTTCTCGAGATTTAACTTGAGAATATACCGGGGGTCACCCTTGTAAGGAGAACCGTCAGGCTCATAAATATCGCAGAACATCCTTCCGACTGCCTTGTCTTTCGGCCTCCACGGGAGCAGGACGAATGTCGTTGGGTCTGGTCTCGCAATCATGTCGCTCTCATCAATTCTTGCAAAACCCTTGATTGAAGAGCCGTCAAAACCCATCCCCTCGTTAAAGGCATATTCCAGTTCTTCGACCGGTATTGCGAAACTCTTGAGCTGGCCATGGATGTCACTGAACCAGAGCCGGATAAACTTTACCTTGTGCTTTTTTACAAGTCCCATGACATCTTTCTGTGTCCCGGGTTTTTCATTCACCTTTGCTTTTGCCATGCAATAACCTCCTTTTTATCTTTTCCATAATTATTAAAAAACCTGATTTTACTGTATTTACCTGAATATTTATCAACCCCTGTTATCTTTTACCAAAAAACATCTTATAAAAATTCATTGCTCTGCCAATGAGTTCTTCGTATATTATTTCTGTTTCTTTCATGATGCGATCTGCCTGTGCAGTATCGAGAATCCATTCAGAGATCATATCCTTTGTTACTTCCACATGAAACTGAAATCCATATACCCTGTTACCATATCTGAAAGCCTGGTTTTTGTAAAGATGAGAACTTGCCAACAATATGGCTCCGAGCGGGAGATCAAAGGTGTCACCATGCCAGTGGAATACTTTAAAACGCTTCCAGAAATCCCCAACCCTGGGATGTCTTGCAAGTCCCCTCATAAAGGGATCTCTTAAACCGTCACCAGTAAGTTCAATGTGGTACCACCCTATCTCTTCCTTGTGTCCTGGGTAGACCTCTGCGCCGAGACAATGGGCAATCATCTGGCAGCCAAGACAGATACCAATGACCTGCATATCCCTGTTGATAGCTTCTCTAATGAGGCGCGACTTTATAACAAGATGAGGATACTTATAAAATTCATAAACTGCCATTGGACCACCCATGATGACAAGGGTATCAAAATCCTCGAGGGAAGGAGGGATTCCCCCGGAGCTGAGATCAATAATCTTGAACGGTATTTCTTTTTGTCTCAGAAACTCCTCGATGGTCCCAGGCCCTTCATGAGGTATATTCTTTATAATTAAAACAGACAAAATTACGTCCTTGTTCTTCTTTACAGGTTTATTCTTTAATATGCTTATCCGTTTTATGCATCTTTTTGGTTTTTAGGATTTGGATGTTTCCATTCACCGCTATACAATTCTTTATAAGTAGGAAAATCTACCTGTGATGACAAACCGAGTATTGTCCTGAATCCT
>Ga0209270_1001915_pt1 | contig 24782 bp, 22 predicted proteins | sample MTBAKSrepl1MetaG_FD_187456 | JGI IMG/M metagenome (GOLD analysis project Ga0209270, IMG submission 187456) | Enrichment culture microbial communities from Arthur Kill intertidal strait, New Jersey, USA, that are MTBE-degrading - MTBE-AKS1... | ecosystem: Environmental > Aquatic > Marine >...
CCGGACCTTCGCCGCCGACCTCGCCGTCCGCGCCCAGGGACATCAGGTCAAAGTCTTTATTGTGCTGGCCGGGGCTCAGGTAGACGAAGTCGTTGCCCCAGGGGTCCTTGGGAACCAGGCCCTTTTCCAGATAACCGTCTTCCCGCCACCGAACCGGAATGCGGCCGGTGGTCGGTTTGCGAACCAGAGACTCCAAGCCCTGTTCAGTCGAAGGATAAAAGCCGTTATCAAGTTTGAAAAGTTTGAGGGCCAGTTCCAGGCTTTCAATCTGCATCCGGGCTTTGGTTCGGCGGGCCTTTTCCGGCTGGTCGGCGATTCGGGGGACAATGAGGCCGGCCAAAATGCCCAGGATGACCACGACCACCAAAATTTCAATCAGAGTGAACCCGTTCCGGACCAGGTTTGATCGTTTAGCGGCCCACAAGGAACCCCAAGACATATTTCCCTCCTAGCCCACCAGACCGCTCAGGTTGAAGATGGGCAGTAAAACAGAAATGACTACGAAGCCGATGATCAGGCCCATGCCCAGAATTATGATCGGTTCGACCAGGGAGGTCAAGGCGGAGAGGATGTGATCGGTCTCTGTCTCGTAGGTCTGGGCCACTCGCTGAAGCATCTGGGTCAAAGTCCCGCTGGCTTCGCCCACGGCGACCATGCGGCGGGCCAAGGGAGGAAAGAGGGGGCTGGCTCCTAAGCCTTCCGCCAGGGACCGGCCCTGGCCGACCATTTCCGCGGCCTGTTCGAGGGCTAGGCCGTACCCGGACCGGCCCAGTCCTCGGGCGGTCACGGTCAAGGCGGTGGTCAGGGCCACGCCGCCGGCGCTCATAACGGCCAGACTCCGCAGGGCTTGGGCCAGCAGGAGGCGTTGAATCAGGGACCCTATGCGGGGGATTCGAAACAGAACCGCTTCGATCCGCCGATAGAAGGGACCGTGTTGAAGATAGCGCCGAAACAGAAGGACCAGGCCGATGAGGATTATGGCCATCAACCACCAGTAGCTTTGGAGAAAGCCGCTCAAAGCCAGGAGCAGTCTGGTCGGCCAGGGCAGGGCCGCGTGGAGGTTGGCGAAGAGACCGGTCAGGGTGGGAATGATGAATGATAACAGGAAAAAGATAACCACCCCTCCGACCAGGGTCATGAAGACCGGATAAGCCAGGGCCGCCGAAACTCTGGCCCGGCGGGCCAGGCGGCGTTCGAGATGGTCGGCCAGGCGCTCCAGAACCAGGTCCAGAGACCCGCTCAGTTCACCCGCCCTGACCAGGTGAAAGTAGTCAGGAGGAAAGACCTCGGGGTGGCGGGCCAGGGCATCGGCCAGGCTTTGCCCGCTGGTGACTTCGTCCCGAATCAAGGCCAAGGTCCGCTGGAATTCCTGATCGTCGGTTTGTTCCTCGATGGCGGCCAGGGCGGCCACCAGGGGCAGACCGGCGGACAGGAGGGTGGCGGCTTGACGGGTCATGATGGTCAAGGGCCGGAGGGGACGGCGCCTGAAGAGAACGGCCTTCCGGAGCGCTTCCCAGGACCGGCCCGGCCTTTGAAGACGGACGGCCGGACTGACCTCGATGGGGTGCAGCCCGTCACTCCGCAGCTTGTGGCGGGCTTTATGGGGATTGTCGGCGTCGACCACCCCCCGGACGGTTTTGCCGGAGGTATTGAGGGCTCGATAAGTGTAAACTGGCATGGCCGGTGAGGAATATTCAGACCAAAGTCACTCGAAAAACCTCTTCCAAGGAGGTTTGCCCCGCCCGAATCTTTTCCAGCCCGTCGGTCAGCAGCGGCTTCATCCCGGATTGGGCCGCGGCCCGGCGGATTTCATTGGCCTCGCTGGTCCGGGACAAGACTTGCTGAAGCTCTTCACTGATGGTCAAAAACTCGTAGATACCGGTCCGGCCCCTGTATCCGGTGAATAGACAGTGTTCGCAGCCTTGGGCTCGGAAGACCCGGGCTCCGTCCAAAGCTGCCGGCGGCAGCCCGGCCCGGGCCAAGGCCTGGGCCGTCGGTTGTTCGGGCTTTTTGCACTGCGGGCAAAGGAGGCGGACCAGGCGCTGGGCTTCGACCCCGATGACCGATGAAGAGACCAGATAAGGCTCGACGCCCATGTCCACCAGCCGGGTGACGGCCGAAGCCGCGTCGTTGGTGTGCAGGGTGGAAAAGACCAGGTGTCCGGTCAGAGCGGCCTGAATGGCTATCTCCGCCGTCTCCAGGTCCCTGATCTCGCCGATCATGATCACGTCGGGATCATGACGGAGGACCGAACGGAGACCTCGGGCGAAACTTAGGCCGACTTTGGGATTGACGTGAATCTGGGCCACGCCGGGCAGGCGGTATTCCACGGGGTCCTCGATGGTGATGATGTTCCGCTCTCTGGAGTTGAGGCGGGTCAGGGCGGCGTACAGGGTGGTGGTTTTGCCGCTGCCGGTGGGGCCGGTGGCCAGGATGATGCCGTGCGGCCGGGAGATAAGTCGGGCGAAGACTTCCAGATTTTCCTGGCCCATGCCCAGATCTTCCTGGCCGAGCAGGCCCGAGCTTTTATCCAGGAGGCGCAGAACCACCCTTTCTCCGTCGGCGGTGGGGATGATCGAAACCCTGACGTCGATGTTTCGTTCGGCCACGGTGAACTGGAACCGGCCGTCCTGCGGGACCCTTTTTTCAGCGATGTCCAGGCCGGCCATGACCTTGATCCGGGAGCAAAGAAAGGGCAGATAGTTCTTGGGCGGGCTGAGCCGGTCGTAAAGAACACCGTCGATGCGGAGGCGGATTTCCACCGCGTCGGCCCCGGCTTCAATGTGGATGTCGCTGGCTCGTTCGGAGACGGCCTGGAAGAGGACTCGGTTGACCAATCTGATGATCGGGGCCGAATCACTGGAATCGATCAGGTCCGGAGCGACTTCCAGCTCGGGAAACAACGCCTCTTTTTCGGTTTCGGCCATTTCCCGGAGAAGGGCATCGGTCGAGTCCAGGCTTTCGGAGAAAAGCAGATTCAAGGCCCTGAGGATTTCGTTTTCGGGGGCGCAGACGATCTCGATCCGCCGGCGCAAAGTGAGGGCCAGTTCATCGGGCGCTTCGAGGGCCAAGGGATTTGAGGCGGCCACGACCACCTTGTCCTCATCAATGGAGATGGGCACGAGCCGGTTGCGTCTGGCCCAAGCCACATTGAGCCCGGCGACCAGGTCGCGGGGGGCTTGGGGCGGGGGCAGGCGATCAAGGAAGGTCAGGCCGAGATCGGCGCACAATTTCTTTAAGGACTCGGTTTCGGCTGTCCGGGTCTGAGAAACCGATTTGGCGGCGGGGCCAAGGTTGGGGTCCGGCATTTATTCCCCTTTCGGCGGCTCAGGCGGGACCGGACGACCTAACGCGTCGGTCTCGGGCGGCCGGCCGGCTTCTTCGGTTTCGGCCCGCTTTTTTTCGGTCAGGGCCCGGAGCTGCTCCGGAGTCCGGACGATGGTCGGACTGATCAAGATCAAGAGGTTGGTCTTATCGCCCGAATCAGCTTGGTGTTTGAAGGCCCAGCCCAAAACGGGGATGTTGCCCAGGCAGGGCACCTGACTCTTGGTCTTTCTGGTATCGTCTCGGATCAAACCCCCAATGACCACCGTCTCCCGGTTACGGACCTGGACGGTGGTCTCGGTCTCCCGCTTGGTGGCGCTGATGGCCCCGGTTTCGGCCTCGGCGATAAAATTCTTGATCTGCTGAAAAATCTTTAGTTTGACGTGGTCGTTCTGGGTGATATGGGGGGTCATCTTCAGGGTCAGGCCGAGGTCCTTGAAATCATAGGTCCGGGTCACCGTGGGCGTGACCGCCCCGGTTTCCGTGACCATGGAGGATTTCAGGAAGGGACGCTCCTCGCCCACGACAATCCGGGCCTCTTCGTTGTCCATGGTCAGGAGGTGAGGGGTGGACAGGATGTTAACCTCGGAATCCTGCTCGAGGGCCTGGATGAGCAGGCCCAGATTCAGATAAGTGGTTCCGCCGTAAGTGATCGTCCCCTCGGCCGCGCCCAGAACCAGCCCGGCCGGGCCGGCGAAAGGTTGGGCGGCCATCTGATTGATCAGGCCGGTCCCTGACCCCGCCGCCGGCAGATTGGTCCCGCCGAAACCGATCGTCTCCCCGGCTTCGGTGGGAAAGTTCAGCAGCCGCCATTCCGCGCCCAGGGCCAGGGCCTTTTTAAAGGAGGTTTCCATGATCACGGCCTCGACCAGGACCTGAGCCCGCTGGATGTCCAATTTTTCGATAATATCCTTGAGAACCAGGTAGTCCTGGCGTTCGGCCCTGATGATCAGGGAATTGGTGGCCTTATCCGCGGTGATGAACACGTCCTCCTGCAAGAGCAGCTTCCGGGGGCCGCCTCCTTCTTGCGGTTGGGGGGTGGTCCCCGGACCGGCCAGATCGGTCAAGACCTTGGCCAGCTCTTCGGCCACGGCGTTTTGGAGGAAATAGACATGGACCCGGTCCGAGCCTCGCGGGGAAGGCACGTCAAGTTTGCCGACCAAATTTCGAACGGTTTCCAACTCGCTGGTCCTGGCCATGACGATTAAATTGTTGGTCCGCTCGTCCGGGACGACCGTATACGACAATTGACTCTTGGTCGGCGGTTGCCCTCTGGTCGCAGGCGTCTTAAGCACTTCCTGCAGGGAGACGGCCAGGTCCCGGGCCGAAGCGTATTCCAGCTTGATGACCGAAAGCCGGGTGTCCTTCTTGTCCACGTCCAGAGTCCTGACTATGCTCAGCAGCCGGTCTATGTTGGAAGCGTAATCGGTGACGATCAAGGTGTTGCCGCTTTCATAAGCCAGAACCACTCCGGTCTTTTCAAGAAGAGGGGTCAGCAGGACTTTCATCTCGGCGGCTTCGGCGTACTCCAGCCGGATAAGCTGGGTGACGACGCGGTCTTCAGGGGTGATCCCCGGCGGAGGCGGAACCGCCCGGGTTTCCACTTTCATCGAGCGGGCCTCCTGACTGGGCACGATCATGATCAGGCCGTCTGAAGGGACGGTGGTGAACCCGTGGACCTTGAGCACGGCCTCGAAGAGCCGGTAAGCTTCATCAGGCGTGACTTTCGTCGGTGAAAAGACGGTCACCTTGTCCCGAACCCGTTTGTCGAAGATGAAATTTTTCCCGGTCAGGTCGCTGATGAATTTGGCCACCACCCTCAGGTCCACGTCTCGGAAATCGATGGCCACTTCGGTTGGGGCGTCTTCTGCGGCCGCGTTCTTGACCTTCTCGGCGTCGGACAACCGGGCGGCTTGGACCGAAGAAGTGAGCAAGAAACTGCATAGGCCCAGAAATATGACGGCGAAAAACCTCTTTTTCATGCTGTCCTTTGGGAACATTATTCGGTTTGGGTCTCCTGAAGGAGCTTTTGGAACCGAGGCAGCCGGCGCAGGCTTTTCAGGTCTTCGTCCCCCCCGGCCCAGACCATGGTTTCGGGCTGAATGGCCGCGGCCCGGGCCAAGTAGTCCAGGGCCGTCTCGGTCTCGTTTTTAAGGGCGGCCAGACAGGCCAGGTTATACAAGGCGTCCACATAACCCGGATTCTCCTGGAGGGCGGCATAAAACTCGGTTTCGGCCTGGCCCGGCATGCCCCTGCGCAAAAAGAGCACGCCCAGATTGTTATGGGCCATTTCGTTGTTCGGGTCAAGTTTAAGGACTTGAGTATACATTTCCAAAGCCTTTTCCAGGGCCCGGTGCCGAAAGAAATAGATGTTGCCCAGATTCAGATAGGCTTCGGTCAGATGGGGGTCCAGAAGCAAGGCCTGACGATAGTGATGGACGGCCTGGCTGTCCCGCCCTTGTTCTTGGGCGGCGCGGGCTCTGCGGAAATGGTCCTCCGCCGTAACCGTTGGTTTCGTTTCTTCGGAATCCGTCTTCGCTTGCTGTTCTTCAGCCTGGGCCGGTGTAAAAACCTCTCGGGCGGATTGATCGGTTTCCTGGGGCCGGATCGTATCTTGCCCCGGCTTGGCTTGGCTCACCGCCGCAGGTTCTCCCTCGGACCGGCCGACCGGGGGCAATTGAGGCTGATCCGGAACCGAAGCCGGTTTTATTTCTTCTTCGGAAACGGCGGGTATTGAAGGTTTTGATCGGGGCTGATCCAAAGCCGCCGTTTTTTCTTCAGCCTGAGCGGCCGGGGTCTGGGACGATCGGTCCGGAACCGGTTCCGGTCCGACCGCCGGTTCAATCCGAGTTGATGAGGCTTTGGTGGTTTTGGAAGTAGGGGCGGTTCTTGAACTATCCGGCCGGAAAGACCAGACCCCGACGACTATCAGGAGGGCGATCAGCCCCAGGGCCGACCACGGCGCCAGGGACCTCCGGCCGGAAGGCGGCCGGTCCCAGGACCGGCCCACTTGGGCGGCGTCGGCAGCGTCGGGGCGGCCGGCGGCCTTTCTGAGGGCGTCGTTGATGGAACTCATCGAAACAGTCCTTCCGTCCTGCTCAGGCTGAAATAGGCGGCGAGGATGAGACCCAAGACGATCAAGGCGGCCGGGATGAGGGGCCTGGACTTGAGCCGGGTCAGCCAGGTCGGTTCGGACTTGAACATCCCGCAGCCTTCAATCTCATCCTTGGCTTGGCGGATGAAAGAGGTCTTGACCCGGTGAGAGCCCCGGGTATAGGCCACCAGAAGGGCCCGGTCGCAAACAGCGTTGATCCGGCGGGGTATGCCCTGGGAGTAACGGTGAATCAGACGGTAAGTTTGAGGATCGAAGCGGACCAGGGCCTGGGGTCCGGCTATGGACAGGCGGTGATGGATATAGCGGACCGTGTCTTCCAGGTTTAAAGGCTTCAAGGCGCAACGGACGGTGATCCGCTGATTGAGCTGGGCCAAGTCCGGCCTGGCCAGGGTCCGGGCCAGTTCCGGCTGCCCGACCAAAATGATCTGAATAAGCTTCTGGGCGTCGGTTTCGAGATTGGAAAGCATGCGCACCTGTTCGAGAACCGGCACGGATAGATTCTGGGCTTCGTCCAGGATCAAGACCGCCTTGCTTCCTGTTTCCAATTGTTGAATCAAAAAAGCGTTCAAGGTCTCGATCAGGGCCTGGCGGCTGGAATTGTCGGCCGGCAAGCCGAATTCCCGGTTCACGGCCCGCAGCAGATCGACCTCGTTGAGGAAAGTGTTGAAAATCAAAGCGGTTTGGGTTTGGTCTTCCAGGCGATCCAGGAAAAGCCTGGTCAAAGTGGTCTTACCGGCGCCGATATCGCCGGTGATTAAAATGAAGCCCTTGCGTTGGTCCACACCGTAGACCATGTGTTCGAGGACCTCTTGATGACCAGGGCTCAAATAAACAAACTTGGGGTCCGGCGTGATGTTGAAGGGCTGTTCTTTGAATCCGAAGAAGTTGCCGTACACCATAAAATCCTATCGAAGGGCGTAAAATATGGTCGCGGGCTTGCCCTGGCGTTCGATCTCCAAGGTGACCGAGTCGAGTTGCTGGACTTGTCGGTAGAGATTGACCAGGTCCTCCGGGTTCCGGGCCGAAACCCCGTTGACGCTGACGATCACGTCGCCGCGCCTGAGCCCCATCTCGTAAAGAGGACTTTCCCTTTGCAATGAAGCGACTCTAAAGCCATGAGGTTGCCCTTCCTTGAAATAAGGCGCGATCCTGACCTTGGCCATTAAGGCGTTCAGGTTTTCCATCTGCTCGCCGAGCACATCGCGGCTGACGATAAATCGATTCGGCCCGACCGCGCGGGCAATCTCCGCGTCCTTGCCCGTTTCCTCGGAGGTCTTGGCCTGGCCCCAGGGAAGCTCGGCCAGTTCTTCCTGATAAATTTTCAATCTTATCGTTTGATTGCCTTGACTCAAGGTGACCGAATCACGATCGATCTGGATTATTTCAGCCTCGCCGACGTAGTCGCCGGGCCGATAAAGGTTCTGTTCCTGAGATTTGATGTCTTCGAGAATGACCGCGGCGAACCCGGTGTCGACATCCACGATGGTCCCCCTCAGGCGAAGGCCGCCGCCTTCAGTCTGGGCTTTAACGCCGTTCTCTTCCGGGGTGGACGTCGACGATTCACCTTTCCCTGCCCCAAAAATGTCCTGCCCGGCGATGGTTTCATATTGGGCCAAGGGGCGGAGAGCCGGGCCGGATTGTTCATTGATTTCAATAGTCCGGTGCCGGCTCAAACTGATTTCTAAACCATGGGTCAACACGGAGAGCCCTAAACTGACGGCCGACCAGACCATCAAGCCCAGGACCAGAAGGTTGCCCAGCCAGAGATAATGTTTTGGGGCCAAGGACATGGAGTAGTTGTCTTCCTGTTTTCCATCCGCAGGGTCAAGCTGACCCCCTCTGACCTCCCCGGCCGGGAAAAGCGGCCGGAAAGACAAGGGACCTGTAATGAGGCCCGTCAGAAAAAGCTCCGAGATCAATTAATTTATTGTACCACAAATGGCCTCCAAGGCAAGAAGAGACCGTGTTGATTGACGCCGAGTTTGAATATCTTTGGGTTTAAAGGGCGACCGGGCGCCAAAAAAGAGCCCGGCCTTGAAGCCGGGCTCAAACAAAGAACCGAATTATCAAAGGCTGGAGATGGAATCTCTCCAGCCTCTTCGTGTTAACCGCTCGGCGGCCCTGGAAAGTTCGGCAGGGTCCGATGGGTGGTGGTCGTCGAAGTAGTGGTCGTGGTCGTAGTGGTCGTGGTCGTGGTAGTGGTCGTGGTCGTGGTCAGGAACAAGGTGGTTGTAGTGACTTCCCCAGGCGCGGCCGTAGTGGCGGTCGTTTCAGTGGTTCCTTCGCTCGGCAGCAAGTTCAAGTCATCCGTGAATAAACCCTCGTGGAGGAGAGCCAACATTTCTTCCGTAACCAGAATCGGTTGCTCCGGGGCTTGCCCCTCCTGAATCTGAGTCAAGGTATTCGGGGTCAAAACCACAAACTCTTCGGGTTTGAACCGGTTGCGGACTTCGACTTCGTTCTGGAAGGCGGCCACTCTGGTGATCTGGCCGTCGACGATCCAGACCAGAAAGACAGTTCCGCGGACACCGATGACGGCCGTGTTGGTCGTCACGGTGAACTTGCGGTTTTTATAGCCCATGAAGTCGTTGACGAAGCACTTGACCTTGCCCCAAAGAAGGTTGATTCCACCGCTGCGGACCTGTTCTTTGGGGTTGAAAACATACTCGGAGATGGTCACGGAAGAGTTGGACCCCACGCTGATAATGCTGCGGTCGATGAAGACCACCCTGAGCTTGGCCCCGGGCTGGGTTCGGATGGTGTCATCCTGATAAACGGTGGTGCCCACCTGGATTATTTCGGCTGCGGGTACGCCCTTGTGGGTGATGGTCGCCCGGCCCTCGAGCACGGTCACCGTCCCGACTTTCGGAGTGGTTTGGGCTTGAGCCGAACTCGGGCTCAGGATCAGGAAACAGATGATCAAAATCGACAGCGACACCCCAAGCCAATAACGGATTCTTTTCGAAGTCTCCATAACGTCACGTCCCTTTAGAAAGCCCCCGTTAAAACCAGGGAGAAAATGTTTCGGTGGAATTCGTACAGGTCCCGCGCATCGGCGTCGGCCAGGTTGGAATCATTATAGGTATGGGTCCACATCAAGTCCGCCCGAAGATTTTCCATAAAGGCCCGGCCGATCTTGGCCGAGACCGTGAGCCGACGGTCGTCCCTGGCCGTGTCCGGATCAAAGCCGGGATTTAGGTCAAAATAGACCCAGGCGTAACCCAGGCCGAAATCGGCGTCAATTTGTCTGGGCAGGGGCACGGTCAGGCCGCCTTTTAATTCATAGAGTCGCGAACGGGCGGTGACCGTTCCGGTCGGCTCCTCCAATTCATATTGGAAGCCGGCCCGGGCGGTCAGCCTTCCGCCCCCTTCCCGTTTGAATGTATGATAATGGAGGGCTCCCAGGACATAGCGATTGACGTCATCGGTGCCGTCGTGCATCAATTTGTATTCGTATCCAGCCAGGACGGTGGTCCGGTCCACTTCGCTGATGACAAAGGTGACGGAGGGCCGGAGGGAATAAAGCGTCAGCTTGTCGATGTGGTTGGCCCAGTAAAAGCTGACGTCGCCTTCCAGGCGGAAATACCAAGGGTCTTTATTATAAGAGAAAAAGGAGCCGATGGTGTGAGCCAAAAGGTCGTTTTCGTCCAGGTCGGCGTAAAGGTAATTTCTAAAAGTATAGGCGAAACCAAAATCCTTGGTGCGCCGGTTGATCAAGTAGAACAGGCCGGTCACATTGCCGCCGAAAAGGACGTCGTCCTTGCCGGTGGCCGGGGCTCCGGGCATGTCGACGAAGCCTTCCACCGGCTCCATCGAAACGTTGTCATCGTACTGGAGCACCACCGTGGCCGAAATGCCCCACCATTTGCGGGCTTTTTCTTCCTTTTCCACGGCGGCCTTGAATTTCTTGATCTGATCGGCCAGGACTTCACTGGGATTCAAGGCCAGGGCTTCATCCAGTCGGGCCTTGGCCTGAGTGTAATCTTCTTGACGGTAGCTGGCCAAAGCCCGGTGCAACATGGCCGCCGGAGCAACTTTGGCATCAACTTGAACGGCCTTGGAAAAATCGGCTTCGGCTTTGGCGTATTCCTTTAGCTCGACCAAAATGGAGCCGCGGGCCAGATAAAGGTCCGGTCTCTGGGGAACGGCTTCGATCGCCTTGGTGTAAGCTTCATAGGCTTTGTCGAAGCGTTTGGTCCGGGCGTAAAGGGCGGCCAACTCGGTCGAGGCCCTTTTCTGGCCTTCGGGACCGCTGGCCATGACCTTCAAGAACTGAGCTTCGGCCTCGTCGTATTTTTTAAGTTCCATAAAGGCCTGGCCCCGGGTTATCTGATAATCAAGATTGTCGGGCGCCAAGGCCAGGGCCTGATCAATGAACTTCAGACCTTCCTCATAATTGCCGTCTGAGATTTCAAACTGGGCCCGCTCATAAAGATTTTTGGCCTCCGGATTTTCCCCGGCGGCCGAAATAGGAATAAAAAGGATGAAGCAGCACAGAAACCCCAAGACCAAAAATTTCCAACGACCAGTCATGAGTATCCTACTCCGTTTCGCGAAATGCTTGATGAAAAATGCGAAGAAACCAATTCCCACCTAGTTGGGATTTAAACGAAGCAGGTTAAAAAGTCAAGAAAAAATCTGTTTTGACTTGGGTTTAAATCTAAGGAGACCACCAGGGCTCCCCTGGCCCCCCGCCGCCACCGGCTGATTTGGGGTCAGGCCCGAATGGACCCGGAAAAGAGAAAAACGAGTCCACCTATTATTCATAATATTAATTAAATTAATAAGATAAACAGAGAAGACCCAAGAACCGTCAAAATTTTCTTCAGGTTTGACCAAGTTTTATTAAAATCGACCCGGAAATGTATCTTCCGATTGGAACATTTTTCCACTTGAGGTAATTTATAGGGGAAAAAAAGAAATTTGGGGAAATAACGGACCTGGGAACATGATCCTCAGCTTTCATCCTTTAATCACCGGAGACGAAAACATCAATTGCGCCGGGCGGCCGCCTGCGCGTGAAGAAAAAGACGCCGTATATGAAGCCAGGGCGGTTTTCCTGCCCGAGGGTGTTCGGGAGGACCTCTATCGCCTTTGCCGTTCGGTCTGTCCCCTGGTCTGGCCGAACTTCGATCTCCGGTTCGACTATCCGGGCAAGGTCGGCCAGGCCCTGCTTTTCGCCGCCCTTGATCTGCCCCGGCCCCGCACCATTGTCTTCCCCGCGGTTTCCGATTTTCTCAAAAGCCGCGGCGGAGCCCTGCCCAGGCCTTTCGTCCTCAAAATGAATTTAGGCGGACAAGGCAGCGGCGTTTTTTTGGCGACCGACCGTAGGGAACAGGCCCAAGCCCTGGCCGGCTTGGCCGAGGCTGAGCGGCAAGGCCGTTTTGGTTTCGTTCAACAGGAATGGATCGATCATGGCGGCCGGGACCTGCGGGCGGCGGTCATCGGCCGGAAAATCATCGCCTACTGGCGGCATGCTCAGGAGGGACAAGGCTTTTTGACCAATGTCGCCCAAGGCGGCCGGATCGATTTTGACTCGGACCCCCGACTGCTTCGACTGGGCGTTCAGGCCGTCAGGGACTTGACCGAGAGGACCGGGATCAACCTGGCCGCCTTCGATCTGGTCTTCGACCGCCGCTCCGAAACCCCTCGTCCTTTATTCATTGAAATCAATTACTTCTTTGGCCGGACCGCTTTGGGGGGGTCAATGGCCTACTACCGTTTAGTCCGTCAGGCCGCCCGTCAATGGCTGAAAGAACACGGGCTCCAGCGGGGACGGGTCCGCTCCCGGCCCCGATATACCCAAAGGGATTAAGAAAACCCGGTCTGACGAAGCGGAACGATTGGTCAGACTTAATCTAATCGGACAAACGTCGATTTATCTCCTCCGCCGCCTTCTTGCCGGAGAGAAGCATCCCTCCGAAAATCGGTCCCATGCGATAGGAGCCGAAGGTGGCGTTGGCCGACATGCCGCAGACGTAAACCCCGGGAAAGGCCTCCTTGGTGTTGGTCAACGTGTCGGTTTCGGCCGTCTCGGCCCACATGGATTTTTCTCCCATGATCCGCCCGGTCGGGGTGAGCAGTTTGGCGTCGACCTTGCGTTCGATCACCTTCATGACCTCGACCGGATGACCGGTGGCGTCGATGATCCATTGGCTGCGCACGGTCAAAGGGTCCACGTGCAAACCGGACATCTCCACGGCCGACCAGTTGAGCACCAGGCCGGAAACCCGATTCTGTCTGATCATTACGTCTTCGACCGAGACGAGATTGAAGATTCTCGCCCCGGCCTTGACGGCTTGGGAAGCCAGGGTCGCCACACACTCGATGGAATCGGCGGTGTAATACTGGTCCCGGAAAGGCCGGGTTGAGACCCCCAGTTCATCCAGGATCGGTTTGGCCTGCTCTTGGACCACGATTTCATTGTACATCATCCCGCCGCCCCACATGCCGCCGCCTAGAGACAACTTGCGCTCGAAAAGGGCTGTTTTTCGGCCGGCCTTGGCCAGATAATAGGCGGCCACCAATCCGGACGGTCCGCCTCCGGCGATCGCCGCGTCCAAATCCAGGCAGTCCAGCAATTTCTCGGTGTACCGTTCGATGATCGCCCGAGAGATGATGATTTCGTCTAAAGCCATGTCGGTTCCTCCTTGGGGCTTCCTGTTGGGTGGGGCCAGAGGCGGGGATTCCTTCTCATTCCGGTGGGTTTAGCCGACAGGAATCGAACGGATTCAGCCGGTCCAACCGCCTGGAGGCCTTTCGGGCGGGCAGTCCATGTAAAAAAGCCAATTTCAACTATGGAAATCGGCTTCGATGGAGCTGCTTTCCTACGCGGGCATTATCCCACAGGTTCGAGGGGTCAACGGTCCACACTTCAAACCGTTATCTCAGCCTGAAGCTCCCCCAGCAGCCAATCCCAAATTATTCCGGGCCCTCAAGCCCGGTTGAAAATTGTCGATTAATAAGATAGCATAGCCGGCGGATGAAGAAAAGAGTTTTAATATTTATTGCCGAAATTTTGTTAATAAGGTCTGGAGGCCTGAACCTGTCGGCTTTGACCCTTACGGCCCTGCTTATCTTGAGCGGCTGTGCCGATTGGTCCCGTCCAGCCCGCCTCGTCCCGCCGGATAACCAAACCGGCCACCTGATCGGTCTGGCCTTTATGGAAGAGGTCGATCTGAACTTACCACGCCGCGTTCACCTGGGGATGACCCCCAACAACGAAACCGTCTCGAGGTATCAAGCCCTGGTCAGACCCGGCGACCTGCCCCTGGTTTTTGAAAGCCGGGGGGCCGGCGGGCTTTATCTGGCCTGGTTGCCCTTCGACCGCCTGCCCGATGGAACCGACGAAGTCAGTCTCGTTATGACCGGCCACGAAATCCGGGGGCCGGCTGGCCGGTTTTCTTATTCCTGGCCGGCAAAGCTCAATCCGGGTATTTCCGGGCCGGTTCGGGCCGGGCGGGTGACGTATCTGGGTCTGATCAAACGGGAGGTGTTCCTTAATGTCCCTGATCAGACCACCGCGGCGGACCGGCCCAGGGAAAAAAAGACAGGGCCGGACTGCCGGGTTGAACTGTCATACACGCCGGACCCGACGGGCCGGAGCATCAGGGGATATTGCCTGGACCATCCCTGGCTCCAAAAACTTCTCCTGACCCCTTGCTCCGGGGAGGAGGCGGAAAAATGAATGAACCGGTAATAATATATCATCCGCGATACGCTGAAGAATACCCGACCGTTTACGTGGAATGCGCGGAACGGGTCACCGCCATCCGCGACGCCTTGGCGCCTTATTACGAGTTTATCGAGCCTGAAGCGGCCGATGAAAAGGAGTTGCGGCGGGTTCATTCCAGGCATCTCATTGATTCGGTCAAGGGAGACCGCTCGAATCTTTATGAAGCGGCCGCCCTGGCCGCCGGTGGAGCCATCCGGGCCGCTCGGGAGGCCATGTCCGGCCGACCCGCTTTCGGCCTGATCCGGCCGCCCGGCCATCACGCCAGTCCGGACCACAATTGGGGCTTCTGCTTTTTCAATAACATGGCCATAGCCCTGGCCGGGCTTCTGGACAAGGGGGCCGTCCAGGGGGCTTTGGTCCTGGACTTCGACCTCCATTTCGGCGACGGGACCGACAACTATTTCACCGGCGACCGACGGGTGACCGTCTTTAATCCCCAACGGGTGACCAGTCGACAAGCCTACCTGGATTCGGTCCAAGAGGCCCTGGATCGGGCCGCCGGGGTGGACATTATCGGCGTCTCCGCCGGATTCGACATCGGGGAGTTTGATTGGGGCGGCCTTCTGGCCACCGAAGACTTCGAACAGATCGGCCGAACGGTCAAGGCCGCCGCCGAACGTCTTTGCGGCGGCCGCCGCTTCGCCCTGCTCGAAGGGGGCTATTACCTGCCCGAGTTGGGCAAAAACGCCCTGGCCTTCTGCCGGGGGCTGTTCTGACCGCAAGACCGACCGACCGATTTCAAAGGGCCGGGTTAAAAAATCTCGGTCTCGGTATTCCGCCGGATAAGCGCAAACTATGCTCCACGAGGTGAAATCATGCCCAAAAAACGGGCCAGGCCGACCAAGGCCGACATAAAACAACTGGAAAAAAGACTTAAATACCAGCCGGAATTGGTTTGGGACAAACTCGCGGCCGCCGACCGGCGGGCCGTGATGTCCGCGGCCGATGATTACAAAAATTTTCTGGACGCGGCCAAGACCGAACGGGAGGCGGTCAGAACCATTGTGGCCAAGGCCGAGGCGGCCGGGTTCAAAAACCTGATGGACGGCGGTCCGGGAAACCGGCGGCTGAGCACCATGATGGACAAGGTGGCCGCCTTGGCCGTGACCGGACGCCGACCTTTGACCGAGGGTCTGCGGCTGATCATTTCCCATATCGACGCCCCCCGCTTGGACCTTAAACCCAGACCGCTCTATGAAGAAGTCGACTTGGCCCTGCTCAAGACCCATTACTACGGCGGTTTAAAAAAATATCAGTGGCTGTCCCGGCCCCTGGCCCTTCACGGTCGGGTGATCAAGGACGACGGCCGGGCCGTGGACCTGGTCATCGGCGAAGACGACCACGACCCTGTCTTCACCGTGGCCGACCTTCTGCCCCATCTGGCCCGCCAGGTCCAAACCGAGAAAAAGGTTTCCGAGGCCTTTCCTGGCGAAAAGATGAATCTGCTCATCGGGTCCTTGCCTTTAGGCGACAGTGAGGTCAAGGAGCGGTTCAAGCTGGCCGCTTTGGATATTTTGGACCGGCGTTGGGGCTTGCGCGAGGAGGATTTCCTAAGTGCCGAATTCGAAGCCGTCCCGGCCGGCCGGGCCAGGGACGTAGGCCTGGACCGGGGCCTGATCGGGGCCTATGGTCAGGACGACCGTATCTGCGCTTACGCCGCTCTGAACGCCCTGACGGCCATCAAAACTCCGGCCTATACCTGCCTGGCCTTGTTCGTGGACAAGGAGGAAATCGGCAGCGAAGGCGCCACGGGGGCCAAATCCCGTTTTCTGGAAACATTTGTGGCCGACCTCCTGGAAAAAACCGGCCAGTCCTCTTCATCCGCCTCCTTACGCCAGGCCCTCATGAAGACCAAGGCCATTTCCGGGGACGTCAACGGGGCTTTGGACCCGGACTACCAGGAGGTCCATGAAAAAATGAACGCGGCCCGCCTCGGCTACGGCCCCTGCCTGAGCAAATATACGGGCAGCGGCGGCAAGTACCATTCCTCCGAGGCTTCGGCCGAATATTTGGGCTGGCTCCGCGGCGTGTTTAAACGGGCCAAGATCGTTTGGCAGTCAGGGCTCCTGGGCAGAATCGACGAGGGCGGCGGCGGCACCGTGGCCATGTTCCTGGCCGAGCACGGCATGGAGATCGTCGACTGCGGGCCGGCCCTGCTGGCCATGCACGCCCCGTTCGAAATATCCTCCAAGGCCGATTTATATATGACGATCAAGGCCTACCGGGCCTTCTTCCAGGCCGACTAGACCTTAGTAATCCGTCTTGGACAACAGCTCGCTGGTCCGGGCCAGACGGTCGATGAGGGTCTTGGAAAAGACTTTATAGAACCTGAGCTGGGTGCTGAGCGAAGTCTGGTCGATGATCGAGGCGTTGATCTTCATCAGAATGGTGTTGGTCAGGGCCAGGATGCTCGCGGTCCTTTTGGTTTTGCCCAGATAAGCCATTTCGCCGAAACAGTCGCCCGTCTTCAGTACGGCCAAGACCCGGCCCTTCTTTTTGACCATGACTTCACCGGCCACAATAATATAAAAGGTGTCGTCCATTTCGCCTTCCGAAATGATGGTCGAAGCGGATTCGTGCCTGACCCAGCGGGTGGCTTTGAGGACCTCGGCCAGCTCGCTCGACGTATACTCTTTGAAGAAGCTTATTTTCTTTAAGGCATTGAACTTTTCCTCATAACCGAATTCTTCCTCCGGGAACCGCAGGTGATCGAAGGAGGCGCTCAGTTCCGAGGCCATTTGCAGGGCGGTTTTGTAACGTTTGTCCAGGTCCTTTTCCAAAGCCCGCTGCCCGATGCGCTCCAGGACTTCCGGCAGGTCGCGGCGGTGGGTCCTCAAAGGCTCGGGCTGTTCGTTGATAATTTTAAAGATGATGCCCATTTCCGTGTCGGCCTGGAAAGGCTTGACCCCGGTCAGAAGTTCGTACATGACCACGCCCAGGGAGAAGATGTCGGTCTGGTTAGTCAGATTTTCACGGCGAAGCTGTTCCGGAGAGCAGTAACCGGCCGAGCCGGTCAAGGGTTCCGATTGAGGATGGGGCGAAGCGCCCTCGATCCAGGCGACGCCGAAATCGGAAATCTTGGCCTCTCCTTTCTTCGAAACCAGAATGTTGCTCGGCTTGATGTCCCGGTGAACGACGCCTTTTTGATGGGCGTAATCCAGGGCCTTGGCCGTTTGGAAGATAATCTTGACCGCCTGGTCCACGCTGAGCAGGTGTTCCTTCCGGCAGAACTCCTTTAAGGGGACGCCGTCCACGTATTCCATGACCAGGTAGCAATTCTCGTTTTCCACGGTGGCGTCATAAACCGCCACGATGTTGGGGTGGGCCAACTTACCGGCCGCTTGAGCCTCTCGGAAGAAATAATGCTGAAATTGCTCAAATTTTACTGGGTCTTTCGGCGGAGGGTTCAAGGTGGTCTTGATGGCCACCAAGCGGTCGATGAACGGGTCCTTGGCTAAATAGACTACGCCCATGCCGCCGCGGCCCAGTTCCCGGGCCACCCGGTATCGTCCGATCTTACTGGGGATTTTGGGGCCGACCATGATCCGGCGTCCTTTTTTGACCAATTGGAACCGCGCCCTTGGGGGCAAACCCTGATTTTTTAAAGATACTAAATTCCAGTTTGAATAGCAATCGGTCCAGGTGAACCAAACACTTTTGAGGCGAAAACTCCTGTCTTTCTTTCTTTTCTTGCCAAAAAATTTTAATTGAGTTAAAAGCTTTTTCTGGAGGTCAAACAGGCCATGCATGAAATCGAGACCGAAAAGATAACCCGGACGGTGAAGGAACTTTTCCTTAAAGCCAGTTTTGAACTGGGCCGGGATGTCCTGGATGCCTTTAAACGGGGTTTGGCCGAGGAAGATTCGCCGGTGGGCCGGGAAATTTTTGAACGGCTTCTGGAAAACGCCGACTTGGCCGAAAAAAATCGGGTGCCCCTCTGCCAGGACTGCGGTATGGCCGTTCTTTTTGTGGAGATCGGCACTGGAGTTCGTATTGTCGGGGGCGATTTGACCGGGGCCTTGGAAGAAGGCGTTCGGCAGGCTTACGCCGAGGGCTATCTGCGCAAGTCGGTCTGCCATCCCCTGACCCGGAAAAACACCGGGGACAACACCCCGGCGGTTATTCACTATGAGTTTAGTCCGGGCGACCGACTTAAAATAGCGGCCGTCCCCAAGGGCGGCGGGGCCGAGAACATGAGCCGGGTCTTTATGCTCAAACCGGCCGACGGCTGGGCCGGGGTCAAGGAAAAAGTCCTGCTCGCGGTCAACGAGGCCGGGCCCAATCCCTGTCCGCCGATCATCGTCGGCGTGGCTTTGGGCGGCGATTTTGAACTGGCCGCCCGGGAAGCCAAGAAGACTCTGCTCAGGCCCATTGGTTCGACCAATCCCGAGGCCGAGGCCGACCGGCTGGAAAAGGAACTGCTGGCGGCGGTCAACGACCTGGGCATCGGTCCTTTAGGTCTGGGCGGCCGGTTCACGGCCTTGGACGTTCATTTAAAGATAATGCCCTGCCATATCGCTTCGATGCCTCTGGCCGTCAACATCCAGTGTCATTCGAGCCGTCATGCGGAGGCTGTTTTATGAGCCAAGTTCATCGTCTGAAGGCCCCGTTGACCAGGGACGACCTGGAACCCCTGCAAGCCGGCGACCGGGTCCTTATTTCCGGACCGGTTTATACGGCCAGGGACGCGGCCCACAAGCGCCTGGTCGAGGCCCTCGGCCGGGGCGACAAGTTGCCGGTCGACATAAAAGGCCAGATACTTTATTACGTCGGGCCTTCGCCCGCCCCTCCGGGCCGGGTCATCGGCGCGGCCGGGCCGACCACATCCTACCGGATGGACCCCTATACCCCTACCCTGTTGGCCCTGGGCCTCCGGGCCATGATCGGCAAAGGCCGTCGCGGTCCGGAAGTCAAGGCCGCCATGGTTGAATATGGTGCGGTTTACCTCGGCGCTTACGGAGGCGCCGGGGCGCTGCTGAGCGAAGTCATCAAAGAGGTGGAGATCATCGCTTACGAGGACCTCGGCCCCGAGGCTTTGCGGCGGTTGATGGTCGAAGACTTTCCAGCCGTGGTCGTGAACGACATGCACGGCCGCGACCTTTATGAAGAAGGTCAAAAGATGTATGCCAGGGGGCGACAGTCATGAAAGCCTATAAACCTAAACGCCATTATCGCTGGCATCCGGGCTTTATCGCCTGGCTGCTTCACCGCCTTTCCGGCGTGGCCTTGGCCGGTTACCTGCTTCTGCACTTGTGGGTCCTCCAGAACCTGGCCAAAGGTCCGGCCGAATTCGACAAGATCATGGCCTTGTTCGACACCGTGCTGATCAAGGTCATGGAGGTCGGTCTGTTGGGCGTGGTGACCTATCACACCATCAACGGCCTGCGGATTGTGTTCATGGATTATGGACCTATGGCTGAGAAAGAGAAATATATCAAATATCTGGCTGGGGCCTTCGCCGTCATCGCCGTCATCATCGTTGTCGGGGGTGCGAGCATGCTCAGCCACGCCCTCAGCCGCTGAGAGTTACCAGGAGAAGATCATGAATCTTAAATGGATATCCGGACGAACCGGAGCTTTTGACTGGCTGTTCCAAAGGGTTTCGGGAGTATTTTTGGCCGCGGCCTTTGCCGTGCATTTTATCGTTCTGCACTTTCTGGGCGAAGGGACGTTCACTTATCATTCGGTGGCCAACCGCCTGGCTCAACCGGCCTGGAAGGTTTTCGACCTCTGTTTCTTGTTTTTCGCCCTTTACCACGCCGTGACCGGTATGCGACTGATCATTGACGACTACATCCATTCGGCCGGCTGGCGGACCTTTTTGACTTGCATTCTTTGGGTGCTGGCCATTTTCCTCTTTTTTTCCGGGGCGGTGATCATCTTCAGCCTCAAGGCTCCCGCGGTTTAAGGATAAGGCTTATGACGCAAACTCATCTGCATAAGCATGATTGTCTGATTGTCGGCGCCGGCGGGGCCGGCTTGCGGGCGGCGCTCGAAGCGTCCTTGGGGGTCAAAACTGCGGTGATTTCCCAGGTTTTCCCCACCAGGTCCCACACTGTCAGCGCCCAGGGCGGCATCGGCGCCTGTTTGGGCAACGTCGAGCCGGACAATTGGTACTGGCACATGTACGACACGGTCAAGGGTTCGGACTGGCTGGGCGACCAGGACGCCATCGAGATGATGTGTCGTCTGGCCCCGGAAGTGGTCATCGAACTCGAACACATGGGCCTGCCTTTTTCCCGTCTGGAGAACGGCCGCATCTATCAGCGCATGTTCGGCGGGCACACCTCCAATTTCGGGGAAAAACCGGTCTGCCGCTCCTGCGCCGCCGCGGACCGGACCGGGCACGCCATGCTCCACACCCTGTTCGAACAGTGCTTGAAGAACGGGGTGCACTTCTTCTCCGAGTTTTTGGCCCTGGAGCTCCTGATGAACGAGGGCTGCGTGAACGGCGTCCTGGCCTTCGACATCGTCAGGGGTGAATTTCACATTTTTCACGCCAAGGCCGTTTTGTTCGCCACCGGCGGTTATGCCCGGCTTTACCGGACTTCCTCGAACGCCCATATCAACACCGGCGACGGGTTGGCCTTGACCATGAGGGCGGGCCTGCCGTTGGAGGACGTCGAGTTTCTCCAATTCCACCCCACCGGCATCCTGGGGGCGGGCAACCTCATCACCGAAGGGGTCCGGGGCGAAGGCGGGTATTTGGTCAACTCCGAAGGTGAGCGATTCATGGTCCGTTATGCGCCGAACATCAAGGACCTGGCTTCCAGGGACGTGGTTTCCAGGGCCATGGCCCTGGAAATACGGGAAGGCCGAGGGGTCGGTCCGAAGAAAGACCATATTCTTCTGGTGCTCAAGGAAATCAGCGAAGACATCATCCGGGAAAGGCTGCCGGGGATCATGGAGCTGGCCAAGAGTTTTGCCGGCGTGGATTGCACCAAGGAACCTATTCCGGTTCATCCCACCGCCCATTACGCCATGGGCGGCATACCGACCAACCGCTTGGCCGAGGTGGTCCTGGGCTCCATGACCACCCCCGAGGAGGTGGTCCCGGGCTTCTATTCGGCCGGGGAATCCGCCTGCGCCAGCGTCCATGGGGCCAACCGGCTGGGAACCAATTCCCTCTTGGACCTCATTGTCTTCGGCAAGATCGGCGGCGAACGGATGCGGGAATACGCCCGGAGCCTGCCCGAGTTTGTTCCTCTGGCCGAATCGGCCGGAGCCAAGGGCCGCGCCGAAGTGGAAAGACTTTTAAATTCGACCGGTTCGGAACGAATGGGGGCTATCATGGAAGACCTTCAGGCCTCCATGGACCAAAATTGCGGCGTGTTCCGAACCGAGGAATCCTCGGTCAAGCAGAAAAATATCGTGGCCGACCTTAAAAAGCGTTTTTCCAAAATCGGTCTGGACGATCACGGTCTGATCTATAACCTGGACCTGGTTGAGGCCTTGGAACTCGGGTGCCTGCTTGATGTCGGCGCCGCCCTGATTGAGTCGGCTCTGGCCCGGAAGGAAAGCCGAGGCGGCCACTATCGGGATGATTATCCCAAACGAGACGACGAAAACTGGATGAAACACAGCCTGGTCTACATGGAACCGGACGGTTCCCTTCGTCTGGATTATAAACCGGTCCGGATGAAGCCCCTGACTGTGGATTCCATTCCGCCCAAAGAGAGGGTTTACTGAAATGGACAAGGTCACCTTCACCATATTGCGTTACGATCCGACCAAGGACAAGGAACCTCATTATCAGGATTTCCAGGTCGAACTCCGCCGGACCGGCATGATGGTCCTGGACGGACTCAATCAAATCCGCTGGGAGCAGGACGGCACTCTGGCCTACCGGCGCTCCTGCCGGGAAGGCGTCTGCGGATCGGATGGTCTCAATATAAATGGAGTCAACCGTTTGGGATGCATGACCCATATCGAGGACCTTAAAAAACCGGTGGTCATTCAGCCCCTCCCCTCCCTGCCTTTGGTCAAGGACCTGGTCGTGGACATGGACGACTTCCTGAATAAGTATTTCCTCTGTAGACCTTTCCTCATCACCAAGACGCCTTTGCCGGACCACGAAATGATTCAGAGCCCGGAAGACCGGAAAAAACTGGACGGTCTGTACGAATGTATTCTCTGCGCCTGCTGTTCGTCGTCTTGTCCGTCCTACTGGGCCGACCCGGACTATCTGGGACCGTCGGCCCTGCTCAATGTCTGGCGCTTCATCGCCGACAGCCGAGACGAAGGCGCGGATGAACGTCTCGAGATGCTCAACGACCGCAACGGTGTCTGGCGGTGCCACACCATCCTCAATTGCATCGAGGCCTGCCCCAAGGGGCTCAATCCGACCAAGGCCATCGGCGGTTTGAAAAAAGCCTTGATCACGGCCAGGTTTTAAGCGTTTTTTCGGCCGACCGTCCGCTCCGGCGGATGGCGCCTGGATTAGGCCCACGTTAAGATGGACCGGGCAAGTCTCATCCGCCGCTTGAAATACCTGGCTCACCGGCGGTCCACCCTGGAACTGGAGTGTCTGCTGGCCGCTATATTCCGGCGGGCCGACTGGGACGAATTCACCGATGAGGACCTTATTGGTCTGGAATTGATTCTCAACCTCGATGACCGGGTCTTGGAAAAGGGTCTTCTGACTCGAGGCGCCGCTCCGGCCGGGGCGGCTCCCTACTTGTGGCGCCGGCTGCTCGACCTTTTAGGCTAGCCTCCGGATTCAACTTCAGTTTGTTACTCACGAGCTTCCCACCTTACGAACGGGGAACATGTTGACAATTCCCTAAGAAAACGTTATTTTGGGATCGACCGCTCCCAGTGAAGATTGTTCCGAGGCATTCCATGACGGAAGTGGAAAAAAATTTAGTCTATTCTCGGTCTCAGATTGAAGAGAAAGTTCGGCATCTGGCCGAACAACTTTCCCGGGAGTACGCCGAATCCACCCCGGTACTGGTCGGTGTTCTCAACGGCGTCTTTATGTTTTACTCCGACCTGGTCAAGGCCCTGTCCATCCCCGTGCTCGTAGAGTTCGTCCGGTTGGCCAGTTACGGGGCAAGCGCCGAATCTTCGGGGCGGATTAGCTTGACCAAAGACGTTGAAATCGAGCTTGGCGGCCGGGACGTGGTTATCGTCGAGGATATCGCTGACAGCGGGCTTACTCTGGCCTATTTGCGAGACCACCTGATGAAAAAGGGGGCCAAATCGGTCAAGATTTGCGTGTTGATCGATAAAATCGAACGCCGCCACGTCGAGGTCCCTTTGGATTTTGTGGGTTTTGAGGCGGAACGCGGATTTTTGGTCGGATACGGGCTGGACTTCAATGAACAATACCGCTATCTGCCGGAGATATATTGCTTGAGAATGGCCTGAGGTCCAAAGGGGGGGTGGCCATGATAGTCGAGTGTGAAAATTGCCGGTCCAAGTTCAACGTCGATCCTGATCGAGTCAAGGATGGAGGCTCGAAGGTCAGGTGTTCGAAATGCAAACATATTTTTCTGATTTATAAGCCGACCCCTAAATATCCCCCGGCCGTCGAACCTTTCCCGGCCGAAATTTCAGATTCGATTCAAGCCCCTTTAGGTGGAGAAGCCCGGGATGAGACGCCGGGTCTGGCCGATTTTGATATTTCCGAGTCCGCCCCCCCGGCCCCTGGTCTGCCCGAGACCGAGGAAGAGCTGGATTTCAGCGCCTTGGACGAAGAACTGGGGCTGGGTGAGGAAGAACCGGTCCGGGAGCAGACCGCCGCCCTCGAATCCGTTCCTTCGGCTGAGGACTTCGATCTCGGGGAATTGGCTGAGGACCTTGATCTGCCCGAGGAAGAAAACCTGGACTTCGGTCCCGAAACTCAAGGGCAGCCCGCCGAGGACGAATTAGACCTGGGAACCCTGGAGACCGATTTAGGCTTGGACGAAGAAGGCCTTGAAGAAAGAGTCTTGGAGGAGGAAACGGAAACCGAAGAGGAATTTTTTAAGGAAGATGAACTTTTGGGCTTCGGCGAAGAGGACCGGCGTGGCGAAATGCCTGCGGCCGACGAGCCCGGTGAAGATTTATTTGAGGGACTGGATTTTAAAGAAGAACCGGGCGCATCCGACTCGGAAGGAGTTTTGGGCCAGGAGGAAGAAGAGGCCCTTGGCTTTGAAGAACATGAGGAAGACCTGGGTCCCGGTCCCGATTCTTCGGCCGCAGAGAGGGAAATGCCGGCCGTGGAGGATGAAGAAGACCTTTTTGCCCCGGAGGCGGAGGAATTCCCCGCCTTGGAAGGCGAAGAGGAGGATTTGGCCGCGGAGTTCAAGGTTCCGGCCAGAAGACACGGGTTTCTTTGGGCGATTATTGGGCTTCTAATCTTGGTAGTCGCCGGTGCGGGTGTTTGGTTCTTTGCTCCTGGTCTTCTGGCCCCCCTTGGCCTCCAGCCGCCGAGCGCCACCGAGGTCAAGGATGATCCCATGGGCAAAAGGCTGATTTCTCCGGAGAACGCCAAACATACCTTCCAGCGGAACGAGACCGAGGGGCAACTCCTGATCATTACCGGCTTGGCCAGGAATCATTATAAGACTCCCCGGAGTTTCTTGCGGCTGAAAGGCCTGCTGCACGATAGTCAGGGCAAAGTCC
>Ga0209270_1001917_pt1 | contig 24720 bp, 19 predicted proteins | sample MTBAKSrepl1MetaG_FD_187456 | JGI IMG/M metagenome (GOLD analysis project Ga0209270, IMG submission 187456) | Enrichment culture microbial communities from Arthur Kill intertidal strait, New Jersey, USA, that are MTBE-degrading - MTBE-AKS1... | ecosystem: Environmental > Aquatic > Marine >...
AGCCAATATCCTCAAAGCCTTCAATCACCAAATTACACCAAGTGGGGTCTTACAACCCCTCTCATCTTAACCTCCTATTATTACAATATTTTTATTTAAAAATCGTTCTCTACTCTTAAATTCCTGTCGGATGGTTTTTTCCTCCGCGGCCCAAGTTTCGGCCGCCCACATTTTCAGCGCCTGGGTTCAATTTATTTATCTATACGCCAAATGCGGATTTCATGGGATAAACAGGGGAACGAACTCGAACCGTTCCACGTCGACCAGACCCCGGTCGGTCAGTTTCAACCGGGGGATCACCGGCAAGGCCAAAAAAGAGAGAATCATGAAAGGGTCGTCAAAGCCGGAGCCCATCTCTCGGGCCGCGTCCGTCAATTTTCTGGCGGCCGAAAGCACTTGGTCCACCGGCGCCGGCGACATCAGTCCGGCCAGGGGCAAGGCCAGCTCGGCCAGGACCTGCCCCCCGGCCGCCGCGGCCAGGCCGCCGCGCATCTTTTCCACGGCCCTGACAGCCAATAAAATATCCGCTTCGTTCAGGCCGGCGGCCACGATGTTGTGTGAGTCATGAGCCACCGACGAGGCGATGGCTCCCCGGCGGAATCCAAAGCCCTTGACCAGGCCATGGCCCACGTTTCCGGTCCGACGATGGCGCTCGATCACCACCAGCCGGGCCAAGTCCCTTTGGGGGTCGGCGGCCAGGAATCCATCTTGATCCGGGGTTTCCAGAATCAGATGGCCGGTCAACAACTGGCCCGGAATGATTTCAATCACGCGGACCTTGGTCCCGGCCGCACTGATTTTAAGGTTTTCTTCGTTTAAGGGCCCTATGTTCATCGGCCCGGCCCAGTCCGGGAGCGAGACCGGGGCCGGGGTCTCCACTAATTCTCCGTTTAAAGCGACCAGCCGCCCGCTCTTATAGACCCTCTCTACCTCAAAAGAGTCGACAGATTTCAAAATCGAAATGTCGGCCCGGTAACCCGGGGCCAAAGCGCCCCTTCTTTTCAGGCCGAAGGCCTCGGCCGCGTTGAGCGTGGCCATGATCAAGGCCCGGACCGGGTCCAGGCCCAAGGATACGGCCCGCCGCAGGACGTGATCCAGGTGGCCCTGGCGGGTCAAATCTTCGGGATGGCGGTCGTCCGTGCAGAAGGCCGTCCGGCGGAAGTTCCGGTCGGTAATCAAGGGTAAAAGGTCGGCCAGGTTTTTGGCCTGGCTCCCCTCACGGATGAAGATGCGCATACCCCTGGCCAGTTTTTCCCCGGCTTCAGCCGAATTGGTACATTCATGGTCGGTCCCGATGCCCAAAAGAAGGTAGGCGCAAAGGTCCGGGCCGGAGAGGAGCGGGGCGTGGCCGTCCACGGGCTTGGCCGAGAAAAGTTCGATTTTATCCATTACCTCCCGGACGCCGTTTATGGCCCCGGGAAAGTTCATGACTTCGGCCAGGCCCAACACCCTGGGTTCATCGAGCAAGGGCCGAAGGTCCCGGGCGGACAAAACCGCGCCCGAGGTCTCCAGATGGGTGGCCGGCACGCAGGACGGGGCCATGAAGAAGACATCCAGGGGCAGACCGGCCGTGAGTTCCAGAAGATAAGAAATTCCTTTCAGGCCGAGGACGTTGGCTATTTCGTGCGGATCGGCCACGATGGCGGTCGTGCCACGGGGCACGACGATTTTGGCCAATTCCCCCGGACAAAGCCTGGTGCTTTCAATATGAAGATGAGGATCGATGAATCCGGGGACCACCACCCGGCCGGTGGCGTCCACTTCTTCCCGCCCCCCATATCGGCCCAGACCGACTATCCAACCGTCTTTGACCGCCAGGTCTGTTTCTTCAAATTCACCGGTGAAGACATTAAGGACCCGGCCCCCTTTCAGAACCAGGTCGGCCGGTTCACGACCGCGGGCCGCTTCGAGCAAAGGGGCAAAAGATTTCATCAGGTCATCTCAGGATAAAAGGAAGTGGGTGGAAAGAACGATGCTTCTCCTGATTCACTCTTCTTTTTTTATCTCTTCGGTGAGATCGGCCAAAGACTCCTGGACGGAGGCCATCAGTTTGGCCGCGGCTTCGAATTTGGGGTTGAGGGCCAAGGCCTTGCGCAGGGCCTGACCGGCGTTTTCAGGCTTGCCCCAGTCCACAAACAGGCGGGCGACATTGAAATATAAACCTTCATCCCTGGGCGAGAGCAGAAGGGCCTTCCGGAAGATGGACAGGGCCTCGGCGAATTGGTTGTCTTTTCTCAAGGATATGGCCAGCCGATTCATCAAATTGATCGATTCGGGATAACTTTCCACGGCCCGGGAAAATATTTCCTGGGCTTCCTTCCACATCCCTTTTTTTAAGTACGAATCGCCGACGATGATGAAATGTTCCAGTTCCACGGCCGGACTTTCCAGGGCGTCCTGGAAAATTTCCTTGGCCTCGGTCAGGCGGTCCGCCTCTAAAAGTTCCTGGCCCTGGACGATTTTTTCCCTGACCGTTTCAGCCCCGAACTGAATGAGCTGTCCCATGAACTCAACGGCCATCTTGTGTTCGCCCCGGCGAAAAGTCACCGGCCCGTATGTGGCCTGGAACTTCGGGTGGGCGGCGATCTTCAGTTCCAGATCATAAAAATCGTCCTCCAAGACTTCCTTCTCTTTTTTCAGCATCGGCGTGGCAAGATAGAACTGCAAGGCCTTGACCAGGTTGGCCATGGCCGCGTTGAGGGCTCCCTGTCTCAGATTTTCCTTGACCGATGAAACCAAGGTGAAGATGGCTTCAATTTTTTTGGAGTCAAAGGTCTTTTCCATGGCCAACCGGTCCTTGTTTGGAAAAAGACAATCCAAATTAAAGGCCAACTTAACGATTTAAAATGATATTAGCTCGTTTTATTTGAATTTTCAATGGATTTTTAGAGGCCGGCTTTTTCTGTCGATATTATTGTATCGAAAACATGGAGACCCGGCTTCGCCCTGATCGGGGGGTATAATGATGGTTACGGTGGATAGCAAAGAACATCGAAGATCGGCCCCGGCACAAAACAGTTGTGCAAAAGCCGTTTATTCCGTAAAACAATCTTGGTTTTGTTTCCATCGTCAACCGGCCCCGCCGTCGGGGGTCGAGGGAAACGCCTTTACACTGAACGTCGGGAGCGGCCTTGACCAGGATACCCGAAAAGATCTTTCGTGAGATGGTCGATATAGTCTACCGGGAATCCGGTATTGTCCTGAACGACAAACGGGAGCTTTTAGAAGCCCGTTTGGCCAGCCTTTCCCGCAAGAAAGGTTATGACGGCGCCCAGGAAGTTCTTGATCGCCTCAAGGCCGATAAAACCGGTGAGGTTATCATAGAGGTTCTCGATCAGGTCAGCACCAATCTGACCTATTTCTTCAGGGAGCCGGCCCATTTCGAGTTCATGTCCAAAGTCCTTCTGCCCCGATTGCTCCCACAGAAAAAATCCAAGCGCCAGACCCGCCTTCGTTTCTGGAGCGCGGCCTGTTCCAGCGGAGAAGAACCTTATTCCCTGGCCATGACCGTCAAGGACTATTTAGGCGATGACCACGGATGGGACTTGAAAATATTGGCTACTGATATTTCGACCAAGGTTCTAAAGAAAGGGCTCGAAGGCCGGTACAGCCGCCAGCAAGTCCTCCGGGCGCCGGCCGCCTTAGTCCAGCGCTATTTTGTTCGACAAGGCGACCGGCACAATCCTGTTTATCAGATCGCCGACGAAATCAAAAAATTGGTCGTTTTTCGGCGACTGAATCTGCTCCAGGAAACTTACCCCTTTTCCGGGTCGTTCGACCTGATCCTGTGCCGGAACGTGATGATCTATTTCGATCAGCCCACCAAACAGGACCTGCTGCGCCGGTTTTACCGCTACATGGAGGATGGGGCTTACCTGTTCACCGGCCACGCCGAATCCCTGACCGGCTTCGAACATCTGTTCAAAAGGGTTCAAGTGGCTGTTTATCAGAAATAAGTGGCTTTTCGATCCAACCTCCGCCCATGAGCACGTTTCCTTGGTAAAAGGCCGCGGCTTGTCCCGGAGTGACCGAGGTTTGGGGTTGGTCGAAAATCACTTCGGCCCGATCACCGGACAGAAGCCTGACTTGAGCCGGGGCCGGGCGCTGGCGCGAACGAATCTGGACCAGGGCCGAAAACGCCTCGGTCCTGGGCGGCAGGCTCCAGATGATCCGGCCGGCCCGCAAGGACCGGGCATAAGTCTCGGCCTTGGTCCCGATCACCACCTGGTTATTAGCCGGGTCCAGGGCCGTCACATAATAGGGCGTCGGACCGGGTAAATTAAGTCCGCGCCTCTGGCCCACGGTGTAGTGGATCACCCCCCGGTGCCGTCCCAACACCCGGCCCGCCGGGTCGACGAAATTGCCGGGGTGGATTGTTGAGGAATCCAGCCGGCTCAGTAAAAAATCCCGGTAGTTCTCTCCGGCCAGGAAGCAGATTTCCTGACTTTCGGACCGGACCTCGAGTCCCAGGGCCGCCGCCCGGCGCTTGACCCGGGTTTTGCTTAGTCCGGCCAAGGGGAAAACGGCGCGGGCCAGCATGATCCGAGTCAAGCGGCAAAGAAAATAAGACTGGTCCTTCTGAATATGTCGGGCCCGGGCCAGGACGAGGTCTTCCGTTTCCGGAGACCGGCCCAAGGCGGCATAATGGCCGGTGGCCAAATATTCCGCCCCTCTCTCCCGGGCCTTTTCCCATAACAGGCTGAATTTAATGGCCGGATTACAGGCGACGCAGGGATTGGGGGTCAGACCTCGAGTATAAGCCTCCACAAAAGGCCGGACCACCAGCCGTTCGAATTCAGCGGAAACGTCGATTATTTCCAACGGCAGCCTCAGGGCCTCGGCCGCGGCCCGCACCTCGCCCAGGCCGGTTTGTTTTTTTGTCAGCACCAAATGATAAGCCCGGACCTCAAAACCGTGTGCCCGGAGAATCACGGACGAGACGGCCGAATCCACCCCGCCGGAAAAAGCCACGGCCACCCGTCCCCCCGGCTTTAAACGTTCGATCCCTGAAGATGGCTGAAATTCCATGTTTTTACGGCGGATGGTTCAACATGGTTGAGGCTCGGCGCCAAAGCTCGGACTTCTCCCTTCGAGGCTGAAAAATCGCCGCGGTTAAATTTTGGCTTGGGATTTTAAAGGGCGACGTCGCGGTTGAGCCGCACCTGCATGGCCCGGGGTGGACAGACTGAAACGCACAGCTCGCAGCCGCTGCATTTGTCGGCGTCGAAGATCACATCCATCTCCGGACGCTTGACCCACAAGGCTCCGGTCGGGCAGATGGACGTGCACACGCCGCACCGCCAACAAACCTCGTCGTCGCGCCGGACGTCCTGGCCCACACTTTCGACCTTGACCCCCATCTCCTTGAGGTAACGCAGGCCTTCATTAAAATTCTTACGGTGGCCGGACATCTCCATGATCAGCAGGCCCTCCCGGCGCGGGTAGACCTTGGCGCTGAGAATGTTGAAAGTCAGGTTGAATTTGCTGGCCAGGTGGCAGACGATGGGTTGGTCCACCACGTTTTTTGGGAAACGCAGACTCAGCATTCTGGAGTACATCTCGGCCTCCTTACAAAACACGCTCCCTGGCCCGTTTGAATCCGGGCAGCGAGCGTTCGATTACGCTTTCCGGGACGCAGTAAGCCAGGCGGAAGTAACCCGGTCCCCCGAAGCCCGAACCGGGCACCGCCAAGATATTTTCTTTTTGCAGCTCCCGGATAAAGGGTATGTCGTCCGCTATCGGCGAACGTGGAAAGAGATAAAAGGCGCCCTGGGGAATAGTCAGTTCATATCCGGCTTCTCTCAAACCTGCTACAAAGAGGTCCCGGCGTCTCCGGTAGACCGACACGTCCACGCATTGGCCCTGGAGGCGGGCCACGGCCCTCTGCATCAAGGCCGGGGCGTTGACGAAGCCGATGATACGGTTATTAAGAACCAGACCGCCCAGAAGCAGGTTTTTATCGGGGACCTCGGGGTGGACGGCCAGAAACCCGATCCGTTCGCCGGGAAGCGAGAGGTCCTTGGAATAAGAGGTTACGCCAAGAACGAAACGGTAATGGGCGAAAATGCTGGGCACACTGACTCCGTCATAGACGATCTTCCGGTAGGGTTCGTCTGAAATCAAGATCACCGGCCGCCCGTTTTTTCGGCTCAGTTCCTCCAGCAGAAGGCAGAGCTCGCGGATGTTTTTTTCCGGATATACCGCGCCGGTCGGGTTGTTGGGCGAATTGATCAGGACGGCCCTGGTCTTGCCCGTAGCCGCTTGGGCGATCTTGTCCACGTTCAGGGTGAAGTCAGGGTTGGTCTCGACCAGCTTGATGACCCCATTGTGGTTGTCCACGTAAAAATTATACTCGACGAAGTACGGCTTGGGCACGATCACCTCGTCCCCAGGGTCCAGGACAGTCTTGAGGGCTACGTTCAAGCCGCCCCCGGCCCCGACCGTCATGATTATGTCCTCGGCCGTGAACTTGACCCCATACTCGGTCCCGGCGAACTCGGCCACCTTGGCCCGAACTTCCGGCAACCCGGCGTTGGGCATGTAAGCGTGCCGGCCCGGGGTCGGGTCCTCGGCCAGTTCCTTGAGCACCGTCTTGAAATCGGCCGGCGGCTCCAGGTCGGGATTGCCCAGGGAAAAATCAAAAACGTTCTCCGGTCCCTTTTCCGCTTTCAAACGAATGCCCGCCTCGAACATCTCTCGGATGAATGAAGCCCTCTTGATAAACTCTTGGATTTTTTTGGCTACCGGCATGTGTCTCTCCTTCAATCCACCGATGATCTCGCCGCCAGAATTTGATGGCCGTGAAAAAAGCAGCGGACCCCGGAGGGTCCGCCTTTGCTTGGTCAGCGTTGCTCTCCAGGTCCAGTCCGGTCCTTACGGAAATATCTTTTCAATCTTCTCTTGCAAGGTGTCGGCCGTGAAAGGCTTGACGATATAGTTGCTTACCTTGGCCTTGACCGCTTCGATAATGTTCTCTTGCTGGGCCTCGGCCGTGACCATCAGAAAAGGGGTGTCTTTGAATTGTTCGGTCTGGCGGACGTGCCTCAGCAACTCGATGCCCGTCATCTGCGGCATGTTCCAGTCGGAAATGATAAAGTCGACTTTTTCCCTCTCTAAAACTCCGACCGCCGCCGTGCCGTCGTCGGCCTCAACGATATTGTTGTAACCCAACTGGCGTAAAATATTTTTGATAATGCGGCGCATGGTTGAAAAATCATCCACCACCAGTATCCGCATGTTTTTATCCGCCGGCATCAAAGCCCCCCTTCAGAACAAAATCTTTTCAGTTAATATAAACTAAAGACAAGGTTAGGGGCAAGGAGTTTTTACGAGGCGATCAGGCGAGGCCGATAAGGGTGCCAGTCCCCCCGCCGGATCTTGCCCGTCTTCATAATGATGGCTTCATTGGTCGAAGTGTGATAAAGCACTCGCCGGCCCTTGATTCCGCCCACATCCTCGGACATGATCGGGATGCCCTTTTTCTTCAATATTTTCCTGGCCATCCTGACGTTCTTCAACCCCAGGTCCCACTTTTCATTCAAATCCCGGCGGCCTCCGCCGAAAATCTGGGCCTCGATATCCTCGATCCGGCTGCCCTGGCTGAGCATCAGCCGAATCAGGGCCGGGACGGCCACGTCACCGTACTGGGGCGTCCGTTTTTCCCGACGCCCGGCCTTGGGAAACAGAAAATGATTTATGCCCCCGTACCCACGCTTCCGGTCATATAAACATACCGCCACGCAGGTCCCGACCACCGTGGTCACCAGGACCGACTCGGATGAAGTGAAAATATAACCGGGCTGAAGATGGTACCGGTAGACTTCGAGTTCCTGGCCCCCAGGCATGGTCCACCTCGATATATAGTCAAGTTAAAACTTTTTATCACATCATCTATGGTAATGCAAGAAAAAAGTGAATCTTTTATAGATTAATTAATTTAATTTGAATTAATTTTTCAGCAGGTTCATCTGGCCGCCACCGGCGGGTTGTCCGGTCGTTCCGTATTAAATCTCCGCCATCAGCAATTTTTTAGGTGAAACGGAAGGGGTCAGTGATTTTTGTCTTGGCAGGGGGAAAATTCGGGAAGCCGTCCCGGCATTTCCATATCAGCGGTAAAAAATCTTTTTTTAAGGAAATACAGTTGCGGCATAAATCGCCGGCGGTATCCGGCCCACCTTATAAGGCACGGCCCGCCGGCCATCTCCGTGGAAATAATATATTTCAAGTCATGGCGGGGGCAACCCGCCTTTTTGATTACTCCGGCCGGAACCGTTTCTCCGGCCAAGAACACACTATATCCGGCTGGCAGGACAGTCGGGGCCGGACTCCGGCCTGAGCGTCTGAAATCAAGCTTTTGGCCGGGCCGCGCCGATAGCCAGGCCCGACGTCATAGGCCTGGTTTCCCGTGGACTGGCTTTAATGAGCCCTGGCCGGTGTCCCGGCCTTGAGCATTTCGGCAAACGTCTCAACCCGGGTCCTCATGGCTTCCGTGCTGTAACTGCGGGTGTCGTAAATATCGTTTTCCAAAGACAAGGTCGGCAGGCCGATCTGGTTTTCAATCCAATTTTTCAGCGAGTGTGAAAGCAAGGCCACCGGCCGGCAATTATACAGATAATTGAAGATCAGGCCGTCCAATTCAGTGTTTTTAACGGCGGCCTCGGTCCGTTTCATCAGGGCATAACTGCTGTGATACAGACCTTGTCTCATTTCGGAATCAGCCAGGCGCTCACCCATGCTTTCATACTTGATCCTGGGTTGGATTCTCGGCGTCGGGGCGGTGAAAAAAGTGACCGGAACCGCCAACCCGGACGCCTCGATCATGCGGGAAATGCTGGGGTCGGAAAAGTTGCCGATAAAAAGCATGACCCGGGGGGCGCCTTTTTCAACGACGCCCTGGCCTTTTTCTATCCGGTCGTTAATTTCCTCGATCAGGACATTCAAGGCCTTGGAGGCTTCCGGAATGCCCCGACCCGTGCAGGCCGGCGGCAGGATGGTCGCCAGTTCGACCACCGTTGAGCTGACGGGGATCGGATCGGCCTTTAGCATTTCGGTGATCGTGGCCAGGCGGGTGTAGTATTCCAGCACGAAACTGTTGGCCTTGTCCCAGGCCTCCGGGGTGACTTCCACCCCGATCCGCGCCTTGATCCAGTCAAAGAGCTGATTGAGTTGCGCCCCCAAAAAGGCCACCCGCTCCGGATCATAATCCGGATATTCTCCCCAGGCCGAATCCATCGAGCCGTCAATATAATAAATCGGCGTTCCGTATTTCTCGGCCAAAAGGTCGTCTGCCTTCGAACCCATATCGCAGAAATAACTCGAGGCAATGGCCGCATCCGGCGCCGGAATCATGCCTAAAGACAAGGCCCCGACTTTGATCTGCCACAAAGAACACAGGGAATGCCCGGGCGGCAGGCCGTTTCTTTCGCCGGCTTCAAGAATCGGCGTCAGTTTGTTAAAGATTTGCCCCAGGGTATGGCACAAAATCGTGTCCGGACTCGCGCAGTAAAGGTTTTCCCCGGAAGCGGCGATCAGGTAGCCTGGCCGGACCATGGCCGGGAATCCGTAATAGACGATCTTTTTTCCTTCCTCCTTGGCCAAAACCAGATCAATCATTTCCTTGAGCCAGGCGCCCAGCAGCTTGCGCACGCCGAGCAGACTGATATCATGGTTTTTTTGAACCCAAACCAAGGCCGCGGCCGTGTCTTCCGGTCCGAGTTGCAGCTTCCTGAAGGCTGACTCGATGCGCGCTCTTTCATCCTCGATCTCTTGAGGCTCGAACCCGCACAATCCAAGGAGCTGCTCGTAATGGGCGGACATGATTCACCTCCTAATCGACTGAATAAACGACTCGATGCGGGTCCGCAAGGGGCCTGTCTCGCCCTCGTCGTAGTCCGATTCGACAATCAGCATGTTTAAACCGGTTTGCTGTTTCAAAATATCCGGAAAATAATATGACTCGATCTTATATGATTCCCGAAACATCAACTGGTACCAAACAACTCCGTCCACTTGATACTCCTGGGCCAGTCGGATCAGAAAATCCAGCCGCTCCCGGCCCGGTCTAAACCAGCCCGGCGGCACTCGCCGCCAGAAATACGCTTCGGCCAAATCCTTGACCAGGTCTTGATGGGGAGATACTTCCTGCCAGTACGGCCGAATACCTTCGGCAAACTCCTCGATAACGATGCGCCCCCCGGCTTGGGTGATCAAATCAGGAACTTTATAGTCCCCCCGGGCCAGGGTCGATCCGGTCAGCATCAGGCGGGGTCCATTTGTGCTTCCTGTCCACTCGTCCATCTCTTCCTTCACTTTTTCGAGGAGGTCGATCATAATCGTTTTGTCCAGGATAAAAGAAGCATGATGGAGGGCGATAAAATCCGGGCCGCTCAAACGAGCCGGGTCGCCCCGTCGTTTGAGGCTGATTTCCCGAAAAAGGCGCCTTTCCCGGTTACACAAATCGATGGCTTCCCGCAGCTTTTGTTCGCTGACCTCGGTTCCGGTCAATTGTTCCAACCTTTCTGTAAGTCTCTTCAATTTGACTTGGTAATAGTCCAGGGAGGGCGTATCTTTTTTATGGGGGACGCCGAAAGGGAAAACCGCCAGGTTGGTATGATAAGAAAGAAGATCGGAAATGGAGCGGATATGGTTGTCGGTGATGGGCACGACCAGAAGATCGATCCTAGAATAGTAAGGGTCGTCGCGGTTGGTCCCGTAACCGATCTGGGCCCGACAGAATGGATCGATCCAGCGGCAAATATAGGCCCCGGCGGATTCAACCGCGGAAGGTTCCCCGCCCTGGATCAGGCCTAAAGGAATGGCCCCGCAACCTAAAACCAGTTCCTCTGGCAGGTACCCGCCCGGAGTGTAGCCAACCACTTTATTCCCTGCGTTTCTGGCCTGGTCCAGTTCGGTCAGCCTGGATTCCAGGTGCCAGGCCAGCTTTCTCATAACCTCCATACCAGCCTCCTTAATTTAAGAAGGTTATTCGGTAAATTTCACTCGGTCCCGTTCTGAAATTTTGCCAGTCCTGAAGGATTGGTAATTTTTGCTAATTTATTCTATATATCTTTTAATTATGGCTTGTCCACTTTTTCTTCCAGTTGACGGAGGTGGTAACCATGAATTTTCCCATATCCTGTCAATTCGAAGACTTGGGTCTTCCTCTTTATGAGCGGAAAAGTATTATTTTCATTTTCCTTGGGCTGATTGGACTGATCATTTGCCTTCCGGATGGACGTCCGCAGCCCGTTTGAAACTACCAAGCTTTTATCATGACTGACTACTAGTTTCTATAATATTGTTATTAAGTTATACGAGAGGCTTTACGGATGGATTCGAACTAAGTGAAACCGGGCTTGCCTTCGAGCGGGTCTGAAGCTTACAATGGTCCGAAAATTGGCGTTTACAGGAAGCGGAGATGTCATTTCAGATCGATTTTCAGCCCTTGGGCCGTCGGGTGGATGTGGAATCGGGGGCGACTATTCTGGAAGCGGCCCAGTCCGCCGGCATCGGGCTGTCGGCCGTCTGCGGGGGAGTGGGGCTTTGCGGCCGGTGTCTGGTCCGTTTGGCCCCGGAGGCCCCGGTCAGCCCGCCCAATGAGGACGAGTTGACTTTGTTGAGTCCCGAGGCCGTCGCGGCCGGTTTAAGGCTGGCTTGTCAGGTCAAACTTTTAGGATCGGTCAGGGTGGAAGTCCCGCCGGAATCCTTGACCGCTCCCCAGCGCACCCAGGTCGAGGGCGAAGAGCAGCCCGTCGATTTGGCCCCCGAAATTACAGCCTATGAACTGATCCTTCCCCCAGCCGCCTTGAAAGATTTGCGGTCCGACTGGGAACGCCTGGCCGACGGCTTGTCGGCAATGGGCGCGCCCAGACCTCAACGGCCGCGGGTGCGCATCCTGGCGCGATTGGCTGCTCTATTGCGGGCCAACGATTGGCGCATCCGGGTGGGCTTACGGCGGGACGAAGTGGTCAACGTGGCCCCTCCGGAAACCCCCCTGCTCGGCCTGGCCGTTGATCTGGGCACGACCAAGGTCGCGGCTTACTTGATCGATTTGCTCAGTGGACGGACCCTGGCCATGGGCGCGGTCATGAATCCCCAGATTGCTTACGGCGAGGACGTCCTCAGCCGCATTTCTTTTACCATGGAAAATCCCGAGGGCTCGAACCTCTTGCAGAAAACAATCGTCAATGCGCTGGCGGAAGTGGCCGCCCATCTGTGCGCCGAAGCCGGACGGAAAACGGAAGCCGGTCGACCTGGGGCCTATGATCCCGGACAAATAGCTGAAACGGTCATTGTCGGCAACACGGCCATGCACCACCTCCTGCTCAAATTGCCCGTCCGGCAACTGGGGCTGGCCCCTTACGTGGCCGCGGTTTCATCGCCTCTCGATATCAAGGCCAGCGAAATCGGTCTTGATCTGGGCCCCGGGTCCACGATTCACCTTCTCCCGAACATCGCCGGATTCGTCGGGGGCGATCACGTGGCCATGCTGCTGGCTACGGGGACCCACCGAAAAAAGGGCGTGGTCATCAGTCTGGACATCGGCACCAATACGGAAATCAGCCTGGCCGCCCACGGTCGATTGATGAGCTGCTCGACCGCCTCGGGCCCGGCCTTTGAAGGGGCTCATATTCGGGACGGGATGAGGGCGGCCGAAGGGGCCATCGAGCGGGTGCGGATCGTCGACGGCCGGCTGGAATACCAGACCGTCGGCGGCGTTCCCCCGGTGGGCATTTGCGGTTCCGGTGTTCTGGAGGCGCTCGCTCAACTCAAACTGGCCGGAATCATCGACAGCCGCGGGGCCATGGATAAGGACCACCCCTTGGTCCGTCAGGGTAATTTCGGCCTGGAGGTCGTCCTAGCCTCCGCGGCCCGGACCCGCCATGGCCGCGATGTGGTTTTAAGCCGCAAAGACATCAGCGAAATCCAATTGGCCAAGGGGGCCATTCGGGCCGGCCTGTCGATTCTGCTCAAACATGCCGGCCTCGAGCCCTACGCCGTCGACGAATTCATTATCGCCGGCGCTTTCGGCACTTACATCGACGTGGACAGCGCCGTCACCATCGGAATGTTTCCCCGGTTGCCCAGGGAACGGTTTCGCCAGGTCGGCAACGCCGCCGGCATCGGGGCCAAACTAGCCCTGCTTTCCTCGCCCCTCAGGGCCGAAGCGGCCGCCCTGGCCGCTCGGATCGAGTATCTGGACCTGATCCAGGAACCAGGCTTCACCTCCATCTTCGCTGAATCCATAGGCATTTGACCGACCTTTCTTCGGGGTCGGCTGTAATATCGTCCTGTCCCTCGCTGTCGGCTGATAATGACTGCCCCCAAGACCTTTTCGCCCATGATTTTGAAGCACTATTTAGGGCTGTTTCTCCCAGCGGAGATTGCTTCTGTACCAGTTTGATCCAGGCTAGGTCTGGAGGAAATCCCCAAAGTACCTTTTTCTTGACAAGGTCGATGTTTATGATGTAATTATATTTGGCAAGTTCGTTATTTCACAACACCCGGGAAAAATGTTTTCGGTAAATTCAGTTGAGAAGTTGCGTTCATGAGAAGATCAGACACGAAAAAAAGAATTATCGAAAAGGCCACCGACCTTTTTTATAAACACGGTTTTGTCAAGGCTTCCATCCGGGATATTGTCCAGTCCGTCGGGGTGACCAATTCCACGGTTTATATTCATTTCAAGAATAAAGACGAGATCCTTTACAGTATTATTGAAGATATCGGATCATTATTGGTGAAGCAACTTAATTCGGCCATTGAAAAACATGACGATCCGCTCGATTGCCTTAAAGATATGATTTTCAGGCAAGTCCGCCTCATAAAAGACAAGAGGAAAGAAATAAAAATATTGATGGAAGAACAATATCAATTACCGGATAATCTCGGGAAAAGGGCTCTCCACAGACATCGCCAAATTTACGACCTTTATTTTCATAAAATCGGTGAGCTGGAGGCCCTGGGCCTGCTGAGAGCGGTTGATAAGACCGTGGCCGCCTTCAGTCTTATCGGCATGATCAACTGGTCTTACAAGTGGTTCGAAGAAAGGAAAAGGCTGTCTATTGAAGAAGTGGCCGAACACATCGTCAACATTTTCTTCGGCGGTATTTTAAAAGGAGAAACATTTCAGCATCGATTTTCCGACCTCATGACGTCCCTGGAAACCAAGCATAGGCAAAGAAAATTGAGTCAGTAGCTCGATGGAATCCTGATTTGGACATAGGATCATGCGATAAGGCGATGGTCAAGGCCAACTCGGCGGGGCGCAGGGCTGTCTGAATTGAGACTCACCTTGACGAAGTATTTGGCTTTATGGATATTTCCCCATAGATTCGAGGTCACCTTCAGGCGTTTTGGATTTTAGCCCATCCGCCGGGAAACCTTCCCGCAAATCCAAAAAGAACAGTAGTAGACCTGTGAACCAGACTCGGACCCGCGAAAGGCCTGAACCGGGCGTGAGGTTGGGCTTGACTGGTCTTGACGAGTGCAGTAGGCTACGGCCTGATTTGGGGGTGGCTCGTTTGGTTTTATCGATACGGGTGGAGGACCCCCAAGGACGATTGACGTGAACATTTTAGGTATTTCAGCTTTTTATCATGACTCCGCCGCCTGTCTCGTCCAGGACGGCCGTATTGTGGCCGCCGCTCAAGAAGAACGCTGGACCCGGAAGAAGCATGATCATGCTTTTCCCGCCCAGGCCATCCGCTATTGCCTGGCGGAAGGCGGTTTGAAGCCGGGCGACCTGGATTTGGTCGCCTTTTATGACAAGCCGTTCCTCAAGTTCGAGCGTCTGCTTGAGACTTATTTGGCCTTTGCTCCGGCGGGCTTGAGGTCTTTTCTTCAGGCCATGCCTTTGTGGATTAAGCAGAAGCTGTGGATGCCCGATGTAATCAAAAAGGAACTGGGGTACGAAGGGAAAATAATCTATGCCGAACACCATGAGTCGCACGCCGCCTCGGCTTTTTTCCCTTCGCCTTATCGTCTCTCCGCTTTTTTGACGCTGGACGGGGTAGGGGAGTGGACCACCACTTCTTACGGAGTCGGTGAAGACAACCGGATCAGGATCATGGCCGAAATCCATTTCCCCCATTCTTTAGGTCTGTTGTATTCGGCCTTCACTTACTTTACGGGATTCAAGGTCAATTCAGGCGAGTACAAGGTCATGGGCCTGGCCCCTTACGGCGAGCCGAAATACGTGGACGTCATTTTGCGGGAACTGGTCGACCTGAAAGAAGACGGCTCCTATAAGCTCAATATGAGATATTTTAATTATTGCCAAGGGTTGACCATGACCAACGACCGGTTCGCCCGTCTGTTCGCCGGTCCGCCCCGAAAACCCGAGACTCCCTTGACCCAGCGGGAAATGGACCTGGCGGCCAGTGTCCAGAAAGTCACCGAGGAGATCATCCTGCGGACGGTCCGACACGTTCATAAACAGACCGGACAAAAGCGGCTGGTGCTGGCCGGCGGGGTGGCTTTGAACTGTGTGGCCAACGGCCGGGTGTTGCGGGAAGGTCCTTTCGAGGATATCTGGATTCAGCCGGCGGCCGGTGACGCAGGCGGGGCCTTGGGTGCGGCCCTCTTTGCCTGGTATCAATATTTGGACAATCCTCGTGCGTCGGACCAGTCCCTGGACTCCCAGACCGGTTCTTATCTGGGTCCCTCTTTTGCACCGGAAAGGATCGAGAGTTTTCTCCGTAGAAAAAACATCCCTCACCAGCGCCTGAATGGTCATGAACTGCCCCGAAAAGTGGCCGAATTGATCGTCCAGGAAAAGGTGATCGGCTGGTTCCAGGGCCGCATGGAGTTCGGCCCGCGGGCCTTGGGCGCCCGATCCATCATCGGAGACGCCCGCAGTCCAAGGATGCAGTCGACCATGAATTTGAAAATAAAATATCGGGAATCCTTCAGGCCTTTTGCTCCGGCCGTAATGAGTCAAGACGTGGGACAGTATTTCGAGTTGGATCGTCCCAGCCCCTATATGCTCCTGGTGGCCGGCGTCCGGCCGGAAATCCGGCGACGGATGAGCGACGAGGAAAAGAGCCTTTTCGGTATAAAAAAATTGAATGTCGTCCGGTCGACCTTGCCGGCCGTGACCCATGTCGATTACAGTGCCCGCATTCAAACCGTCCACCCCGAGACCAATGCCCTGTTTCACCAGGTCCTGGAAGCCTTCAAGGAATTGAGCGGCTGTGCGGTCGTAGTCAACACCTCGTTCAACGTCCGGGGTGAGCCCATTGTCTGTACGCCCGAACAGGCCTACACCTGTTTCATGCGCACGGAAATGGATTACCTGGTTCTCGGTCCTTTCTTGCTAGACAAAAAAGGACAACCGCCTTGGACCGAGGATAAGGACTGGCGGCAAGAATTCGAGTTGGATTAATCGGGCGTGGCCTTTTTCATCAAAGAAATATTAAATGAAGTCAATTTGATGCGACCGGGGAGGCGGGACCTGCGCCAAACGGCCCTGGTCCTGCTGGGCGGTTTCGGACTGATCGGAGGTATTCTTTGGTGGCGGGGCCGGGAAATCGGGCCCTGGCTGCTGGCCTTGGGAGCGCTTCTGGGATTTTGGGGCCTGGTCTGGCCCGGCGGGTTCAGAATCGTCCATCGTTTATGGATGGGCTTGGCGTTTTTTTTGGGTTTTTTCGTCCAGAGAATTATCCTGACCCTCCTCTTCTATCTGACGGTTACTCCTTTAAGCCTGGTCATGCGCTGTTTAGGGAAAGACTTCCTGGATTTGAAAATGAATGATCGGAACAGTTACTGGCATCACCGTGAAGATCGGCCGTATGACCCCAAATCCACGGAAAAGATGTATTGAAATACCAGGACCCAGAGGATGGAGAATGTGGGAATATCCTCGGCCGGTTTAAACCAGGACGGTGGCCGAAGGCGCTGGTCTAGAATTTATCGCTCTCCCGGTTTTTAGGCGACAATAATTGAAATTCCTCCTGACCTTTGGTAAAATCAGGTTTGTTTTTTAATACTTATCCCCTGGGTAAGTACAAGGTTCAATTAATTTGTGCTGGTTCGAACTTCTGGTATATCCGGATATAAACCGGCATAGCGGGAGACCAAAATGCGCTGAAGGTGCCCAAGACTATTATTGAAACAGGACGAATAGGGGGACGGCAAGTGTGGGGCGAGAGTGACTTAGCGAACCAAGGGGGCGGTTCCAATGAGCAGCGGAGAGATTTTTGTCAAGCGCCGGGGATTCAGCCTGGTGCTTTTAATTCTTATTTTTTCGGCTTTAGCCGTCATGGTCGTGGCCGGGGCCACGTTTGGAGCCAGGGTCAAGGCCATTTCCAGCGACCGAAAAACTATAGACCGCATGATGGTCATCAGGGACGCCGCCAGGAAATTTTTCCGGGCTCATGAATATTTGCCTCCGCCGGCCGGGACCGACGAGGTGCCGGTGGGGATCCAGGCCTTGAATCTGACTCAGGAGCACCGCCAGGACGTCTGGGGGCGTGCCCTGGCTTACTACATTGCGCCCAATATCACCGGGGTCAACGTTGACGGCCGGGCTGTGGGCGGCTATATCCTGAGCGGCGGGCCGAACCAGACCATGGAAAGCACCTTGACGGCCGGTTCAATCACCACCACGGGGGACGACGTTTTGGTCCCTATCAACGTCCAGGCCGAGGCCGTCGAGATCGCCCTGTTCGAGCTCGAAATGCTGGCTAAAAAAATCTGCACATACCAGTGCGCGGGTCACAGCCTGACCAGCCCTGTTTTTCTGGCCGACCCGGTCGGGATAATCCGCACCACTTACGCTCTGGGTGACACCTTCCGGACCGATCCCTGGCAGAATACCTACTCTTGGGACCCCCTTCTGACCAGGTTCTATTCCTTCGGTCCCAACCGGACCGACGACAGCCAAGGCGGCGACGATCTCAAGGTGGCCGTGCTGGCCTTCCCCTCGGCCTGCTGTCCGACTTATTCGCCGCCACCGCCCGCGCTGGCCGCCGGATGGAGCTTAAATGAGGGGACGGGCAACACGGTGGCCGGCACCGGCGGACCCGACGGGACGCGGCAGGGTGGGGCCCAATGGCTGGAAGAAACGCCCGAGGCCAGCAGTTCGGCCATGAGCTTCAACGGCGTGGACGGTTACGTCGAAATCCCGGCCGCCCCGGCCTTGAACCTGGATACAACCAAACTGTCCATCTCCATCTGGGTCAAGTTCACCGACGTCAATACCCAGACTCAACCGATTTTAAGGAAATGGCTTTCGGCGGACGGCGGTTGGGGCAGTTATACCATTCACCGCCTGTCCGGAAACATCATCTCCGGCAACGTCCAAAACATGAACTTGGGGCAGTATCCGTCGTGGACAACCAATGTCCCGATTTCCGCCGACTACTGGCATCATATCGTTTTTGTTTATCAAAAGGACCGGGACGGCGACGGCCACGTGGGGTCGGACGACGGCAAGGTTTATATTGACGGCCGTGAAGCGGCCGTGACTTTCAGCCCCGGACCAGGCGGGTATACGGACGCCTTCAGTATCCAATACTGCGACTTAGGCCATTGCAACCTTTATATCGGCCGCCAGGCCGCCCCGGCCTGGTCGGAATTCTACAAAGGATATGTCGACCAGGTGGACTTGTACGACGTGGCTTTGACCGCGGAGCAAGTCAAGGCTATTTACGATTCTTCGGCCGTGGCCCGGTACATCTTTCACGGGGATACCCTGGACCAGAGCCCTCACGGCAACGACGGGACGACCTATCCGGCCGCGCCCGATGGACCGGCCTTTGTCGCCGACCGTTTCAGTGACCCTGATCGAGCTTTATCTTTTGACGGATCAAACGATTACATGGACCTGGGCACGGACGGTTCCTTGAATTTCAGGTCGAATCTGCCCGGAGTCATTAGGGGCGGCTTCACTGTTTGCGCGTGGTTCAAGACCTCGGAGAACTACGGACCTCTTGTTTCCTTCCGGGATACCAGCGCCAATGGCGCACCGGTCATAAATTTGACCGTGGGTTACAACGGGGTGAATTACCGGCCTGGGAGAATAAGAGCTTTGGTCCGAGGCGATCACGGAGCGCCCTGGTGGGTTTACGCCGCCATTGACGGTCCGGTGGTCAATGATGGAGATTGGCATTACGCGGCTCTGTCCCGGGGGGCGACCAACACCATTGACCTGTATTTGGACGGCGTTCATGTCGGGACGTCCACCGGAATTTCTTCGAACCAGAGCATCACCACCAACCGCCGGGCCTTGGCCGCGGAGCTCAGATGGCTGGCCGACGGCCAAGGCACGGTCGATGCCCGTTGGTTCAACGGCGTCCTTGATGACGTAGTCATTTTCCCCAGGAACATCAGCCCCAGCGAGATAGAAAGCGAATGGTGCGAATACTGCGCGGCCATCGGCCATCCTTCTCCGGAGTGTGATCTCTGCCCGTAAGCCGCCGGTGTCCCGCGTCCATCGAGGATTAATTTTCGGCCTGATTTGACAAAGAAGAGGCGGACGACGTGTCCGCCTCCGGCGCTTTTCAGCTCGTCTAAAAAAGGTTACTCTCTTTCCTTGCTTCGCCTGATTTCTTCCCGCTGTTTTTGAAAGATGAAATGAACGAGTTCATCCTGATCAGCCGGGAGGATGTCGGTATACTTGACGCCGATCACCTTTTGGCGTTCACTGCGGCCCAGGATGCCTTGACCGGACACCCAAATGACCTCGCCGGCCATGTCCATGGTTTTGAGGGCCTGTTGAGGGACGATCAAGCCCATCTCCAAAGCCGCGCCCTCAGGCAGATCGACCGGGCTGACGAAGCGCAAGCCTGATTCGGAAATGTCGATGACCCGGCCCTTGTACTTATAATCCTTACGGGCGATTTTGTCGGTGAGCAGGGCGATTATCTGGTCGAGCTTCTTGTCGAGTTTGAGGAGAAAAAGCTCCATATCGTCCCGGCCTTCCAAGCCCGGACCTAAATCGGGCGATTCAAAAACGGCCGCCGGGGAATGAATTCGAAGATAATCATCGGCTGATTCCAGCAGATTAAACCACAACTGCACCGGCAAGGCGGTTCGAATTTCCTGCCGACGCTCATCGGTTTTGGACATGCTGTTTTTCCTTTCCGGATTCAACCGTTTTCAAGTCGGTCGCGGTGCGAATGGTATTGCGACCCTGTTCCTTGGCTAAATACATAGCGTGATCGGCCAAGATTATCAAGTCCCTGGCCTCCTTGACCAGGGCAGAGCGGGAGTCGGCCACTCCCTGGCTGACGGTCTGTTTTATGCTGTTTCCGCCAAAATTAAAAGTCAGGCCGTTGATCTTTTGCTGGAGGCGTCTGGCCAGTTTCAGGGCTTTGCCCTGCCGGGTGTCGGGTAAAATGACGGCGAATTCTTCACCACCGATGCGGGCCGGGATGTCCGTGGTCCGGACACATTCTTTCACCGCTTCGGCTACGGTTTTGAGAACCTCGTCGCCGGCAGCGTGACCGAAACGATCGTTGACCGATTTAAAATGATCAAGGTCGATCAAGATTAAGGCCAGTTCCGTGTCATACCGCTGGCTCCGGCCGAATTCTCGAAACAGGTTTTCATCAAAGGCCCGACGATTTATAAGGCCGGTCAGAGGATCGTGAGCGGCTTGATTCAAAGCCGTCTCATGTTGATGAGCGTTGAACAGGGTTTGAGCTGATTGATGAGCCACGCTTTCCAGGAGCATCCGCCAGTCGGGTCCCAGTTCGTCTTGATCGGAAAAAAACACCCCCAGGGCTCCGCACTCTTTCCCGGCGACGATCAAGGGCAGAATTATCCGGCGATTCGGGAGCCTTGATAAGGGCCGGTCCGAAGCCGTTTCGACCAGGTTGACCCTGGTTTCACCATTGAAAAGTGATGTGTCCAATTGAGACTTCAAGGTTGAAACCAGGCGTCCGGGGAGGTTCCTGCCCACCCGGCGGTTGGTATAAAGGGTCAATTTTTCAGGGTGGTCGAAGGCTGTAAGGAAAGAGACCAGATCAGCCCCGATTTGCCTAAGAGCCTGGCCGACTAAGGCCACGATCTCTTCGGCTTTTAAGGAAGCGCTGAGCCTGGTGGCCAGTTCATAGAGAAAGTTGAGTTGCTGAGTTTTTTCCTTCAGGGACGCCTTTTCCTTTATAAGTTCCAAATTGGCCTTTTTCAGGTCTTCGGCCATAGCCACGATCTGGTGAAAGGCGTCTTTATTGGCCAGGCCTTTCTCCAAGGCCTTTAAGAGGCTTTCCCTGGGCACGGGTTTGGCCAGATAGGCGAACGCCCCGGACATGATCCAGTCCATGCCCCTTTCAAGATCGGGTTTTTCCGAGATAATGAGAAGGAAGGTATCCAAATCCCGCGTTTGGATTTGGTTGAGCAAGGTATCCGGCGTCAAATTCTTGACCGCCTCATCCAAAATAATTACATCCGGGGGATGCAAATCCAATATTTCGAAAACTTCCAGGTCCCCCGAGGCGATTTTCACGGAAAAATCTTGTGATATTAAAATATTATCAAGATAATCCCGATGATTTGGGTTGGGGTCTATTATCAGGATCGAGATGTCCGGCAAGGCCTTCCTCCTGCGGATGATAGTATGAATTTTCTAAAGAGCACTTTTTGTGCCAATGATTATCGGCGGGATCGACTTGGTTTTTAGGTGGTACAAGAGACTTGATCAGAGGCCTTCAGCTTTAACGGCGGCCACCAAAGTTTCCATTCGATGTCGGTAGGTGTGTTCGGCCAGGACCCTGGTTCGGGCTTTTTCAGCCATTTCCCGTCGCAACTCGGGTCTGGTCAGGTAGAAATCAATCAAGTCACGGAGTTCGGCCGCGCTGTGAAAAACAGCCAGTTCTTCAGACAAATCGAAAAGTTGGTCCAGGGAAGGCCGGCGGTCCACCAACTGAAAGGCGCCGCATGAGGCTATTTCGAAAGTCCGGGGGTTGACGAAGGCTCCTTGGGGGTCAAGCTCGGCAGAAAACACCGAAGAATGGAGATTCAGATTGATTTTACAGGCGTTATAAATCAATACGGTTTCTTCGCTGTTCACCCGGCGGCCGTTTTTTTGAATACTGAGGCCCAAGGGACCGGCGGAGTCCCACCCATTTCCCCAAATTTTAAGGTCATGGTCCAGCAGCCGGCTGAAAACTTTTTGCCGGTTTGGATACCCCGCACCCATAAAAGACAGATCGGCTCGATATGGGACCAGGGTGTCTTGATCTCGAATCGGCCTGAAAAAGTCAGGATCGGCGGCCAAAGGCAGAAAGCGAAAGAACCTGACGCCCAGGCGAGAGAGTTCCGTTTCCAAAGCCTGCCCCTGAATATGAAAAAAGAAATCGTAGCTTGTGGCTACTTCTCTGAAATAATTAAGGAAACGATAATCTTCCACGAACCAGAACGCGGTGCGGAAGCCCAAGGCCCGAATTCGGCCTAGAATGCGTGGAGTCAGAGGGGCTTGGGCCAGGGCCAAAAGGAGGTCGGGCTTCTCGGTTTCGGCTAAAAAAGATACATATTCACCGGCCAGGTCGAGCAGGCGGTCGCCCAGGGCTTGGCGTCCGGACGAGAAAGTTGAAGCCCCCCGATAGGTCCGGTAGTAAGGCTCCAAATGGCTGAGGTCCGCTTCGACGACTTGGTGTTCCAGGCTTTCGAGGGCTTTAATTGTGTGGCGGGCCACGGGCAGGGAGCCCCCGGAGATGGGTGTGACGACTAGGATTTTCAACGCCTGTTCCGGGTTAAGCTGTTTGGCGTGCCCTCCTATCCTGGACAGGGCCGCCTGAAGACGGGCGCATTCAGCCGGTTCTATTCTTTCGGTCGGCCGGTGGACCAGCAAAACGGCTTCGGGGCCTATCCAGGGCGGTAATTCATCACCTTTGGTCATGATGGTCAGCACCGGGAGGACATCAGCCCAGTCGAATTCTTCCAGGGCGGTCTTTATGACCGCCGGATCGGGCTCGTAAACCACGACCTGGGGAAACAAGTCAGTTAGGGGGCGAACATGGTAACCCAAGCCTAAACCAAAGATGACGGGCAAGCGGTTGTCCCGGAGGGCGGCCTTGACCGGCTGTGTCTCGGAAAAGGCCCACCCTTCGGCTTCAGGGTCATGGCGGGAATGCAGACTTATGTTTTTTTTAATCAGTATCGGCTGGTTATTTTTAGACGTCTTTACCTTCAAGTCCGGGGACTTGAGGGTCCGGTGGAGACGCTCGGCCAAATCCGGCCGTCTAACGCCTAGGGCGGCTAAATTGGCGGTTAAAAACGATTTTTTTCCCCGCATCGGACGGTTCGAAACATATTGGCTTCGGATGACGCTCGCGTTACTTTCTCAGACGGGCTCCTGGTCCAGGAAAAACGTGTTGCCCCGCTGACCGTGATTGTTTCGGCCCGCGGTGCCAAATCCTTGACGATCACTCCGCTCCGGCCTTATTAAAGCAATTTAAATACCAAAATGGCGGTGGGAATTCAGGATTTTGTCAATATTTTTAAGTGGAAGGAGAAAAGAAGGGCACACCGGTTCCCGCCCGGTCCTTATCCTGAGAATAAAAACCAAACCGGTGTCTGGTCAGGCTGTGGCATTGAGCAAATGCCCGGTCATCTGCTCAATCGAGACCAGGAGATTCAAGATTTCCTCGGGCGGTATTTCCCGGACCACCTTTTCCGTGTTGGCGTCAATGACCTTGATTACCGTTCGACCCGTGGCCTTGTGCACCGAAAAATCGAGGTTGATGTTGTGGAGAACGGCATATCTTTGAAGTTGTTCAACCGCTTTGTCCACATCAACCTCCGCCTGGGCCGGCTTGGTCCGAGGCGGACTTGGGGCAACTTCGCTTGGCGCCGGTCTCAATTCTACTTCCGGCCTGGCCGCCGCCCCGACTCGAATTTTTGCGGCCGTTATCTCGTCCATGACCCACTTCCTTGTGAGAAAAACCCTTAATACTAGACTTCCCGTCTTCACAAATCATATCGGCATCCTTAAGGACAAACTTTAGTTAAAAATTATCAAAAAATTTTTTATTTCGGACGCGGCCAAATCCTAAAGTTCTCGGGCTGAAGGACCGATAAGTCGAGTAATAAGAAGCGGGCTGGACAATCTTGGGGCCGTGAGGAGGTGTGTTGTCAGGTGGGTCCGGGCCAGCCGGGATAAGGTCTGAAACCACAAAGGCAAGGATGCCGAATTATCTCCGTTTTGAGCGGAGAGACTAAATTTTCAAGGAGGAATAAGGCCATGAGTCTGATTATCAACCACAACATGATGGCCATGAACGCGGCCAGGAACCTGGGTGTCATTTATAACCGCCTGGCCACGTCAACCCAAAGGCTGTCTTCGGGCCTGCGGATCAACTCCGCCGCCGACGACGCCGCCGGACTGGCCATTCGGGAATTGATGCGGGCGGATATCGCCGTGCTCAACCAGGGACTTCGCAACGCGGCCGACGGTATTTCCATGATCCAGACGGCCGAAGGCGCGCTTTCCGTCATCGACGAAAAGCTGACCCGTATGAAAGAGCTGGCCGAGCAGGCGGCCACCGGCACTTACACCACGGCCCAGCGCGAGATCATGGACTCGGAATACCAGGCCATGGCGGCTGAGATCGACCGGATCGCCAACGCCACCGACTTCAACGGGATCAAGCTGCTGGACGGAAGTTTGACCGCCCTTCATGATTCCAGCGGCCTGAAAGTCCACTTCGGCACCGGCAACAGTGCCACGGAGGATTACTACTTTCTCAGTATCGGGGATGTTCGGGCCACGACCCGGAG
>Ga0209270_1001918_pt1 | contig 24715 bp, 22 predicted proteins | sample MTBAKSrepl1MetaG_FD_187456 | JGI IMG/M metagenome (GOLD analysis project Ga0209270, IMG submission 187456) | Enrichment culture microbial communities from Arthur Kill intertidal strait, New Jersey, USA, that are MTBE-degrading - MTBE-AKS1... | ecosystem: Environmental > Aquatic > Marine >...
TCACCTAACCATTTGTTTTAACAATTAACTTTTCGCCTTGTGTGCTGACCTCGAAGACGGGTTCATTCCTCATAATCAGAGATGCGGCTTTTTGCATAACCTTAGGCCAATTTCCGACATGCTCAATCACCTCTCCATTAGTAACATCATATTTAGTACCGTGACAAGGACAGGTAACTACATGTCCTTCCAGTTGCCCATCACTTAACTTGCATCCCAAGTGGGTACATTTGTTACCGACAGCGTAAACCTGATCTTCCACTCTTAACACAAGTACCGAAGTCTTCCCGTCTTTGAACTCGTACATCTCTCCTTCTTTAATTTCATTCCGGTCAATTTCTAGCATATCCCCTCAACTCCTCTATCTAATAGCTATAAAAGACCGTCCTTGCAATAATTTCATCAGGCAAATTCTTTATATGTGTTCTTCTACGACAATCTTTACGCTCCTTCTTCCCATCTTTCAGAAAGCAATGTATCAACCAACAGAGCCCCCAACAAGGTCAGACCTCCAAAGGAGGTCTGACCCTAAAACGCCCCTCAAACATGACCCTAAAAACAAAACCTAAAACATGTTAGTTGCGCGGGCAATAGTAATAACTTTTACTGATTTTACTCCCGCGGATTTTAGTACCCTACTGCACTCGTTTATGGTGCTACCGGTGGTAAAAACATCGTCGACCAGCAAAATCCGACAATTCTCGGGTAAGGTATTGCCTTTTGCCGAAAATGCCCCTTTTACATTTGTCTTGCGATCGGCTGCCGGTAGCTTGCTCTGATCCTTGGTTTCCCTGTCTTGCTTAAGGGCGTCCACCAGTTCTATGTCCAAATGTTCAGCCAAACACTTTGCCAACAACTGCGCTTGATTGAATCCTCTTTCATGCAGCTTTTTATTGCTAAGCGGAATGTAGGTAATCAAATCAACATCAAAATAATCGTCTTCCATTCTGTCTATTATCAACTTGCTGAAAATATCCGCCAACCTCTTGCTGCCGCCGTATTTGAAACAGTGAACAAGATCTCGTAAACCGTCTTGATATAAGCCGAGGGATCGTGCTTGTTCAAATAAAAATCGTCTTTTCCGGCACTCTCTGCAACTTTCTACAAAATAAAGGCAGGGTTTTCCGCATTTTTGGCAAATAGAAGAACCGTTGAGGGGCAATAAACCAAGGCACTCAGTACATATAAGTTCGCCATACTGACCACAGCACAAGCAATACGTGGGAAAGATAAGCTCAACTAAGCTATCAAAATACCTTTTCATTTTCTCCCCTGTTAATAATTATTCCAAATCTTACCGGTTTAAAGGTTCAAACCAGCCCGGCAAATTTAACCATCAAATTCGAATATCAAGTTCCCTTTTTAAGTTGAGTTAAACTCCGCCCAAAAGGAGCTCGAACAACTCCTTGCTCGGTTATAATAGCCGATATATACTCGCTGGGCGTAACATCAAAAGCCGGATTTGCTACATTCATATCGTCAGATGCGATTTGTTTTCCCTGAATAACCGTTACTTCTTTAGGACTACGTTCTTCAATGGGAATCTCTTTGCCCGAGGAAATATTCAAATCAATAGTAGATAAAGGCGCAGCGATATAAAAAGGAATCTTATGCTTGTCCGCCAGCACAGCTAGAGAATATGTCCCGATCTTGTTAGCCACATCCCCGTTAGCGGCAATCCGGTCAGCACCAACCATTACTTTGTCAATCTTCCCCAAACTCATAAAATAACCGGCCATATTGTCGGTAATCAGAGTAAAGGGAATTTTATCCGTTTTAAGCTCCCAGGCAGTTAGTCTTGCTCCTTGGAGAAGAGGCCGGGTCTCATCTACATAAACATGCACTTTTTTTCCTTGAGCAACCGCAGCTCTTATTACGCCCAGAGCCGTACCGTATCCCGCAGTTGCCAAAGCCCCTGCATTACAATGAGTAAGAATATTGTCGCCATCTTCAATTAAACTTGCACCATATTCTCCCATTTTCTTATTTGCCTCAATGTCTTCCTTAAAGATTTTCAGAGCTTCCTTCTCCAAAGCATTTTTAAGCTCCTCCGGACTTAAATCCTTTTCCGAAAAAACTTTCTTCATCCTATCCAAAGCCCAGGAAAGATTAACCGCCGTCGGCCTGGTTTGAGACAAAACTTCACACACCTTCTCCAATTCCTCAACCAATTGTTCCGTACTTTCAACTTTGGAATTCCTGGCCCCCAAAGCAACACCGAAAGCGGCGGCAACACCGATAGCCGGAGCTCCTCTTATCTTCATGCTGCTGATAGAATCAGCTACTTCAATATAGTTCTTTAACCACAAAACTTCCTCTGAAAGAGGAAGTTTTGTTTGATCTATTATAAAAACTTTTCCATCAACCCAATCGATTGTCTTGACCATTAAAGCCACCTTGCACCTGAGGTCTTCAATGTCGCAACAAGATAGTTTATCTTCGCAGTCTCTTCAACCAGTTCAGCAATATACACTGCTTCTTCCAGGTCTTTCCCTACAGTAATCACACCATGACCTGCCAGTAAAGTCGCTTTACCATCCCCGATACGTTTAGCAACCGAATCAGCCAGTTCTTGAGTTCCATACATAAAAGGTGGAACTACAGGTACCCTTCTCAACAGGTATTCGCTCTCCGGATTGACCGGATGTATCCTTCTCTTAAGATAACCGAAAGCTGAGGCATATGGGGAATGGGTGTGAATAACCGCGCCGATATCGTCACGGAAATTATACAGTTTTAAGTGCATCAGTCTTTCAGATGAAGGTTTGTCTTTTCCTTCCAATAAATTACCTTCCAGATCAATCGCAACAACATTACCTTCTTCATCCAGGTTATCTAAAGGAGCACCCATAACACTAATTAGGACTTTGTCGCCAACCCGGCAGCTAATGTTGCCTACATTCGCGTTGACCAGGCCCTTATCGTAAATCTTCTTGGCTGCCTTTACCAGCTCATTATAATGTGACTCCATTTCACCCGCACCTCTTTACATATCATGCACAGAAAGCTTTACTGCTTTATCGGTCAACTTTATGTGCCCATCTCCCAGGAAGAAAGATATTTTTGTTGTTCAGCTGTAAGACTATCGATTTTTACGCCCATTGAATCCAGTTTCAATCTGGCAATATCCTCATCAATGTCCTCGGGAACTCTATACACTTTATTTTCCAGATTTTTACCTTCTTTATTTATATACTCTACCGAAAGTGCCTGGTTGGCAAAACTCATATCCATAACACTTGCCGGATGGCCTTCCGCAGCTGACAGGTTAACCAGCCGACCTTCGGCTAATAAATATATTCTTCGACCGTCATCAAGCGTGAATTCTTCAATAAACCCTCTGAATTTCCTTTTATTTTTAGCCATCTTTTCCAGGTTGGGAATATCTATCTCAACATCAAAATGGCCTGAATTTGCCACAATAGCCCCGTCTTTCATTTTTTCAAAATGTTCCTTGGCTATAGCGTGGATATCTCCGGTTACGGTGACAAAAATATCTCCGATCTCGGCGGCTTCCAAGGAAGGCATAACCCGATAACCATCCATTACCGCTTCCAAAGCCTTCAGTGGATCCACTTCCAGGACTATGACATTGGCTCCCATTCCGCGCGCTCGTGAAGCAACTCCCCGGCCACACCATCCATAGCCGGATACAACCACGGTTTTTCCGGCCAAGAGTATATTGGTTGCTCGAATAATTCCGTCAATCGTACTCTGACCCGTACCGTACCGATTATCAAAAAAATGCTTCGTGTTTGCCTCATTGACCGCGACAATCGGATATAAAAGAACTCCCTGATCAGCCATACTTTGAAGCCTTATGACCCCGGTAGTAGTTTCCTCGGTCCCACCGATTATTTCATCTATTTGTTCTTTTCTCTTGGAATGAAGTGTTGAGACTAGGTCGGCACCATCGTCTAAGGTAATTACCGGCTTTTTGTCCAAAACCTGGTCTATGTGTTTATAGTAAGTCTGATTATCTTCACCCTTGATGGCATAAACCGGTATCTCAAAGTCAATAACAAGGGAAGCAGCAACATCATCTTGCGTGCTCAACGGATTGGAGGCACATAAAGCAACATCCGCGCCGGCACTTTTCAGGACTCTCATTAAATTAGCGGTCTCCGATGTAACGTGAAGACAAGCAGCAACGGAAAGTCCCTCTAAGGGTTTCTCTTTCTTAAAGCGCTCTTCGATCAGCTGAAGAACTGACATCTGGGCGTATGCCCACTCAATTCTATAGTTACCGTCTCGAGCTAATGTAACATCCTTAACATCGTAATCCACCAACAACATCTCCTTTTTTAATATGTTTACTTAATTCAATAATCCTGTAAATTTATAGTAATAATACCAGATCACTCGGCAAGTTTATCTTTAAGAACTTTTATTCTTTCCACCGGAGACGGATCTACCCCATAAAGCAAGGCAAGGTAATAGCTTACGAAGTCTCCTAAATAAATCAGGGAGAACATCCTGGCTAGTTTGGACTTACCTTCCGCCCATACAGTTTCCACTCCACTGAATTTGTGCTCAATCAATTCATGGGTAACATCAAACCGTTTCTTTATTCCCAGAGGCTCATCTTTATCCCTCAGGAGAATCAACGTAAAATTCTTGGTGATCTCTTCCAGGCATTCCCAGCTTACGGTTTCGTTGTGATTGAGCTCGGGTAGAACATGCCAAAAAGACGGTATCTTGCTGTTCTCATTAAATTGGCATTTCCACCGAAAGGCAACTACATCGCTAAGTCCGCTGAAACCGTAAATAACAGGCAATTTATTATACAACCGCAAAGCAAGTCCTTTGGCAATATTCTCATTAACCGGGATATTTGCTCCATATATTTCTTTAATGCTTTGCATTAAGCTGATTGTCTCCTCGATCTCTTTCTGCTTCTCGGAAACAAAACCCATTCTACTCAGTACTACCAATAACGGAAGGAACAAGTAGCCAAGAGCTGAACGCGGTTGAATCCCCGCCGGAATCTTCACTACTTGGAAACCCAGATCATTTGCCCTTTCGGCAAGCTTCCCACCTGTAGTAATACTAACTACCTTGCAGTTCCGTTTCACCGCTTCATCAAAACCACTAAGCGTTTCTTCGGTATCACCGGAGTAACTCACGGCAAACACGAGTGTGTTTTCATTGACGTATCCGGGAACTCCATAGCTTTTATTAACCAATAAGGGAACTCTTAGCTCATTTTCGAGATAGCTTTTGGCAATATCACCACTGACTCCCGATCCGCCCATACCAAGAATAAGAATCGAGCTCACTTTGGAACCGATTTCCTCAAGATCACCCAGAACCACTGTTCTACCCAAGCGTACTGCTTCACGACATTGACCGGAGAAACCTTCTATTACGCTCAACATATCAGAGCAGTCAATCGCTTTCATTTCTTCAATACTATCCAAGATTGTGTTTCCCATTCACATCATCCTTAATCTATTTCACTTACAGAATCCATAATCTGTTTTCCGGCTTGCAGTAGTTCATTAACTCTCTCCGGACTTTCCGCCTCAGCGTAAAGGCGAACAACATCCTCTGTGCCCGAAGGTCTTATCATAAGCCATCCATTATTCTCTAGGCAATACTTGTAACCATCGCGAGTATTTATTAAGGATACTTTTCTTCCCATCAAGCTATCCGGATTAAATTCTTTTAAGAACTCCAACAGAGCAGGTTTAATCTTGTGATTGATTTTCAGGTCCCACCTATCATAAAAAAATGGTCCGATTCTGCTCATAAGATCATTTATTAACTGACCTAATGTCTTGTTGTTAGCAAGCATGACCTCGACTAGTAATAGGCTAATTAATATCCCGTCTCTTTCCGGGATATAATTTTTTATACCGATTCCACCGCTTTCCTCCCCGCCGATTAAGATATCTTTTTCCAATATATGCTCACAAATGTACTTAAATCCAACGGGGGTTTCGTATGTATTAAGGCCGTATTCTTCAGCAATAATATCTATCATCCGAGTTGTGGAAACAGTTTTCACTACATCTCCGCACCAATTCCTCTTGCTAACCAGGTGTTCCAATAATATGGCAAATATTTGGTGTGAGTTAATGAAAGCTCCTGAAGCATCGATAGCACCTATGCGATCCGCGTCACCGTCAAGAGCAAGCCCAACATCAAAATCGCCTTCCACAACAGTTTTCTTTAACTCACCGAGGTTCTCCGCAATTGGTTCCGGGTTCAATCCACCAAAACCGGGATTAACTTCCCCGTGAATTTCATTAACTTCACAACCCAGAGTTAGTAATGCATCTTTCAAATAGCCTTGGCCTGCTCCATAAAGAGGGTCAGCCACTACCTTAAGTTTTCTTTTTGTATTATTTACTAAAAATTGATCATCCAGGATACCCAAAACGCGGGAAATATATCTTTCCTTGGGATCGAACAAGTGCAACAACCCGGTATCTTGAGCTTTTTCAAATTCAATTACATTTGGTTTCTTGTTGTTTTTCTGATTTCCTATATAGCACTGCTCTATTTTCTTAGTTATTTCAGGCGGAGCTGATCCACCATAAGAAGCCTTAAATTTAAATCCATTATACTGAGAAGGATTATGACTGGCAGTTATTAAGACAGCTCCATCAGCTCCAATGTCCACTGTGGAAAAAGAAACCGCCGGCGTAGGAGCAAAGCTATCGGTTAAAAAAACCTCTATCCCATTTGCAGCAGCAACTAGAGCTACTTCCCGAGCAAATTTATCCGACAGAAATCTGGTATCATGTCCAACAACCAATTTTGGTCCCTGCTCAGTTTTTGATACTTGAGAGTCTTCAAGCTTTCTGCTTTCATCCTCTGTTCCCAGTTTACTCCCGGTCAAATAATCACTTAATGCCTGAGCCACATCTCTTACGTTTTTAAAAGTAAAACCATCTGCAATTACATCACGCCAACCATCGGTCCCAAATTTAATCATATGCTTTCACCACACTTTGATATACCCATTTGATTAGCATTTCTTGGCAAGTCTCTCCCGCCAATAATTTAGTAGGTCTTCCAACGTTTGCTCTAATGGAATTTTAGGCTCCCACCCAGTTACATTCTTAAACCTCTCATAGTCTCCCCAAAGAATAAGAACATCGGAAGGACGCATGCGATCCGGATCCTGTTCGACTTTAACCTCAGCAGTACTTAGATCTAAAAGCATATCCAGCATATCCCCAATCTTAATTGTTTTTCCAGAGCAGATATTATAAACTTCCCCAGATACTCCTTTCTCAAGAGCAAGCCAATATGCTCTTACAGTATCTCTTACATCAGTAAAATCTCTTTTGGCTTCAAGGTTTCCAACCTTCAGCACAGGTTCCCTTATACCCTTTTCTATTTCTGCAATTTGCTTGGCAAAATTAGACGTTACAAAAACATCTCCCCGTCTTGGACCCTCATGGTTAAAAGCACGTGTCACAATAATATTTAAATCATAGCTTTCATGATACTGATAACCAAGCAGATCTTGTGCAACCTTACTCACACCATAAGGACTTAGCGGTCTTAATGGATTCGTTTCCTTAATAGGGACCTCATCTTCAAGGACTTTACCATATTCCTCACTCGAACCAGCAATCTGAATCTTTGAATCAAGACCAAGTTCACGTATAGCTTCAAAGATATTCAGTTCTCCTAGTATATTTGTCATCAATGTCTCTGCCGGTGCGTGCCATGATGTTGGAACAAAAGACTGGGCAGCAAGATGAAAAATATAGTCAGGTTTACTCTCCTCAATCGTTTTTAGTACCGAAGAAGCGTCACGCATATCACACTCAATTAGATTGATCTTGTCCTCAATGTGATCAATGTTCTCTGTACGACTACGCCACCTAAATGTTCCAAAAACCTCTACTTCTTTCCCAAGACAATACTCAGCCATATGACTTCCAACAAATCCACTAATTCCGGTTATAAGGACTCTCATAATTACTACCTCCCTTATTTGATCAGAATCTTATTGTACCTGTTTCAATCTCCGTATCCGGCCAAACCCTAATCCCTTTCTTTAAATAATTTTCATCACTAACAATCATGTTGTCACCCAATACTGCAATTTCCTCAACATGAACCTTTTTTCCCAGTTTCAAGCTCCTGCCAAGAACACTATCTTTAACAACCGCAGCCTCATCTACAACGCAACCGTCATAAAGAACACACCCCTCTAGTCTTGCTCCTTCACAGATCTCACAATCATTACCAATTGTCGTATGACCAAAAATAGTTGCGTGATCTGAAATCTTACAATTATCACCTATTATTGTTGGCCCGAACACTGTTGCATTCGGACTTATCTTAGTTCCATTTCCAATCCATACTCGTGACTTGATTTCTTTACCCTCAAAGTCTAAGCGAATTTTGCCTTCAAGAATATCATGGTGCGCTTTAAGATATTTCTGTGGAGTTCCAATATCAAGCCAATATGCACTTGATGGAAACCCAAAAACAGGCTCATTTCTTTCTAAAAGTAGAGGGAAAAGCCCTCGCTCAAAAGAGTAGTTCTCACCCTGAGGCGCATAATCTAAGATATCTGGCTCCAAAATATAGGTACCGGCATTTACAAGATCAGTAGTAACCTCATCCCAACTAGGTTTTTCCAAAAACTCCGTTACTCTGCCTATTCTGTCTAACGGGACCAATCCGTATGCGGTTGGGTCCTCAACCGATGTTAAGGTTAATGTTGCCTTTGATTTCTTTGCTCTGTGGTATTCAATAAGTTGAGAGATATTCAAATTTGTTAAAATATCACCATTGAAAACAATAAATGTAGTATCTAAAAGGTGTTCAACATTCTTAACAGCACCACAAGTGCCAAGGGGTTCTTCTTCTTTTACATATGAAATATTTACATTAAGCAAGCGACGCCCAAAGTATTCTTCAAATACCTCCGGCAAGTAACTTGTACTTAAAATAATATCGCTTATACCGTGACCACTAAGTAACTTGATTACATATTCTAAAAAGGGAATATTTGCCAAAGGTAACATTGGCTTAGGCGTTGTGCAGGTAAGTGGGCGTAAGCGCATTCCTTGCCCGCCAACAAGAATTACTGCTTTCAAATCTTTACCCTCCTTTATATCGACTATCAACCAGAGACCTCATGCATTCTACAATTAACGCTCTAAAAGAGACTGTAAATTCTACTTCGATTTCGTACGATTTACCAAAAAACCTCTTCTGAAACTCATGTGCCAGTTATTTATTCACTGCCTTTAATTTCTTACCTTTGAGTTTATTAAAAAGGATTAATAATATAGCTCTAAAAAACAATCCAATGGCAATTAAAAATTGCAGATAGTGCCATGGTTTATTTTCATATAATTTTGAATAAAAGCGGTATATACTTTTTTGGTGCTCAATTATCATTTTTGTACTTCTCTGCTGTGAACTCTGACCTATATGATGATATATCTCAACCTGGGGCAAATAATACGCATCCCAACCAGACAACTGCAGCCGGTAACATAAATCCATATCTTCAACATACATATAGTAACCTTCGTCAAAACCTTTTATAGATTCAATTGCCTTTTTTCTTAAGAACATAGCCGCACCTGAGACCCAATCAACTTTCTGCTCAGACTGGCGGTTGCACTCCATCATTTTATATCTTCCAGAATAGGGATTTGAGGGAACAAGCATACCCAAAAATGCATGGATGGTGGCATCAATAAACGAAGGGAAGTTTCTACATGAATATTGTATTGTGCCATCAGAGTTAAGAACCAACGGACCAACTACTCCAACACTCGGGTGCATGTTCATAAAACCAACCATTTCTTCAAAAGAAGCTGAAACCAACTTTGTGTCACTATTAAGTAAAAACAAGTAAGGTGTGTTACTTTGTTTAATAATTTGATTTGCTGCAACAGCATACCCTACATTTCTTGAATTCTCTTTCAAAGTTACTTGAGGAAATTTTTCCTTCACCATTTCCGGGCTTCCATCAGTTGAATCATTGTCAACAACAACTACATTAAAACTATTGCTCGACTCAACCTCAAAAATAGAATTTAGGCACTCTTCTAACAAATTTCGCGTATTCCAATTGATAATACCAACTGTAAGATCCAAATAAACTCACCCTATTATTCCTACCACTCTGGCTTTAATAAGTGCCTTTTAATCCAATTCCCATAATCAAACTCTTGCATTAATCCTTCCATGCTTTGCCAACTCACTTTTCTATTCCTTTGTATCATACTTCGCTTCTTAAGAGTATTCGGAAGTTCTTTTGCCACTCCAATCAATCCAAGCAATGCTCTGGGACACCTAATAAGTAAGGCTCCGCTTTTTATTAAATCAGTAACTAGAAAATGGTGAATATTCTTAATAAAACCCAAAAAAGAATCATTCTTCATAATCATCAGATAGCGATTCTTATAATTATGTATTTCTACCAAGTTTGATCTTCTTACTGCCGTTCCTCCTCGATGATGATAGGCAACAGCGCTTGGTGCGTATATACATTTCCAATTCCTTAATTGAGCCCTCCAGCTTAAGTCTACGTCTTCTAAAAATGCAAAGAAGGCTTCATCGAAGTATTCACTATTTAATTTTATATCTTCTAGCATTTCTTTCTTGTATAGAGCTGCTGCTGCGCAGGCTCCAAAAACGTACCTAAACGAATCATACTGGCCTACATCAATTTCTCTCTCACCCGTATCGCATGCTAATCGATTTTTAAACATGGTAATGCCAACAGAATCTAGAACTTCATCTTCTCCTTTTGGGGCTACTCTCATCAATTTACCAGATACCGATCCAATTTGTTTCTCCATCGACGCAGCTTCTACAGCTTGACTAATAAAAGCAGGATCCATAATTACGTCATTATTGAGTGATAGAATGTAAGAACCGGAAGAAGCTTTGATACCTTGATTTATGGCTTCTGAAAATCCCTTATTTTCACTATTTTCTATTAATTCAACAAAAGGATACTCCTTATTGACAATATCCTGAGAATTATCACTGGACGCGTTGTCCACTACAATTACTTCAATGTCTGGATAAGTCTGTAAAACTACAGAATTCAAACAATCCCTTATATATCTTTTCCCATTCCAATTTAAAATAATCACCGAAACTAACTTCACAATCAATATCCCCGCATATGAAAACAAATAATACTATGCTTAATAATCCAAATAAAAGACCTATCATTTTCCTTGGTATAAACATACCACTTTAAGTCCTAGAGATAAGAACAACACCCGTGCATATCACAAAAGCCCCAAGCCACCGGAGTATTGTAACATTTTCTCCCAAGAAAATACTGGAAATAATAAGTACTATTACATAACTTAAACCCATCATTGGATATGCAAAACTAAGATCCACTCGTGACAGAACAACTAGCCATATTAAAGCAGCTAAGAAATATAGGAAAAGCCCAAAGAAGACGTTTGGGTTAAGCAGCATCTTGATAATAGTTTGAAAAAGCTGGCTGGTATGTAATGTAGAGATTTCACCAATCTTATTCATTCCGATTTTTAAGCTAACTTGGCCACAAACAGCCAGGGATATACTAATAAAGATTAAAATAAGTGATGCTAACATAATTATCTCCTCTCCAGGATACTCACTTGCTTGTCAACCAGAAAATTTTGCCAATATCTTGAAGATGATTCTTTAGCCTTCAGTGCTAGCGTGATTCCTATTGGAAATAGAGTATTTCCGCCTTTATTCTGTATTTAACAAAACAGACGTTTTTACATTAATATATAAGATTATCAATAGTGGGTGCTTTACTATATCACAACAAGTAAGGGACTTCTTTTTTTGTAGTCCCTTAACACTCCTTTAAACTTTAATGAAGATTTTTTCCAAGTCCGATAGATCTTTGATAGCATAAATATTTCATCTTCAGACGAAGAAGAGATTGCTATTCAAGCTGTGGCAACAACTTATCTTTAAAATTTCTCTGGACTATTCTATCACACACATCGTATGTTAACTATCTCCCAGTTTTACCAAATATATTGCCAAACCATTCAGCTATATACGGTAGAACCAGAAGACATTCAAGCAATATCTTTATTTCTGCAACTACTACTATTTTCAATAAAGTCCATCTTATTAATCTGATCAACAACGCAGCTTAGAACAAACAAAAATAGTATCAGAAAAAGCAGTGTTGTGTAAGGATTTAATAATGTATAAAATAAAGTTCTCTTATGTGATATCCGAGTAAAAACTTGAATAATTGATTGCCTATCCATGATAGCTTGGAAAGCTAAATTGCCAGTAAAGAGAGCCCCATTTATGTAACAGGATCCCTTCTTATACAAGTCTATTGACGTCATATAAACCGCTGCTGCTTTTCCGTGATGAGAAGTTGAGGTGAGTGTTATACAATAAGCCTTATTATTGCTAACTTTTTGGGGACCAAACCAAAATACTTGGGTCGAAGGTTCCTTGATTTGCGAGACATCTATCTTTTTAGAAACAAGTTTTTCTTCAGACCATTTCGAAGGATCTTTTCTAATATCTGATACATTAATACTTGACAGGTTAAGAATTAGATCGCCTGTGCCTATGCCACTGTATGGAGAACACGGATATACTCGTATCCAGATTCCACGTACTGCCTCCTGACAAGTAAAAACCTGTTTTACCTCTACACCTTTATGAAGTTCGCCTACAATTCTTTCACCATCGCGCACCCGTACACCTGCATGAGGTATTACTTTCAAATTCAGAAACACGAGCATGCATAATACAAGCAACAGAAAAATCACAGCTTTTCTTATCATAGTACCAGAACGTCAAACCCCCTATATGCCTTTGTGTACAATTTCATGCATAATAAAAAGGAAATATGATATAAAAAACAGATGCCATATTGAGAGCTAGCAAGCTTGAAAAAACCAACAAAAAAAACCCCTTTTTTCCCTTTTTTGTAGGACACAAGCCTTTTACTCCAAGCGAATAAAAGAAAAAAATCGGAATTATAGATACAAAAAGATAGCGACCTTGACCACCGGAATCGGCAAAATCATAATAGGCAGTAACCAATAAAGTTAAAAAAACAACAAAGATAAAAAGAGAAAGTGAAATGAATTGTTTTTTCTCACAAGAAAAATCCTTATTGTTATAAGCTTCACGGGCCATTTTTGTAATTGATATGCCTAAGCCAACTCCACAAAGAAGTGTCATCCACTTTATCACATTGTAGATCGTCTGCGGGAGCGGAATCGTTAGCCAGCCGAAGTAACCCCAGAACTGGCGAAACATCCTTGGGAGATAATTACGTTGAATTAACAAAACTCCTAATGTTTTTATAGATAGTAGTGAATACCACTTAGAGAGTATCGATACTATTCTACCAAAAAACAAAGACTCACTTTTCCTAAAAAGAAACACAGCTATTAACAAAAGAATGGCAATTACGGATATATATAATATTATTTTGCTCCTATTTATATGTTGATATGACTTTGTATCTTTTATATATTCGCTAACTAGATTTACTAACCAAGCGCTTATCACAATAGCAAGAACTGGGAGTGCGATTAAGAATCTCTCTTTAGTTAGTACTCCTACCATAAATGTAACTGATAGCCAAAGCATCCGATTACAAGTAAAGCCATCTGCAATTATCCTTACAACTTGATATAAAAAGAGAGAGAAAAGGAATATCAGCATACTATCGCTATTAACAGAGGCAGCCACAAAACTAAACTGAGGATTAAAAGCCAAGAAAGTAGGTACCAATAATTGCATAAGAGTATCTTCGGGAAAAATTACTTTGGCAATTTTAAATCCAAACAAAACAACAAACGTACCAAAGATCACACCCAGGAACCTAATCGCAAATACCTGATAATTATTACCAAGGGGCTTGGATAAAAGATATGGTATGGTTGAAATTATAGGATAGAGTGGAGGATGACCTGCGGCACGCATTGTGTTTACACCTTTATCAAGGATTTTCAGTTCTGCTTTTGTCCAGAGTACATTCTGCAGCTCGACAGGTAGAGGTTCTGTTTTATTGGGTATCCTTCTTTCCTCAACCAAGACTTTTGTATACGCAAAGTAGTATGGTTCATCAGGAGCTTCCCATATCGGTACAATTGTCGCAAAAAGTAATCCCTTTAAAATATTCAGCAGAAGAATTAATACTATCAACAATCCTACTTTTTTATTGGAGCTCATCTTAGAAATTAATTGTTGCCAGAGATTACCGAACATGGAAATAGTCTCTGAACCTTTCATTCTAAATTCCGCCAGTCGAGAAAAACTCCAAGTTAGTACTTTTACGATCTTTTCTTGCTCTTCCTGCTTACAGTAATTAAAAACTGGTCTAAGCTCATTATCAGTCATACGCTTTCCCTAAAAAATTTAAAAAACTAAGTATTTATTTTTATATTATCAAAAAGAGGTCTGCGCTCTATTCATCCGCAAGACCAATATCAAAGTTCCCCTTCAAACACATAATACCTCTTATTCAAATATGACCAATACAATTTTTCACGCCTCATATGCGGTATATATTCTAGTTTTAATGCCACCCTTTGTAAACTTCAAAATACACGACCATTACTGCAACCGTAAATAAGAATGTTGGACTATAATAGTTGTTTGCAGATTTGGGAAACCACGAATAGCATTAACCAGTCACTGCAATGAAACTTAATTTAAACTTCAAAACACAATTGGAAATGCAAGACTTATTTTCGCTTAAGGTCATTTATGTTATAAACCATATTTGTTAGTTTTTACACAAAATGACATGAATAAATTATAGAAGCAAGGAGCTGAGAGTGAACAGGACACTGCTTTTTTAATATTTATGAAGATATTTAAATCAAGCGGCAGGTATTTAATTAATAAATAAGAGAATTACAGACCAGAATTGGTTTTTATACCCCTGATTTGTCATCCATTTCCTTTTTAAGTTTTTTCTCTTTACGAGTCACCACTATTACAAGAGCAATTGTGCACAACAATAAGGAGATATAAAAAATAAGAAAACCAAGATCTTTTGTGACCCTATTAAGAAAAACCTGTATGAAATCTATCATTTTATCTTCCTCACCTAAGCTAAAACTCTTTCAATCCTCCTCCGTTGAATACTGGTAATTAAATCTACTACCAGCCACAAGCAAGTGCCGGCAAATGCACTCCTAAAAATGTTTCTAAATATTTCCGGTGGAACAAACTTTGCAATAATAACAGAAAGCTCAGGTAATGATCCAAAGAATGTAGGATAAATCGGTTCAAAAAGTAATTTTGGTATAGCGGGAAAATAGGTAAGAGTCGGTAAGAAAAACAACAACAGTAGAACATGAGCTAACAGAGCTCGTTTATCATACGTATAGTGAATAGCTAACAATGGGATAATCCATATTAGCCATTGAGGATGAAACAAGGTAAGTGGAAACAGTATTAAAAAAACACTTGTATCATATTTCCAAAAGGAGTCAAAGTTCTCACTCTTATCACAGTTATAATAGCAATGTAGAAAAATAAACAGATAAAATAATATAAACAAAATTAAAAATTCTCCTCCCCCGATTCCCAGCTGTGCCTGAATAAATCGCTTATTCTGTTCATTTAGAAGAGCTGCTTGCCGATAGCCCTTCCCTTGAAGAAAAGGGAGAATGCTTAGGCCATAAGGAAGGATGCCAATAAAAAATATTTTAACCTTGTCTATCATCTTCTTTCCATAAATGACAGCCAAAAATGGCAATAAAAACAATGGAAAATTTTTTAAACAAGTCCCTATACCAAGAGCAAGAGCCGATGGATAGGGACGCTTGCGAGAAGCATAATATAAAGCAACAATTAGAAAAAAAGTGGGAATAACATCAAATTGCCCAAATATGTAACTAGTAAATATCACAATAGGATTAAACAGCCAAAACTTAAAAGCAAGCATTGACTTACTACGATCTTTAAATAACCTTAGCAAGATAAAAGCACTTCCTAGATCAAAAACAAGATAAGGAATCTTCATAAAAAAAAGATATCGAAATATGTATAACTCATAAGTACCTCTCGGGCTATTAAAAAATGAATTGAGTCCTGTAGTAAACGGCCTCAAGAAAAATTGAAAAGCACCCAACAAGAAGTAAGGAAGAGGCGGATATGTCCAGTAGTAGCGAGCGACTGACGTATATTTCGCAAAAGGGTCTCCTACTCTATGCAAATACTCATATATATTGACAACACCATGGTAATTTAAAAAATGCACGCCCGAGTTAATAGTTAAAATGTCTGCATGAAGAAAAAAGGGCATAAATATAAAGCGTATCAGTAACCCTATTAGTACCAGTTTAAGAATATTTAGTCTAAATACTGGATTCTCGCGTTCTGAGGGTGGAAGGACTTTTACAATGATATCCTTAATTTTCATCACTGCTCTCCGTAGCATTTAGTCTATTACCCAGAATTCCGTGATATGCATTTATCAGCTTGGACCATGGTAAATTAGGCCACTTTAATCGAAAAACAGTATAAAAAGCCTTCATTATTTCTTTTTTAGAGATTTTTGAGCGACCTAGCTCTCTATCAACAAAGATATAGGGCACTTCACACACAGTATAATTCATCCTTTGGCATCTACACATCAGCTCTATCAAAAAAGAGTAGCCAGTCGAGAAAATTGTATCTAGCTGAATGCTCTCTAAAACTTCCCTGTGATAGCATCTGAATGCCCCTGTATTATCTTTTGTCTTTAAGTACAACATTGTTCTCGTAAATAGATTAGCTCCCCAACTCGTAAAGCGTCTAACTGCTCCCCAATTCTCTATATCGCCACCCTGTATGTATCTTGAGCCCACCACAAGATCAAAATCCTTTATTTTTTCAAGCAAAGAGGGGATATATTTGGGATTGTGTGAAAAATCAGCGTCCATAGTTAGAATATTATCAAACTTGTGTTTGAAGGCATATTTAAAACCCTCAATATAAGCGGTTCCCAATCCAAGCTTGCCAGATCTATGAATAATGCACACTTTCGTATCTTTTGCAGCTAGTCTATCTACAATCTCTCCTGTACCGTCTGGAGATCCGTCATCAACAATCAACACACTTATGTCACCTGGAAGTCCTCTAATATCGGCAATTAATTTCCCAATGTTTTCCTTTTCATTGTAAGTTGGAATTACAGTTATAGTTTTGTCCTTCATAACTCACCCCACCCATGCTATTTCTTCAATCGCCTTTTCACAAAACCCGAACTCCTCTTGATCGTCTCAATTAAACCATAGTTACTATATATTTGTTTAGCCCGGCTTAAGTAGTAGCTTTTACCAATTGATGATTCTGAAAAGGACGGGTTATTTTGACTGATTTTATCAGTAGTAAAATAGGGATTTCTGCAAAAATCTATCAGCGGTTCAAGAACGTTTTTCCATTCATGGTCAACCGCCGCTTTTTCGATATTCTTACAACACTTATCGTATAGATTAGGCTGGTCAATTAAATCCAAAATAGCTTTCTCTAATTTTTTAGAATCGTCAGCGGGTACAGTGATTCCCAGTTTTTCATTAGACACAAGCTGACTTATTGCATCTCCTTCCGTGCAGATAATTGGAAGGGATGCCCAAATGCAATCTAGCACCCTGGTACGATAGGAGAAACGAGTCTCAATATGTTCAAAGTGAGTGCTTAATCCAATATCAGCTTCAAGAAGATAATTTTGACGGTCCTCATATGCAACCCATCCAAAATTGAAAAACACATATTTATCAATTAAATCCAGTTCCTCAGCCAAAGCAACAGCCTTATTAGCCATTTCCATTTCCGGGACACACGGATTTGGGTGTTTCAATCCCATAAAGACCAGCTTGATATCTAAACGACTTTCACTTATCTTTTTAATTGCCCTAATAGGTGTTAGAGGATCAAGCCAATTATAAATCCCACCACCCCAGAGTACAACTTTATCTGTCTTTTTTATTCCCGGAAAGACTCCCTTCACAACTTCCCGTGTAGACTTCGGTTTGTTTGAAGGAATACCGAACGGCACTATACCAATAAGACTTCGAAATGTCTCGTCAGAATCATAGGTTTGAGGATTAATTCTTCCAGTAGCTGCCAATAGGCCAATCCAAAAATCACGTTGTTTCTCGCTTGCACAAATAAAAAAATCTCCATTTGAAAGCTGGTATAATAAAGCATCGAGACTTGATTTATACTCTATCTCTCTCTCTTTAAGTTCACTCTCCTTATGTTGCTCTAGCAGAGAGAGAATAAATGGATCATAAATATCAACAACGATGGGTTTGTTCATCCTTGCTAAATAAGAATTGAGTGCTAATATCATTCCCTGGCATATAATCACATCCGCTTTTGCTGCAAGCTTTTTCAATTTGCTTGGTGAATTGTATGTCTCCACTGCAAAAGAAGAGCTCTTTAAAGAATTCTTGTTGGGAACGGCTAGTGTAACATCATTATCCTTGCTTAGCACTCGTGCAAATTCCCAGGCACGTATAGCTGGACCCGCCATTTTCTCACTTACAACCTCATGTGAAATTATAAGAACCTTTACGCGACTTGCTTGCTGAAACATCTCATAGATTCCAAAGTATTTCTGCACCTCCATCTGTGCTTCCTGATATTCCCGCTCAGAAAGAATAGACAGAAACTCCCCTTTAAACAAACGAAAGATCAATGCGTCACTTCTTCCACGTTTAGCCTGAACATCCTCGCGTTTCTTCCATAGTTTAGGTAAATTCTCAATAAAGTCATCTATGGCTAGTAAGTGACTCACTGACTCTTTTGATATTTCTTCAGAATGGCCATTCTCATCAGTACCAACAGCAATCTTATAATCTTCTTTGTTTATATCCAAAGAAAGTGTAACTCGCTTAATGAGAAGTAAGAGAGCTGCAGGAAAAGCCCTTTGTAAATTTTCCCAACTATAGTTTTTAAAAATTGAGTATAAAGCATTCCGCTCGTAAAGAAGCCTTAGTTTTTCGTTTCCTATCTTACCTGAAGTTCCATGATGCTGGTGATTAACAACAGACTTTGGTACATAATAAACTTCATAACCACAAACCCAAACTCTCCAACCAAAATCAACATCTTCATAATAAGCGAAAAAGTCTTCATCAAAACCACCAAGCCGATTAAATATTTCCCGATTAACAAGCATTGCACCACCGTTAACGAACAACATTGGCCTCGGCTCAAGATCTTTTTCAGACTTAGCTTGCTTCCCAAAATCAATTTGAAAACCACGGCCCTCAAAATTCATCATGCTACCAATAAAATCAACCTTCTCACCATTCCAATCAAGGACTTTTGAGCCCAAGCAGACTATTTGTCTATCACTGCATGCCACCTTAATCAACTCTTCCAACCAATCTGCATGGACTTTCATATCATTGTTTAATAAAGCCAGGTATTCAGCTGTTGAAGCTCTGGCACCTTGGTTAACACCTTGGGCAAAACCCATATTCCTCTCGTTCTCGATAATTTTTACAGCCGGATACTTGTCCTTGATAAGCTGAACTGAGTCATCTTGTGAAGCATTATCAACTACTATTATTTCTAACCTGTCCGTTGGGTAATCTAATTGAACAAGAGAATTCAGGCAAGTTAAAAGATGTCCCTCACCATTGAAATTTACTATGACTATTGAAACAGTCGGATAATTCAAAAAACCGCCCAAATGCCAACATCCTTTCTTTAGCTACTTCACAACCTTACTTCCTACTACATAGATTTCAGGATAAGGAGAAAGACAACTAAGGGCTTTTAGCTCCTCTTCCTCCAGTCGCTTCAATTCCTCAATTTGACCTCGAATATACATAAATTGGTTCTGTAAATTATTATTCAAGCGGTTTATCTCAGCCGAGCTTATGCCAGCGAAAACCGATAAACAAGATTCAATGTAGTGCATTAATCTGTATTTAATGTATTTTATTGGAGAAAATATCTTGCTCCTTGGCTCAACGGCTCTCAAATCTGGCGTCTCTAAATTATATGTGTTGCTTTGTGCTTCAAGAAAAACTTGATTAAAACTATCATTTTCAAAAATATCGCTAACCGAAGAGGGCAGTTTAAAATTAGCTGCTGAAATATTATATGTATTTTCACCTGCATCTATGCAATTAAAGCCATTATTAGAGATCGTAAAAGCAAGAAGGTCTTTTGTGTACATCCGAATGTGAGAAGGATCCCTCCAAAAATCAGTAAGATGAGTTTGTAAGCAAGCTGGATTCGGTGTAGCAATTAGTAGAATACCGTTCTCGTCTAAGTGAGACCAGCATTGTTCGATAAGCATACTTGTTTGTCTCATATCAAAATGTTCGACCAAATGAGCACAAAAAATTCCGTCAAATACTTGATCCGTTCCTTCTATGAATTCAAGCACATCAGCTTTGACAACATCAAGATTTTTTTTCCTGCAATTTCCCAGCATTCCCTCATCAATATCAACACCTAAGCCTGTTTTTCCCTTATTAACCAGAAGCTCCAAAAATACTCCATGCCCACATCCCAAATCCAAGATATGCTCGCATTCATCAAAATAAGGTAAATAATAAGAATATCTATTGTAAAGTAGCTCTGTGCTAAATTGCATGTATTTATAAAAATCGCTTTCTCTCATCATTCCTATATTCCCTGATTTCTAAGACCAGCCAAATGGGAATTAAAAAATGCGAGACTCTCCTTGAGGCCAGCTTCGCACCCAAGCGTACAGCTAAGAGTGCAGGTTGGACATCTTTCTCTCTCTATACACGTTTTTAGTACATGTGTCTTTCTCGAATACCACACAGATTTTAAAGGTTGCTCTAATATTTGTCCACATTTTAAATCAGTTCCACTATAAGGACAAAGCCCAATTGATCCATCATATTCAATATAGACTGCTAAGTAATTTGAAACACATCGTCGAGTTCTGCGTCCTCCCTTTAAAATATTAATGTTACTTCTGTAGAAATAACCTACAGGCGTATGGTCACCATCTGCAAGCTCTTCCATAAAAGAAATAACTGCATTTTTCTGTTCCTCATTAAAGACTAATTTGTCCGTTTTAGAGACATTATCATAGTACCCACCTGCTACAGCTACGGGACTGAAAAGAATGTGAAGCCCGGAACTTTTTGCATACTCATGAATATCATTAAGTTGATGCGCATTCTCAGGCTGAACTACGCAATTAAGAATTAATTCTAGGACATTTCTTTCCTTTAACTCTTTAAGCTCTTCAATTGTCCTTTCTGCCTTTTCATATGCACCAGAGATGTTTCTAATCTTATCATGAGTTTCCCCAATTCCATCTAAGGAGACTTGGACAACAAGCTCTACGCCAGAGCCTTCAAGTACTTCCTGTACTTCTCTAACTCTTCGCATCACAAGATCGGGATTCAATCCATTCGAGGCAATATTCAACGTTTCAAGACGAGTACAAGAACCAAGTATAATGCTAGCAATTTCCGCCAAATCCTCTCTTAAAACAGGTTCCCCACCGGAAAGCCAAACGTTGTCAATATTCTCTCTGATGAAACTATCGTTAAACACATACTTTACCTCATCTAAAGAAAGATCTGAATGCTCCTTGTTTTGCTTAAGCCATATATTGCACATCACACAACGGCTATTGCAGCGATTTGTGATATTGAAAAGCATCAAAGTTGGTCGTGGAGTATAAAACCTACCGGCAAAATAGTATTTTTTTACTTTTGGCCAATATCTATATTGCTTTTCTACATCAAGGATTTTCTTCAAACGAGATGATTTATAGTCCTGACTTTTCAAGACTTTCCTTTCCTATCATGAAAATATATAGACTTATTGGATAAAAGTTTATCGATTAGTCTAGCACTGAAATTCCCATTTATGGGGCACCAAGAATATCCCTTCATCCTGTTTGGCACTCCGTAGATTAAAGCTATATGCCTTATTATGAAAATCGTAAGGATGAATAAGGTGCTTATCATACACAGCAACGTCAAGCATATAAGAATCCGACAGAAAATTCAAACTTGGACACTGAAAATAAACACTCCCACTACCATTAATCATACCGGTGTGTATATTGTCGATTCCAGTATTAACTCCATAGCAATAGACACCAGCCTTATTAAAAATAGCGATGCCAAAAACAGGATTATCAATTTCTGTCTTTGCATAATAGGATATCCTCAAGATCATACATTCCCCATTTTCAAAATTCAGTCGCTCATTTCCACTACTGTCCAAAACCTTAACGTCAGTTATTTCTATCTCTTTTGAGCCCCATTTCTTTGCTGCTAGATTCTCTTTTTCCTTCTCTTCATGCTCATTTACACTCTTTAAATATTCATCAATAACATCCGAGGTCTTACCGCAAGCAACAATTTCTCCGCCATCCAACCACAGAGTCTTATCGCAAAATTTTCTAACCGTATCTAGAGCATGTGAAACAAAAATAATTGTCTTACCCTGATCTTTAAACTGATAGAACTTATCAAAGCACTTTCTTTGAAAAAATTCGTCCCCCACTGCCAAAACCTCATCAACTAGTAGTATGTCAGGATTTACATTAACTGCTACAGCAAATCCCAGTCGTATATACATACCCGACGAATAATTCTTGACCGGAGTATCAATAAATTTTTCTAGTTCTGCAAATCTTACAATTTCATCAAATTTCTCACTTGTTTCAGCGTTGGTCATTCCCAGCATTGAACTGTTTAAATATACATTCTCCCTTCCGGTAAGTTCAGGATGAAAGCCTGCACCCAGCTCTAGAAGCGCAGATATCTTCCCCTTATGGTTGATCTCTCCTTTGTCTGGCTGAAGAATGTGAGTTAGCAGTTTAAGGGCTGTGCTTTTCCCGGACCCGTTTTCTCCAATTAGTCCTACTGTCTCCCCTTTCTCAACTTCGAATGATATACCTTTAAGCGCCCAAAATTCTTCAAATGAAGCTTTCTGTCGTCTTAATAAGGTTTCCTTGAAAGTACGGTTCTTTTCATGGTAGAGCTTAAATTTTTTCCAAACATTTTGCGCAGATATTACAATTGTATCAGCTAGTTTATCTGAACCTTTGTCTTTCAGCAGCATCTTATACCTCTTCTGTTAAAAATAACTCATATTTTTTAAATATTTTATAGGTAATAATAAATAGCAGCATTGATACAAGTGTTGTAGCGGCAAGCGATAATATACTGGGAAACTGTACAAAATATAATATTTTCTGATAGATAAGAACAAGGGAAGCCATCGGATTTGCCTGATAAAGAGTGAGTATCCAAGAAGCTCCGATCTTGCTTGCTGCATCTACCACCATATTGAAGGGATAAATGATCGGTGTTGCAAAGAACCAAAGAAGTAAAATCACTCCCAAAAGGTGTTTTGTATCTCTAAAATAGACATTACTAAGAGAAAAAATCAGGGAAAGGCTTAATACAAATATCGTTTCTATAAAAATCACATACACTAATACAGGTAAAAGAAGAAGGAAATTATTGCCCAAGATAAGTAAAAAACCAAAAAGAACAACAAGCTCAATCAGGAAATTAATTAGATTGGCAAAGACGATTGAAAAAGGAATAATCTCTCTAGGAAAATAGACTTTTTTTAAAAGGTTTCCCGAGTCAACCAGGGAGCCCACAGATGCACTAAGTGAATTGTTAAAATAATTCCACGCCAAGAGGCCACAGAGAAGGAATGCAGGAAAATTCTTCAAACCATTTGCTCCTGTAGGTGGAGCAACTCTGAGAAAGAAAAAGAAAACAACTGTATACACTGCCATAAGCAGCAAAGGATTTACAAATGACCAAAAGAAACCTAAGACAGATCTCTTGTATTTTACTTTCAGTTCCCTTGAGACCAAATTAAAAATCAGCTCGCGATAGTTGAAAAGCTCCTTAATTCCCTTGACCAATTCAATCCTCCAAATTTTGCATATCAGAAAATAGATAGTATCAAAAGTTGTTTACTTGGGAAAGATATTTATGATTAATTGTTCATTCATTCCGACAACCAGCCAATATGGTACTATGGTCTATTATGATACTATAGTGGCATTATGACGTATATTGGTGTTTTGGATTCTACTATCTTAAAACCATCATGCGCGATATCAAAAGAGCCTATCAGCAATAGAGATAGACTGTCCGGTAAAGGTGAGCTTTGAAATGTTCTACTTCAACTACAACCAACCTGACAACCCAGATAAGTATATCAAACAGCTTGAGATTCTCCTAGCAGATAAAGAAAGGGAACTGGAGAACAGAAGTTACAGGTCTACCGTAGTCATTATGATAGAATGCTGAAACTACTGGAGAAGCCAGTTTCATTCTACTATGTTGTTACCGCTGATAGAATGGTAAAGGGAGAGTTGCTACGTGGTGATCCAAGTAAGGTGAGAAGCCGTGAATTCAGATAAACATAAGAATGAGCCAACTTCATTTGAGAAGACAGTATCGGACATCTTAAAAGTCAAGCCACCAAAGAAGAAACGTAAGAAATCAAAACAAGCTACAGACTTATCGAAAAGCAAGGATAAAAGCAAATAAAATAACATTCGTTGGGTTTGCGAACTATATAATCGCCTTTAAATTTTTTATATTATTTTGCTTTTCCGTATTATCTTTCCCTGCTTTCGATGTCCTTTAATTATCGCTTCCGCAATACACAACTCTTTGTGAAGCATATATGGAATTACTGGCATTTATAGTAACCGGTCCTCCTATGGTTGAAGGAAGATAGGTGATGTGGTTTTGTCCGGCAGGGATATGTCCCCAATCTTTAGCTACTC